>Ga0163203_1000079_pt1 | contig 24385 bp, 26 predicted proteins | sample PL_2010_330m_FD_113534 | JGI IMG/M metagenome (GOLD analysis project Ga0163203, IMG submission 113534) | Freshwater microbial communities from Powell Lake, British Columbia, Canada to study Microbial Dark Matter (Phase II) - PL_2010_330m | ecosystem: Environmental > Aquatic > Freshwater > Lake ... | reverse complement strand
TTACGCAAGAGAAATTCCTACATTTTTCTATGTGGTGCTTCGTGAAAGCGTTGTTTCGTATTTGTAGATGAGCAAAGTGCCACACAGAAAAATATAGAAATTTCTTGGTATTTACGCAAGAGAAATTCCTACATTTTTCTATGTGGTGTTGAACAAAATTGCTGAAAGTAATTTTGTGAAGTGCCTTTAAACATGATACATAATAATATTCTGACGGCAAAACGATGAATGTAGAAATAATGCTGCTGCTTCTTCTTACGGCTTTTTTGTGGGGGGTGACACCTGTCCTGGAAAAGATAGGGCTTGGAAGGGTAGATGCCCTGACAGGCGTTACCATAAGAAGCCTGGCGGTCGCGCTTTCGCTCATCGTGTATGTGGTTTTTACGGGGAAAGTAAAGCAGGTTTTACAAGCTGATGCCAAAGCGGTAATTATTTTTTCCGTAACCGGAATAATAGCAGGGCTGTTCGGCATGCTTACATACTTCGCCGCACTCAAGCGCGGCGCTACCTCGCAAGTTGTGCCAATAGCCGCCATCTACCCTTTGATCGCTGTCGTATTGAGCATACTTATTCTCGGCGAACGCGTCACGCCGATGCGCATAGCCGGAACTGTACTTATAATACTCGGCATATGGTTCGTTCAAGGGTAAGAATATGTGCGGCATAATAGGATACACGGGAAAGTGCGATGCGGCCGGGGTTCTTGTAAACGGGCTAAAGAGGCTTGAATACAGGGGCTATGATTCTGCGGGCATAGCTGTTTTACATGATCACTCGATCGCTTTCAGCAAAAAACCGGGGAAGCTTTACGTCCTCACCGATGAACTCAAACGTTTCCCGCTGGAAGGCACCTCCGGCATCGGCCACGTAAGGTGGGCTACCCACGGGATTCCGAACGGGCCAAATGCCCACCCCCACCTCGATTGCAAGGGCCGTATCGCTGTCGTCCACAACGGCATTATAGAAAACCATCAGGCGCTTAAAAAGGCGCTTATGAGAGAGGGCCATAAATTCACATCAGATACCGACACCGAAGTCATTCCTCACTTGATAGAGAAGCATTACAAGGGGGATCTTCCGGAGGCGGTCCGGAAAACCATAAATCTTCTCAAGGGTTCCTACGCCATATGCTGCATTCACGCCAATGAGCCGGATAAGGTAGTCGGCGCCCGCTACGACAGCCCGCTTATCGCCGGCATCGGGAAAGATGAGAATTTTCTTGCAAGCGATATACCGGCCGTACTGGACCATGCCAAAGACGTCATATTTCTTGAAAATTCGGAAATAGCGGAAATCACGCCCGGATCCGTAAAAATAATAGACCGCGAAAACAAAAAATACGAAAAAAGCTATTCCATATAAAGTGGAGCGTGAAACAGGCTGAAAAAGCGGGGTTCAAACATTTTATGCTGAAGGAAATCTTTGAACAGCCCGAAGTCGCGAAAAACATACTCAAAGAAAGAATAAAAAACCGCACGATATGTTTTGAGGAACTCGCCTTTCCGAAAAGCGTGTTTAAAAAAATAAAAAATATAGCAATAGTCGCCTGCGGCACCGCCTACCACGCTTCGCTTACAGGAAAATACGCGCTGGAAGAGCTCGCCCGTATTCCGGTGTGGGCGGATACCTCGAGCGAATTTCGGTACAGAAGGCCGCTTGTCGGTAAAGATACGCTCACAATTTTTATATCGCAGTCCGGCGAGACGGCGGATACGCTCGCCGCCATGAGGGAAGCAAAAAAAGCGGGGGCAAAAACACTGGCGATATGCAATGTGCTGGCAAGCTCCATAGCCAGGGAAGCCGACGGAGTGATATATACGCATGCGGGGCCGGAAATCGCCGTCGCGTCCACAAAGGCATACACGGCGCAGCTTGTGGTGCTTTATCTTCTGACAATCCACATCGCCCGGGTAAGAGGCGCCATATCGAACAAGGTAAAACAAAAACTTATCGGCGAGTTCAGAAAGGTGCCGAGGCTCTTGAAGGAGATACTGGAAGGTCCAAGCGGCAGCAGAAACAAATGCGCGGCCTACGCGGACGATTTCAGAAAATACTACCGCAAGATGCACAATAAAAGCACATTTTTATATCTGGCAAGAAATATAAATTATCCAAACGCCCTTGAGGGCGCCCTTAAGCTGAAAGAAATATCCTACATAGCGGCGGAGGGCTATCCCGCCGGAGAAATGAAACACGGCCCGATCGCGCTTATAGACGAAAACCCGTGGGTGGTGTGTATCGCCACCGATTCGGCCGTGTACGAGAAGATGCTCGGCAACATACAGGAGGTAAGGGCGCGCGGCGGTAAAATTATCGCCATAGTAACAAAAGGCAACAAGGACCTCGCCGGCCAGAAGATAAACTATGTTATCGAAATCCCTAAAATAGACGATTTCTTTTCCCCGATGCTCGTGGCCATTCCGCTTCAACTGCTGGCTTATTACGTCGCGCTGAAATTCGGCCTCGACATAGATCAGCCGCGTAATCTCGCGAAGTCGGTTACGGTAGAATAAATGCGAGAAGGCACGCTCTATATCGTAAGCACCCCCATCGGCAATCTTGAGGATATAACGCTTAGAGCCATCCGCGTGCTGAAGGAAGCCGATTTTATAGCTGCCGAGGATACCAGGCACACGAAAATACTTCTTGATAGATACGGCATAAAGAAAAAAATGATCAGTTTTTACTCTTACAGTAAAGGCGTAAAAAAAGACCGGATTATCGGGCTTCTTAAGGCGGGCAGTAGTATAGCCCTTGTCTCGGACGCGGGCACACCGGGGATATCCGACCCGGGTTTTTCGCTTATAAAAGGCGCCATAGAAAATGCCGTTCCCGTTGAGGCCATCCCGGGGGCCGCGGCGCTGATTACAGCGCTCGTTTTATCCGGAAAACCGACGAACAAATTTATTTTCGAGGGATTTCTTGCGAGCAAACCGGGAAGAAGAAAAAAAAGGCTGGAATTTCTAAAAAACGAGGAAAGGACCATCGTTATATACGAATCCCCTCACCGGATCGTGGCGCTGCTTTGTGATATGCTTAATATAATCGGCGACAGGGAAATAGCGCTTGCGAGGGAACTTACGAAAAAATTCGAGGAAATAAAAAGAAACAGGATAAGCGAACTTCTAAAACATTTTTCCGCAGTAAAACCCCGCGGGGAATTTATCGTTGTCATATAAGAGGAGAAAATAACATGAGTAAAAAAGCGCTAATTACGGGCATAACCGGACAGGACGGGAGTTACCTTGCGGAATTTCTGCTTCACAAGGGCTACGACGTGCATGGGATCATAAGGCGCTCAAGCACGTTCAATACCGGCAGGCTTGAGCACATCTATATTGACCCGCACGCGCCTAAGGCGCACCTGTTTTTACATTACGGCGATCTTTCAAACTCCGAGCAGATTTCCAACATTATCCACAATATCCGGCCCGACGAAATATACCACCTTGGGGCCCAGAGCCACGTGAGGGTAAGCTTTGACATGCCGGAGTACACCGGCGACATAGTGGGGCTGGGGACCACGAGAATACTGGAAACCATGAGAAGGAGCAGTAAAAACGCGCGCTTTTACCAGGCGTCCTCAAGCGAAATGTTCGGCGGCAGCCCCTCACCGCAAAATGAAAAAACGCCTTTTATACCAAAAAGCCCTTATGCCGCGGCCAAGGCTTACGCTTACTGGATGGCGCTGAACTATCGGGACGGCTACAACATGTTTGTCGCGAACGGCGTTTTATTCAACCACGAATCGCCCAGGCGCGGGGAGACCTTCGTGACAAGAAAAGTTACAAAGGCCGTCGCGGACATCATAGCCGGCAAACAAAAGAAGCTTTATATAGGCAACCTCAGGGCAAGAAGGGATTGGGGCTACGCGCCCGAATACGTCCAGGTAATGTGGAAAATCCTGCAGCAGAAAAGTCCTTGCGATTACGTGATAGGAACGGGCAGGACGCATTCCGTCGAAGAGCTGGCCAGGATCGCCTTTTGTTACGCCGGCCTGAAATATGAAAAATACATAGAAGTAGACAAGCACTATTTCAGGCCTACAGAGGTAAACGAACTTGTCGCCGATTGCGAGAAGGCAAGAAAAGACCTAAACTGGGAGCCGAAAATAGGACTGGAAGACCTTATTAAGATAATGGTGGATTCGGATATGCGGAAAATCGGCCTTAAGCCGATTGGCGGGGGCGAGGAGATTTTGAAAGAAAAATTCCCAAACAGGTGGTGGAAGGTGGACTGATGGGATTCTGGCAAGGGAAGAGGGTGCTTGTAACCGGCGGCGCCGGATTTTTGGGCTCTTACATAGTCGGGAAATTAAAGACGCGAGCTTGTAAAAATATTTTCGTTCCAAGAAGCAAAGAATACGACCTCACCGAAGCCGCCGCTGTTAAAAAAGTTTACAGGGAGTCCATGCCGGACGTGGTGCTGCATCTGGCGGCAAAGGTAGGCGGTATTGGCGCGAACAAAAAAAACCCGGCCAAATTCTTTTACGACAATCTCATAATGGACGCTCATCTGATGGAAGAGGCGCGGCTCTCCGGCGTGAAAAAGTTTGTGGCCCTGGGCACGGTATGCTCTTATCCCAAGTTTACGCCCGTGCCTTTTAAGGAAGAGAATTTATGGGACGGCTACCCCGAAGAGACGAATGCCCCCTACGGCCTGGCAAAAAAAATGCTTCTTGTCCAGGCGCAGGCTTACAGACAGCAGTACGGCTTTAACGGCATTTTTCTTCTATCCGTCAACCTCTACGGGCCCGGGGACAACTTTGACCCCGAGAATTCCCACGTAATACCGGCGCTCATAAAGAAGTGCTGCGACGCCATAAAGGAAGGCAAAAACGGGATAACTTTCTGGGGGACCGGAAAGCCCACGCGCGAATTTTTATATGTCGACGATTGCGCGGAAGCGCTGCTATTGGCGGCAGAGAAGTACAATAAGCCGGAGCCGGTGAACATAGGCACAGGACGGGAGATTTCCATAAAGGAGCTGGCAGATTTGATCGCGCGGCTTACGGGATTCAAGGGGAAGATTGCCTGGGATGCGGCCAAACCGGACGGCCAGCCGAAAAGGATGCTGGACACAGCGAAGGCAAAAAAGGAATTCGGATTTACCGCAAAAACGCCCCTCGCCGAAGGCCTCGAGAAGACGATAGGATGGTATAAGCGCTTGACAAGCACTGTTTAAATGCTAAAATAGATGCCCAGCCGGGAATTGGGGGAACAATGAACCAGACACTGGTCTTAATAAAGCCGGACGGATTAAAAAAATCGCTGACCGGCAACGTACTTACCAGACTTTCAGAGACAAAGCTTGACATAGTCGCGGCGAAAATCGCACGCGTTTCCCGTAAGCTCGCGGAAGAGCATTACGGGCAAATGCGCGAGAAGCCTTTTTACGATGAGCTCATAAAGTATATTATGGGGGATTATCACAAGAAAAAGGTCATGGCGCTTGTGTATTGGGGGCCGGACGCTATCGGCAAAGTCCGTGAAATTTGCGGCTCCACTAACCCCGAGGAAGCGGACGGGGTTTCAATAAGGGGCCAGTACGGCAGGATTACGACAAAAGGCGTGTACGAGAACATTATCCACGCCTCGACCGACGAAAAAGAGGCCGAACGCGAAATAAAACTCTGGTTCGATCCGGATGAACTCATAGTGGATATTTACCCCACAAAAAAGACCAAGACGAATAAAGAAATACTGGTGTGGGCATGATAAAGTCAATGACCGGCTTCGGCAGGGCCGAAATACGCACCGGCTTTGGGCTGTTCGGCGCGGAAATCAGGACGCTTAACCATAAATTTCTGGAGGTAACCCCGAAATTGCCGAATAGCCTGGTGATTTTCGATGACAAGGTAAAAAACATCGTTAAAAACAAGATAAAAAGAGGCAAGGTCTACATCAACTTTATTCACGAAACCACAACTGAGACAAGCGCCAACATATGCATAGACGAAAAACTTGCCGGGGATTACCTCGGCAAGCTGAAAAAACTGCAGCGGGAATTGGGCATAAAAGATCAGATAAAACTTGCTGAAATAATTTCATTTCCCGGCGTAATAAATTATAAACCGGGGCCGAAAGATACTTCCAGGATGTGGCCCTTGATGCGGGAAGTTGCCGAAGCGGCCCTGAAGAAGCTTATAAACGACAGGGAAAGGGAGGGGGGCTTTCTCTTCCAGGACATGATGAAGAGACAGAGACGCATAAAAGCCGTAGTAAAAAATATCGAAAAGAGCGCGGCTTCAAATGTCCTGGCTTACAAGAAAAGGCTTAAACAGAGGATAAAAGAGCTTTCCGGCGGGTACGCCGTTGACAAGGGCAGGCTTGAGGTTGAGGTGGCGATTTTCGCTAAAAATAGCGATATAACCGAGGAGTTAACGCGGCTTAACAATCATATACACAATTTTACAAGGACCATAAAGAAAACCGGTGAAGTAGGCAAGAAGCTCGATTTTATCGCGCAGGAGCTTCACAGGGAAATAAATACCGTGGGATCAAAATCAAGCGGCTTCAACATTTCCAAGGGCGTAATCGAAGTAAAGACAGAGATCGAAAAGATAAGGGAGCAGCTCAAGAACATCGAATGAAAAAAGGGCGGATATTCGTTGTTTCGGCTCCTTCGGGGTGCGGTAAGACCACTATCTGCAAAAGTGCGTTAAGGCGGGTAAAAAATCTCGTTCCCTCCGTCTCCGCGACGACCCGGACACCGCGCCGCGGCGAAAAAAACAACAAGGATTACCATTTCATATCCCGGGAGCGCTTCAAAAAAGAAGCAGAAAAAGGAAACTTCCTTGAGTGGGAGGAGAATTTCGGCTGCCTGTACGGTACGCCAAAACGCGCCGCTTTAAAGAAAATAAAGGAAGGAAAAAGCCTTCTGCTCAGCATCGACGTAAAGGGCGCGACGCGCCTCAGGAAAAAATTCCCGGACAGCGTTTTTATTTTCATCAAACCCCCTTCTACAAAGGAGCTTTCGCACCGTCTCGAGAACCGGCAGACGGACGGGGGCAGGGAAATTAAAATGCGTCTCAGGATAGCGAAAAAAGAACTTAAGCTCGCGCCGAAATACGATTACATAGTTGTAAACGACAAACTGGGAAAGGCCGTCAACACAGTAGTTTCTATAATTAATAAGGAGGTCAAAATTGGCTTACGTAATTCTGGAAAAATTGCTAAAAAGTAATCAAGATAGCATATACAAACTCGTGATACTCGCTTCCCGTAGGGCCCTTGAGCTCGGTGCGGGCAGCGAAAGACTGGTGAGTATGCCGCCGGACGCGAAACTCACCTCGGTAGTGCTGGAAGAAATAAGAGAAGGGAAAATTGCCTACAAGCTGAAGAAAAAGCAATGAAGAAAAAAGATATTGTTCTGGGAATAACGGGCAGCATCGCGGCATACAAGGCGTGCGGGCTCATAACGCGCCTTAGGGAAAAGGGTTACAACGTGGTATGCGTTATGACCGAAGAGGCCGAAGAATTTATAACACCCCTTACGCTGGAAACACTTTCCGGCAACAGGGCCCACAGGGGCATGTTTGCCCTTCCGGATAAGCGCGAGATAACGCACGTTTCTCTGGCCCGGAAAGCGGATTTAATCGTTATTTGCCCGGCGACAGCCAACGCCATAGCAAAATTAGCCTCAGGCCTATGCGATGATCTCCTGAGCGCTACAATTATATCTTCGTCGGCGCCCGTTATAATCGCTCCCGCGATGAATGACCGGATGTACAACAATAGAATCACACAAAGAAACATACAGGAGCTTAAAAAATCGGGATACAAATTTATAGACCCCGTTAAGGGGCGCCTTGCCTGTGGCTATGTCGGCGCGGGCCACCTTGCCGAGACAAGCCGGATAATAAATAGAATAGAAAAAATCCTTAAGTGAAACCCCTTCGAATACTTATAACCGCGGGCCCCACCATCGAGCCAATCGACCCTGTGCGTTTTATAACCAATCATTCTACAGGGCGCATGGGTTATGAACTGGCAAGGATTGCCGCAAAAAGAAAGCACGTGGTAACGCTTATAAGCGGCCCGGTGTCCATAAATGTCCCGGCCGGAGTAAGAATTTTACACATAAAAACAGCACGCGAACTGCAAAAAGAAATTCGCCGGCATCTTAAGAAATCCGACGCCCTGCTCATGTCAAGCGCGGTTTCGGATTTCAGGCCGGAACCTTTCTCCTCAAAAAAAATAAAGTCAAAAAAGCATCTCACCATAAAACTTGCCAAAAACCCGGATATATTGGAATCTCTCCGACAAAAAGAGCGAAAGGGCAAGGTTTTGGTGGGATTTGCCCTGGAGACGGAGCACTTGATTAAGAACGCGGCGAAGAAGCTCAAAAAGAAAAGGCTCGATCTTATAGCGGCCAACACGATAGGCCCGCAGAACACGCCTTTCGGCAGGGGCAGGAAGGCCGTGTATATCCTGGATAAGCGCGGGCTCAGAAAGAAGCTGGAAAAAACGACAAAAGCCGGAATCGCACGTGCCATTCTTGACACAGTAGAAGAGCTGTGTTATACTCCAAATTGATATGTTCAACCGCCGCGGTTTCACCCTAACGGAACTTGCTTTCATCATTGCGATAATCGTAGTATTCATGGTATTATCAGCCCCTTTTATTAACAAAATCAGGGGAAGGGCGCAGGTTATAGGCTGTAAGGAAAACCTGCAGGAAATCGGACTGGCCCTCAAGTTATACGCGAGCGAACATCAGGGAAGATTCCCCTCGGATCTGGCCGAACTCATAGAGGGCGGATACGTGGAGGACGAAATGGTATTCGATTGTCCTTCCAGCCCGGATATGGGGGACGCCCAGGAGAGCGATTACCATTACACGAGTGGATATACGATACAGTCTCCATCGGATACCGAGATTGTCTTTGACAAAACGGCGAACCACAAAAACGGGAAACACGTTCTTTACATAAGCGGGGACATTATTTGGGAAAGCAAATAAGGCGCGATGGCCGAGTAGTTAGGCAGAGGTCTGCCCCGAATGAAGATTCTCCCGATGAGTTTCTTCGGGATCCCAAAAAATTTTTGGTGGCGTACCCAAGTAGCTAAGGGAGCGGTCTGCAAAACCGTAATGCGTGGGTGCAACTCCCACCGCCACCTCCATGAAGGGAGCCAAAAATTTTGTGGGGCAAAACCTTGTACACCGGTGCGATTCCGGTTCGCGCCTCGGCCGAGATGCTGGAACTGGTATACAGTGTGGACTTAAAATCCACTGGAGATTTTCTCCATGAGGGTTCGACTCCCTCTCTCGGCACTCGAATGGGCGCATGGCGCAGTTGGTTAGCGCGCCACGTTGACATCGTGGAGGTCATAGGTTCGACTCCTATTGCGCCCACCAGCTTTCGCGTGCGGTTTCGTAGAAATTCATGAGGTAGCATGAAGTTAGAAGCATTACGGCACAGTTGTTCGCATATAATGGCGGACGCGGTTAAACAGCTTTACCCGAAGGTGAAGCTCGGCATAGGACCGGCTATAACCGACGGGTTTTACTATGACTTCGACATGGAAGAACCCATCAGGCCGGAGGATTTGCCGAAAATAGAAGACGCCATGAAAAAAATTATCAAAGAAAACCGCGAATTCATCTGCCGGGAGATGCCCAAGAAAGAGGCGGTCAGCCTTTTTAAAAAACTCGGCGAAAACTATAAGCTGGAACTGATCGAGGGGATAGCGGGCGCAAAAGTGTCTGTTTACAGGCACGGCAACTTTGTGGATCTTTGCAAGGGGCCGCACGTAAAAAGCACGGGCGAGATAAAGGCATTCTCGCTGCTTTCTGTAGCCGGCGCTTACTGGCATGGCATTGAGACAAACCCGATGCTTCAGAGGATTTACGGGACAGCCTTCGAAAACAAGGAAGACCTGCAGAAGTTTCTCAAGATGATCGAGGAGGCGAAGAAAAGAGATCACCGCGTCCTCGGCAAGAAACTGGGGCTTTTCAGCTTCGACTCTGAAATGATGGGCGCGGGGCTCGTGCTGTATCACCCCAAAGGCGCCGTACTAAGGACCGTTATCGAGGACTACATAAAAAAAGAGCACACAAAGCACGGATATCAGCCCGTCATAAGCCCCCATATTTTAAAGAGCAACATATGGGTGCAGTCCGGGCATTACGAACATTACAGGGAGAATATGTACATTTTCAAGATAGAGCGCCAGGAATTCGCGGTAAAGCCGATGAATTGTCCCGGGCACATACTGGTTTACAAATCCGCGAAGCGAAGCTACAGGGACCTGCCGCTTCGGCTTTTCGAACTCGGGAACGTCTACAGGCATGAAAAATCCGGAGTCCTGCACGGACTTTTAAGGGTAAGGGGTTTCACGCAGGACGACGCGCACATATTCTGCTTAAGGGAACAGCTCGAGGAGGAAATCGCAAGTGTCATAGATTTTACCGCGGAAGTACTTAATGTTTTTGGTTTCAGCGAATATGTGGTGGAGATAAGCACCAGGCCGAAAAAATCAATAGGCACTGACGGGGAATGGAAAGAAGCGACCGCGGCCCTGCAAAATGTCCTCGAGCTAAAGAAAATTCCTTACGAAACCAACGAAGGCGAAGGCGCTTTCTACGGGCCGAAAATAGACATAAAACTGAAAGATGCCCTGGGCCGCCAGTGGCAGTGCGCGACCATCCAGTGTGATTTCGCCCTTCCCGAGCGTTTTGGCCTGAAATATACCGGCAAAGACGGCATGGAAAAAAAACCCATAATGCTGCACAGGGTCATACTCGGAAGCATCGAGAGATTTATCGGCGCGCTGATAGAACACTATGGCGGCAATTTCCCGCTTTGGCTCGCGCCCGTGCAGGCGTGCGTTATCCCGATTACAGCAAAAGAGAACGGCTACGCCGAAAAAATAAAATTAATCCTGGAAGAGAAAGGATTAAGGGCCACTGTGGATGCCCGGAATGAAAAAATGCAGAAAAAAATACGCGAACGGGAAATAGAAAAAATTCCGTACCTTGCCATTGTGGGGGAAAAAGAGGTAAAAGAAAACACGGTCTCTATACGCTCAAAGGCCGGGGGAAACCTCGGGGGGATGGGTGTAAAAGAATTTTTAAATATTTTGACAGAGGAAAATGGAAGGAGGACGATACGAAAAAGTTTATAAGGGCAAATAGGAGAATAAGGGCGCAGAGCGTCCGCCTTATCGGAGAAGACGGAAAACAATTCGGGGTAGTACAGCTAACGGAAGCCCTGAGGATAGCGGAGAGCGCCGGGCTCGACGTGGTAGAAGTGGCTCCTAACGTAAACCCTCCCGTCTGCAGGGTAATGGATTATTCGAGATTCAAATATGAGCAGGAAAAAAAAGAGAGAGAGGCCAAGAAAAAGCAGCACGTAACCCACTTTAAAGAACTCAAAGTAGGGCCCCTTATCGAGGAGCATGACTACCAGGTGAAGCTGCGTTATTTGCGGCGTTTTCTGGAAAGAGGCGATAAGGTGAAAATAACAATGCGGTTTCGGGGAAGGCAAATGGCGCACGTGGATCTGGGCAGGAATATCCTGGGGCGGCTCATAAAGGACGCCTCTTTGCAGGGAGAGCCGGAGAGGCCGCCAAAGCGCGAAGGCCGCGTAATGACAATGGCGTTTATGCCGAAGAAATAAACCCGCTCACCCCGGCGCGCCGGGGTGAGGGATAAAAAGGAGAAGAAAATGCCGAAGCTAAAGACGAGAAAAGCAGCAAAGAAGCGCTTTAGATTCACCAAGACGGGCAGGCTAAAAAGAAGCAAATCCGGCAGAAGACATATACTGACAAAGAAATCCAGAAAGAGAAAAAGGGGCTTGCGAAAAGCAGGCTTTGTTTCCAAAACGCAGGAAAGGACCATCAAAAAATTAATGCCTTACGGCTAAAATTGATTAGGAGGTAAAAAGATGACCAAGGTTAAATTCGGGGTTGCGTCAAAAAGGCGCAGGAAAAAAGTACTAAAAAAAGCCAAAGGCCAATACGGCGGAAGGGGCAGGCTTTACCGGACGGCGAAAGAATCCGTTCAGAAGGGCATGGCCTATAGTTACAGGGACAGAAAACAGAAGAAAAGGCTTTTTAGAAACCTCTGGACCGCGAGGGTCAATGCCGCATGCAAGGGGGATAATCTATCGTACAGCGTATTTATGGGCGGCCTGAAAAAGGCAAAGATCGACTTGAACAGAAAAATACTGGCGGATCTCGCCTTGAGCGACAAAAAAGCCTTTAGCCGGCTAACGGAGCTTGTCAAAAGCGGGAAATAATGTTCAAAAAACTGAATTCGCCGCAGATCGTCGTCATAAGCTTTCTGGCGGCCATACTTATCGGAACAGCGCTTTTATGCACGCCGCTTGCCGCGAAAAGCGGCGAAAAAACGCCTGTAATCGATAGCCTTTTTACGGCTACAAGCGCTACCTGCGTTACCGGGCTGGTAGTCAGGGAAACCGGGACATACTTTTCCTGGTTCGGGAAATCCGTGATACTGGTCCTTCTTCAGATGGGCGGGCTCGGCATCATGACCTTCTCGACGCTTTTCGCGATACTTCTCGGCAGAAAACTTACGATAAAGGAAGACGTTGTCATCCAGCGGACGATGGCCGGTAATAAAGTGCAGAACCTGAACACGCTTATAAAATACATCCTTTTTATCACTTTCGGCATAGAACTTCTTGGAGCCGCCTGCCTTGCCGCCAGGTGGGCGAAAACCATGGACTGGTCCGCCGGCAAGGTTCTCGTCAATTCGGTATTCCATGCCGTAAGCGGATTTTGTAACGCCGGCTTTTCACTTTTTCCGGGAAGTTTCAACGCATTTGCGGCCGACCCGTATATAAACATAACAATGATCCTGCTCATAGTAATCGGCGGCATCGGTTTTGTAGTCGTCATGGAGCTGCCGCGTATCGTAAGAAGAAAACCGTCCCGCTCCATCAGTATCCAGGCCAAAATGGCCATAAGCGTATCGATTGCCCTCATTCTCATAGGGGCCGCGCTCTTTTTTCTTATCGAAAACGATAACGCGATGGCGCACCTGTCGCCGAAAAACAAATTTCTTGGCGCGGTTTTTCAGTCAGTTACGACGAGAACGGCCGGCTTTAACACGCTCAACATATCGAGCTTCGCCGCGCCCACGCTATGCCTTTTTATTTTTCTAATGTTTATCGGCGCCTCACCGGGTTCTACCGGAGGCGGCATCAAAACATGCACATTCGGGGTCCTTCTCGCTACGGGCTGCTCCATGCTTAAAAACAGGGATCGCGTTTCAGTATTCCGGCGCACGATTCCGAAAGAGGTTGTGCGCAGGGCCCTTCTCGTGCTTTTTCTCGGGCTCGGGTGGATATTTATCGCGGTATTCCTGCTGGCGCTTTCGGAATTAAAAAAAGCGGCTTATCTGGATAACTTTTTTTTGCGGTTGCTTTTCGAAATTACATCGGCATTCGGAACGGTAGGGCTTTCGACGGGCATTACGCCGACTTTAAGCTCAACCGGGAAGTTGATTGTGATATTAACGATGTTTGCCGGGAGGGTCGGGCCGCTTACGCTGGCGTTAGCCGTCGCGCTTCAGAGCGAGCGGGCCGCCTACAAGTATCCCGAAGAGAAAATAATAATTGGGTAAACACAGATGACAGCAGATAGTATATACGCGAGTTCTATAACACAGATGAGCACAGATAAAGAAATCCGCGCCAATATGTGCATGAAAAAGAGGGGGTAAGATTATGAGACAGTTTGCCGTAATAGGCCTCGGCAGATTCGGGTCAAGCGTAGCGAGAACGCTTGTTGCCAAGGGCTGCGATGTCCTTGCCATGGATGTAAGCGAACACATTATTCAGGATATTTCGGATGATATCCCGCAGGCAGTTTGCCTCGACGCTACCGATCAGAAGGCGATGAGGGCTGTCGGAATAGAAAAAGTGGACGTAGCAATCGTCGGTGTGGGAACGAATCTTGAGGCCAGCATTCTCATCACGCTTAACCTGAAGGAAACCGGGATTAAGGAGATTGTATGCAAGGCTGTGAACGAGGACCACAAAAAGGTGCTGGAAAGAGTCGGGGCGACAAAAGTCACCCAGCCGGAAAAAGAGATGGGCGTGCGCATAGCGAACAGCCTTGTTTCAACGAGCGTAATTGAGCACATAGAGCTTTCGGAGGAGTCGAGCATCGTGGAGCTTATAAGCCCCAAAGAGTTTATTGGTAAATCCCTGAGGGAAATAGACGTGCGCGCCTGCTACGGGGTAACCGTAATCGCCGTAAAAAGAAAAATACCGTCAGCATCCAAAAAGGAAGAGGAAGAGATCGTCAACATCTCCCCCCAGGCGGAAGACATTATAAACAAAGGCGACATTCTCGTTGTGCTGGGCTCAAACGAGAACATAGAGAAGCTGCAGAAGAAGCACTAGCGCGGAGCCAGTTTCGTCATTGCGAGCGCCGCGAAGCGGCGCGAAGCGATCTTTTTGTTTGAGATTGCTTCGTCGCCCGCCTTCGGCGGGCTCCTCGCAATGACGGTTATGCTGATTTTTCAACGAAACAAACATGCAGGACGAAATTAGGAAAATAAAAAAATCTTTCGAAGAGGAGCTTGTTTCTGTGGAGAGCGCCGACTCCCTCGAGGCCGTCCGCATAAAATACCTCGGCAGAAAAGGTCTCATGGCCGCCCTTATGGCGAGGCTCCCGGGGCTTCCGAAGGAGGAAAAGCCCGTTGTCGGAAAAGAAATCAATCTTCTGAAGGCACGGATACAAAAGGCTATTGCGGAAAAGAAGGAAGGGCAGTCTTCCGGCCCGGCCCGGGAAAAAGGCCGGGCCGACGTTACCATGCCAGGAACCTGGCCCGAGGAGGGCAGGGCTCACCCGATAACAAAAACTTTGAACGAAATAAACGATATATTTATTTCCCTTGGTTTTAGCGTTGCCGAGGGGCCGGAGATAGAAAGCGAATTTTATAATTTTGAAGCGCTTAACATCCCGCTCGAACATCCCTCGAGAGACGCTTTCGACACATTCTATCTAAAAGACGACGTTCTTCTCAGGAGCCACACCTCAACCGTCCAGATAAGGATCATGGAGAAACAAAAACCCCCGATCCAGGCAATCATGCCCGGCAGGGTCTACAGGCCGGACGCCGTTGACGCGTCACATTCGTTTATGTTTCATCAGGTAGAGGGGCTCATGGTTGATAAAAACATCAGGTTTTCCGACTTAAAAGGCCTTTTAAGTCTTTTTACAAAGCGCATGTTCGGCGAAAATACAAAAACAAAATTCAGGCCCAGCTTTTTTCCGTTTACCGAGCCTTCGGCGGAAGTGGACATTTCCTGTATTATATGCGCCGGCAGGGGCTGCCGCGTGTGTTCACACACCGGCTGGCTTGAAATTCTGGGCGCCGGCATGGTAAATCCGCGCGTTTTTGAGGCGGTGGGGTATTCCCCGCGCAAGTACACCGGGCTTGCTTTCGGCATGGGCGTGGAACGGATCGCCATGCTCAAATACGGCATCAGTGATATACGGCTTTTTTTCGAAAACGATATAAGGTTTTTAAAACAGTTTTAATAGATTGTCATTGCGAGCGCCGCGAAGCGGCGCGAAGCAATCTCTCCGTTTGTGATTGCTTCGGCCGACTTCGTCGACCTCGCAATGACGGAAAGCGAATGTGAAAGCAAGCTACTCCTGGCTTAAAGAGTACGTTGACGTGAAACTTGATCCCGAGAAACTCGCCGGGCTTCTTACCATGGCAGGCGTAAGTGTTGTTTCCTGCAAAAAAATAAGCGGCGATTATATATTCGAATTTGAAATAACCGCTAACCGCCCTGATTGTCTAAGCGTTATAGGCATAGCAAGGGAAGCTGCGGCTCTTTTGGGGAAGAAACTCAAGTTGCCGAGGGAGTTAACTTCCGGACCGCCTCCACAGATAAATAAGCGTATGGACCCGGCCGGGAAGGTCCATATTACGATAAAAGATCTCGAGCTTTGCCCCCGGTATACCGCGCGGGTAATAAAAAACATAGAGGTGAAGCAATCGCCGGACTGGATAAGGGAGAGGCTTATATCCGTCGGCCTGCGCCCCGTTAACAATGTCGTTGACATAACGAATTTCGTTCTTTTTGAAACCGGTCAGCCGCTGCACGCTTTCGATCTGGACAAACTGGAAGGCGGTATTTGCGTAAGGCGCGCCGGCCGGGGCGAGAGAATCATAACCATCGACAATATTCCCAGGACGCTTGCGGAAGGCACGCTTGTCATAGCCGATGAGGACGGCCCCGTCGCCATAGCCGGGGTAATGGGCGGGGTTAAGACGGAAGTCACAAGGCTTACGAAGAAAATACTTCTGGAAAGCGCGTTTTTCAATCCTGTATCCGTAAGGAGGACCTCGCGCGCTTTGGGCATAAGCTCGGAATCCAGCTACAGGTTCGAAAGAAGGACAGATAACGGCATGCTTCTCGGCGCTTCCCGGAGGGCAAGCGCATTGATATGCGCGACAGCCGGAGGCGAAATAAAAGCACTTACCGACCTCGGCAGGAAAAATGTTCATTCAAAAATCATAAAATTCGACCCGGAAAAAGCGGGCTCCGTTCTGGGCATATCGCTAAAGAAAAGTCGCGCCGGGGGAATCCTGAAATCTCTCGGATTTTCCGTAAAGGACAATAAAGGATCAATGTCAGTTGCGCGGCCGAGTTTCAGGGAAGACATAAAAAGCGAAATAGATATTACCGAGGAAATCGCGCGCATATACGGATATGAAAACATACCGCTTACCATCCCGGGTATCGTGGGCAATACAAAAATAAAAGATTTAGGGAATATTTTAGAAGAAAAAATAAAGCAAACGCTTATGCGTACGGGCCTGGACGAGATAATAACCTACGGCCTCATAAAGAAAAACAGCGTAAACGGCCTCGGTTTCGGCGAGGAAGAAATCATAGCCCTCAGGAATCCTTTGAGCATAGACCAGGAGATAATGCGGCCGTCGATGCTGCCGGGCATGCTCGGGGTTGTTTCCTATAATCTGAACAGGAAAGCGAAGCGGCTTTCGCTTTTTGAGGCAGGCAAGATCTACAGAGAAAAAAACGGCCGTCATACGGAAGAGCCGGTTCTTTCCGCCTGTCTTTGCGGGATAAGGAAGGAAAATTGGAAAGACGGAAAGCGGGAGTTTGACTTTTTTGACATAAAAGGCGTATTCGAGCGCCTCCTTTCAGAGCTCGCCATAAACGGGGCAAGTTTTAAAAAATCCGAAATAGAAGGATTTGATAAAAACGCCGCCTCCGATATAGAGCACAACGGAAAAATCATAGCGCGTCTTGGGGAGGTGGATAAGAAAATATGCGGCAGTTTTGATATTGAAAAAAAAGTATTTTACGGCGAACTTTACATGAAACTATTACTGAAAGAAGCGAAATTCCTCGAAAGAAGATATAAGCCGCTGAGTAAATACCCTTCCGTAACGCGGGATATTTCCGTTATTTTGGATGCGAACATCGCCTCATCCGACGTAATCGATACCATAAAGGAAACCGGCAGGCCGCTTGTAAAATACGCATCCCTTGCGGATTGCTACAGCGGAAAGCAGATACCCGAAGGAAAGCGCGGGCTCCTTTACAGGATAGAATACAGAAGCGACGAGAAAACCCTTCAGGACGCCGAAGTCGACCGCCTCCACGCCGAAATAAAATCCGCCCTCACCTCCAAACTCGGCATTTCCTTCCGCTAATTCCGGCATATTTTTATTTTGTTGATTTTTAGGTACGTTTAGGGGTATAATGGGTACAAGTAAGGATAAACACCCTGCCGCTCTCGTGAACCGGGGTGACAGAACTTGATCCAACAAAATGGTTATTGGGAGCCCGGATCTCTTGTGCCTGAGGGCATGGGGGTAGGGCGCCCACCTTTACAAAAAGGGACCTAAGTTTTTCACTCTTACACGGCTCTGGCAGGGTGTGTTTGTTATGACAAAGGACTTGTTCGAAAAAAAGACTGTCGAAAAAAAGCACAAGCCGCTTGCCGTCAGGATGAGGCCCGGGGCCCTGGATGAGTTCGTGGGCGAAGAGCACATTCTCGGCGAAGGCAAGCTCCTCAGCCGGCTCGTGGAAACCGATAAAATCACATCCCTTATTCTTTACGGCCCTCCCGGATGCGGCAAGACCACTCTCGCTTTGATAATAAGCAACAAAACACAGTCATTCTTTGAAAGGATTAACGCCGCCTCCAACAACGTCTCTGACATTCGCAGAATAATACAGGCGGCGAAGGAACGCGCTTCTCTTTCCGGAAAGCGCACGATACTCCTTATAGACGAGATTCACCGCTTTAACAAGGCGCAGCAGGACGTGCTCATGCCGGATGTTGAAGCGGGGAACCCCGTCCTGATAGGTACGACTACCCATAACCCGTTTTTTTACGTTAACGCGGCGCTTCTTTCACGTTCACAGGTTTTCGAATTTAAAAAATTAGCGGACAAAGACATAGTTGCTATTCTTAACCGGGCACTGGAGAACAAAGAAAACGGGCTCGGCAACGTTCCCGTCCTAATGGACGCGGAGGCGTTAGGGCACCTCGCGAAGATTTCCGAGGGGGACGCCAGGCGCGCGCTTTCAGCTTTGGAAATAGGGGTATTAAGCACGGTCCGACGGCGCGACGGAAAAATACACTTTACTTTAAAAATCGCGGAAGAGTCCATTCAGAAAAAAGCGGTGCTTTACGATAAAAATGAGGACGGGCATTACGATACGATATCGGCGTTTATAAAATCAATGAGAGGTTCTGACCCCGACGCGGCCCTTTACTGGCTGGCCAAGATGATAGCGGCCGGAGAGGACCCGCGCTTTATCGTGCGGAGAATCGCCATCTGCGCTTCGGAAGACGTTGGCAACGCCGATCCGCAGGCGCTCGTCATAGCCAGCGCGGCGTTTCAAATAGTGGAGCTTGTCGGCATGCCCGAGGGGCGGATACCCCTGGCTCAGGCGGCTGTTTATGTAGCGTGCGCGCCGAAATCCAACGCTGCTTACATGGGCATAGAAAACGCCATGAAGGATATTGAAGAAGAAAAAATCCTGGAGGTTCCGGACCACTTAAAGGATGCGCATCTTGATTCGGAAAAATTCGGCCGCGGCAAAGGATATAAATACGCCCACGACTACGAGAATCATCACGTGAAACAGCAGTACAAACCCTCGGACAGGACCTATTATATGCCCACAAATATGGGGTACGAGAAGAAGATAAAGGAATGGCTTGAGCGGCTTGACAAGAAGGCGGTTTAAATACTATAATTAGTCAGGGGAAATACCATGGCAAAGACGATAAAAGAGATAAATGAAAAGATCAAAAAAGGTAAAGCCGTAGTTGTTACGGCCGAAGAAATTATCGGCATTGTCGAAAAAGACGGCCCGAAGAGCGCGTCCGAAAGAGTAGATGTCGTTACAACCGGGACATTCGGCCCGATGTGCTCAAGCGGCGCCTATTTCAATACGGGCCACACAAAGCCCAAGATAAAAATAGGCGGCGGGAGAGTGCGGCTGAACGATGTCGAGGCATATGCGGGTTTCGCGGCTGTCGATATCTATATTGGCGCAAGTGCGCTCGTCGCCGACGACCCGCGCAACAAAGTTTTTCCCGGTAAATTCGAATACGGCGGCGCGCACGTAATAGAAGACCTTGTGGCGGGAAAGGACATTAGACTTAAAGCGTCCGCTTACGGCACGGATTGCTACCCCAGGGAAAAATTATCTACGCTCATTAACATAAGAGATTTAAACGAGGTGGTCCTGTTCAACCCGCGAAACAGCTACCAAAACTACAACGTTGCGGTAAATGTAAGTAAGGAAAAGACGATCTATACGTATATGGGGATATTGAAACCGGATCTGGCCAACGCCAATTACTGTTCGGCCGGGGCGCTTTCCCCGCTTTTAAATGACCCTTTATACAAGACGATCGGTATCGGCACAAAGATGTTCTTAGGCGGAGGCACTGGCTACGTGGCATGGCAGGGAACACAGCATAATCCCGGTGTCAAACGCAGGCCGAACGGTACACCAGGCGCGCCTGCCGGCACCATAGCGGTTATAGGCGACCTGAAGGGGATGAAGCCGGAGTGGCTCAGGGGCACTTCTTTCGAGGGTTATGGTGTAACGTTGACGGTGGGGCTCGGGATCCCAATACCGGTACTGAACGAGGAGATAGTAAAATATACAGCGGTGAGGGACGAGGAAATATATGCGAAAATTGTAGATTATGCCCACGATTACCCGAGGGGCGAGGCCCACAATCTGGGAGAGGTAAATTATAAAGAACTGCGTTTCGGCTCCATCAGGGTACGGGGAAAAGACGTTCCAACGGCCTCCCTTTCCAGTTACGCGAAGGCAAGAGAGATTGCTGAAATACTTAAAGAACGAGTATCAAGTGGAAAATTCCTTCTTACCGAACCGGTATCGCCCCTGCCATCGGTTGAATCAGGAATAACTTTTAAGCCGCTCAGGGAACGCCCCATTAAAGAGTAGGCAGCAGGCAATAATATGCAGGGCGCGGAAAATATATCTCTTATAATGGCGTTTACGGCGGGGGTTCTCGCTTTTCTCTCGCCGTGCGTACTACCGTTGATACCGGCGTATCTTTCGTATCTTACCGGTATGTCTTTTCACGAAATTTCCGGCAAAACCACTCCGGCCGGAAGACGAAAAATCAGGCTCACGACCGTTTTTCACGCTCTCGGCTTTATACTGGGATTTTCAATTATTTTCGTGCTTCTGGGCGCAAGCGTTACGCTTGCGGGGAAACTGCTTTTTCAGTATCAGGCGGTTCTGAAAAAAATAGGGGCCCTGGCAATCATGTTTTTTGGCCTTGTCGTCATGGACGTTATAAAAATCCCGATCCTTTCGGGCGAAAAAAAATTTTCCTATAAAAAAAACAGTATTTCGTTTTTAAGCTCGATCGCGGTCGGCGCGATATTCGCGGCCGCATGGACGCCCTGTATAGGGCCGATTCTGGGCTCAATTCTTATCTATGCCTCAAGCGCGGAGAGCGCGAGAAGCGGGATAAAACTGCTTGGCGCTTTCTCGCTGGGCATGGGCCTTCCTTTCTTTCTGGCCGCTCTTTTAGTAAACACATTTTTGGCGCATATCAAAAAAATTGAAAGATACCTCCGCTGGATCAAGGTTACGGCAGGGGTTATCTTGATAATTTTCGGAATTCTATTGCTGACAGGGAGGGGTATATCATGAAGAGAATAACGGTTTTCCTGATGACGGTATTTCTGGTGACGCTCGTTTTCGGGTGCGGAAACAGCCGGGCTGAAAGAGCCGCTCCCGAAAAGGCGCGGGATTTTGAGTTAAAGGACATAAACGGCATGAATTTCAGGCTCTCGGATTACTCCGGCAAGGTAATAGTGCTCAACTTTTTTGCCACGTGGTGTCCGCCATGCCGCAGGGAAATGCCGGATTTTAACCGCATACAGAAAGAATACCCCGGTGACGTTAAGATAATAGGCGTAAATGTCGGCAGGGAAAGCGCGCAGAAGATAAAAGAATTTGCGCGCAGCAACAACAATTTGGAATTTACCATAGCGATGGACGACGGCGCTGTAAGCGGGCTTTACGGCCCCATGCCGGGCATACCGGTTACAGTTATAATAGACAGGGATTTTAATATCGCCGCAAGATATATCGGCTTCAGGCCGAAAGAAGTTTTTGTTAAGGATATAAAACAGCTGCTGCGCTAAAAAATGCTGGGAAAAACACCCTGTTTGGTGTATAATCTATATGCGAAATATAAAGAAGCAAATCAGAAAGGAGATATCGGAAACATTAAATAACCAGGCTGGCAAAGAGGCTTTAAGAAAAAGCGCGATAATAAAGAAAAAGCTCTTTTCCATGCCCGAGTTTAGAAAAGCTAAGTTAGTAATGTTTTATGCCTCGAAACAAAACGAAGTGGACACCTGTGGGATGATAGATGAGGCACTGCGAGCGGGAAAGAAAGTAGCGTTGCCGCGATGTGCGGGTCAGAAAACGTTTGTTGCGAAAGAAATAAGCAATCGACATACGGATTTGGAAAAAGGCGCCTACGGTATCTACGAGCCGCGGAAAGAAGCGCCGGACGTAGATGCCGAAAGGATCGGTCTTGTGATTGTTCCGGGGGTTGCGTTTGATATAGAAAATGTACGCCTTGGCAGAGGCAAGGGTTATTACGACAGATTTTTGAAAAAGCTGCCCCCCGGCAAGACGACAGTAGGGCTGGCCTTTGATTTCCAGATAGTAAATGGCCTACCGAAAGACTCGCACGACATTCCCGTCTCTAAAGTTATTACTAATTAAACGAAGTTATCGAAAAAGTACTCCTATTGTCATTCTGAGGCATTGAAGGTGCCGTCTCCGACCCTACGAATCGTAGACCCGGAGGGAAGAATCTTAACGAAAGATCCTTCGTCGGGCTGACTTCGTCATCCCTCCTCAAGATGACAGGCGGAATGATGACAGGTGGAATGGCTTTTTCGATAATCTCTTAAATAACGACTCGCAAGGAGGTAATTCAATATGGGAAAAATGACGATTATTTTTGCCGGATTCAGCATCCTGGGCGCCCTTTTCTTTTTCATAATCGGATTTGTGCTGCGTAAGTATACGGCCCGAATGAAAGTAAAACGCGCCGAGGAGAGGGCAAAAGCCATTGTCGAAGAGGCCAGGAGCGAAGCTGAATCCAGGAGAAGGGAAGCCCAGCTCGAGGCGAAGGACCTGCTGCTTAAAACGAGGGCCGACTTTGAAAAAGAATCAAAGGAGCGGCGCAAAGAAATTGCCGGCCTTGAGAGGAGGATCACCCAGCGCGAGGAAAGCCTTGACAGAAGGATCGACCTCTTAGACGGAAAAGAAAAAGACATCGAATCCAGGATCAGGGGTTTGCAGTCAAAAGAAAAAGATATGCAAAAAAAGGACCAGGACCTCTCGCGCCTTTTACAGGAAGAAAAAGAGAGGCTGCAGAAAGTCTCCGGCATGACGATAGACGAGGCCAAGCGCATACTGATGAAGAGGCTCGAAAACGACGTCAAGCAGGAAGCGGCCTACATGGTGAAAAGAATAGAGGAGGAAGCCAGGGCAAAGGCCGACAAGGAAGCGCGCAAAATAGTGGGCCTCGCGATCCAGAAATGTGCGGTGGATCATACGGTAGAAACGACCATAAGCGTTGTCAATCTGCCGACCGATGAGATGAAGGGAAGGATCATTGGCAGGGAAGGCAGGAACATCCGCGCGCTCGAAATGGCGACAGGCATCGACGTTATTATCGACGATACGCCGGAAGCCGTTATTTTGTCGGGATTTGACATGGTAAGGAGGCAGATAGCGAGAATAGCCCTGGAAAGACTGATAGAGGACGGTAGGATTCACCCCGCGCGCATTGAGGAAGTTGTCGCAAAAGCAAAAAAAGAAATGGATGTCGCCATAAGAGAAGAGGGCGAAAAAGCCGTCTTTGACGTGGGCCTGCACGGCATACACCCGGAACTCATCAAGCTCCTGGGCCGGTTAAAATACAGGACAAGCTATGGCCAGAACGTGCTTCAGCATTCGAAAGAAGTTGCCTATATCATGGGGGTCATGGCGGGCGAATTAAAGCTGGATTTTAAGCTTGCAAAACGCATAGGTTTGTTGCATGATATTGGAAAAGCCGTCAGCCACGAAGTCGAGGGCCCACACGCGAAAATCGGTTCCGACATAGCGAGAAAATTCAGTGAATCAGATGGAATTGTCCATGCGGTAGAGGCCCACCACCAGGATGTCGAGGCAAGGACGCTTCTTGCGGTTCTGGTGCAGGCCGCGGACGCCATAAGCGCCACGAGGCCGGGGGCAAGAAGAGAAACCCTCGAGACGTATATAAAACGCCTTGAAAACCTGGAAGGGATCGCGAATTCCTTTAAAGGCGTTGAGAAATCGTACGCTATTCAGGCCGGCAGGGAAGTGCGCATTATGGTAAAGCCGGAAGCCCTGGACGACGCACAGGCGTCGGTTTTGGCAAGAGAGATAAAAAAGAAGATAGAAGAAGGCCTCGAGTACCCCGGCCAGATCAAGGTAACGGTGATACGCGAGACACGGGCAATTGAATACGCGAAGTAAAATGAGCACATGACTTACGTATAGCGCAGCGGCCGACGTAAACCATAGGCGCGAATTTCATCCTGAGCGTAGCGAAGTCTGCCTGCCGGCAGGCAGGGATCTTATCGTTAAGATTCTTCCCTCCGGGTCTACGACCCGTAGGGTCGGAGACGGCCCCTTCGGGGCTCAGAATGACAAGATAGAGAAACTCCACTTCGCAATGGCAAAGAAAGGTTTTCATGAAAGCACTATTTATCGGCGATATAGTAGGAAGCCCGGGCAGGGAGGCGATAAAAAACCTGCTTCCCGGAATCGTTAGGAAAAATAAAGCGGCTTGTGTTATAG
>Ga0163203_1000077_pt1 | contig 24594 bp, 23 predicted proteins | sample PL_2010_330m_FD_113534 | JGI IMG/M metagenome (GOLD analysis project Ga0163203, IMG submission 113534) | Freshwater microbial communities from Powell Lake, British Columbia, Canada to study Microbial Dark Matter (Phase II) - PL_2010_330m | ecosystem: Environmental > Aquatic > Freshwater > Lake ... | reverse complement strand
CTATAACTGTAAATTGAACATAAACATTAGGGTGTTTTATGGCAGATACACATATGGAAAGGTTAGATATACAGGAAAATCAGGAACATAATATTATAGATTGGATTTTTATTGGGTTTAGGAGATGGAAAATTTTTGTAGGTGTATTTCTTTTAGTGGCAGTGCCCTTATCCTACTATATTTATCGTAAAGCTACAAGCGAGGTGCCTGTTTATAAGTCGTATACGACGCTCATGATGGCCCCAGTGGCTTTTGAGGTCAAGTCGCAGACAGGGGATATAATACAGCGTAAATATACGATAGGTGACGAAATTGTGTTTTTGACGAGCAAGCAGGTAATGCAAAGGGCAGCGGACTTATTAAAAACAAAATATGGCTACGATGAAGATCTTTCGGTGCTGGAATCAGAAATGGCAAATAGCCTTACCGTTAAAGGTGGCCGGGATATCCGAAATGCGTCTGAAAGCCTGATTGAAATATCGCTGATCTCAAATCAGCCGCAGAAAGCGCATGATTCAATATCTGCTGTTATCGAGGCTTATAAATTAAACAAAGTAGATGAAGAAAAAAGGTTCTTTGACAAAATATTCCAAACATTTCAGGATCAGATATATTCTGCGCACACTGCATTATTTGAAGCAGAGAACAAGATGGCTGATTTTATAGTAGAGAACGAAGAGATAATAAAAACAATGGAACGTTATGGCTTATTATCTGATATTGAAAGCAGTGCAATTGTTTCATCGATTTTGAACGAAAAAATATTGAAAACAAGGGACGATATCTCCACTTTGAAGAAATTTATAGAGTCTGTAGAGTCGATTTCTTTGCAGGATCCATTGGCGGCGGCAACGTTAGTTGCAAGGAAATATCCAACCCTTGTTGACCTGGAATTAAGAAGCATGTATTTTGAAAAAGAGGCAGAGTTAAGCAAGTCGCTCCAGTCAATTCAAGAGGCGCACCCCGAAGTTATGAGGATTAGAGGTGAGCTTAATATTATTCGTCAAAAAATGGGGCAGGATATATTAAGCGCCTTAGTGGAAATAAAAGCGGATCTTAAAGAACTTGAAGAGCAGGAGAAAGAACTTTCATCACTGGCTCAGGAGGGTCTTTATAAAAAACTTATCGCATACAGTATGCTTAAAAGAAGCATTATAAATAATAGGGATATATATAATAGTTTATCCAAGGAACTTCAAGAAATAGATCTTGGAGAGAAACTTAAACATTACGGGGAGATAAGAGTTATATCGCCTCATGAGGTGCCCTTCCAGGCGGAGCCTAAAAACAACATGAAAAACTTTGTATTGATATTGATAATATCATTTGTGTTCGGCGGCGGGATGGTCTATATGGCAGAGATGCTGGATACAAGCATCAAGGATATCGAGCAATTGGAGAAACTAATCGATCTGCCGGTTTTAGCCACAATACCTTTATATAGGTCGCGGGAGGGCAGATAATATTTATGGAAAAAAATATAAGCGATAAATTAATATTACATACCGATCCATCGTCCCCGACATCGGAAGCTGTCAGATGCTTGCGCACGAACATATTGTTTTTGAATAAAGGCGAGTACGTTAAGGTTATCGCCCTGACAAGTGCTTTCCCCGGTGAAGGAAAAAGCTTTCTTGTCGCCAACCTTGGTGTAGCCACCGCGCAGTCAAACAAAAAGACATTATTAATAGATTGCGATATTAGAAAGCAGGGCTTAAGCAATATTTTTGGAGTAGATAAGAGCAAAGGCCTGTGCGATGTGCTTCTTAAGAAAAAAGAGGAGTTGTCAATTGATAATATTCCTGTGGTAGACACAGGAATAGCCAATCTCAGTCTTATCCCAAGCGGGCTATACGCAAGTAACCCCTCAGAATTATTAAGCAGCCCTGTTCTGGAGCATATTATTCTTATGGCCAGGGATAATTTCGATATCATTTTCCTGGATATGCCACCTGTATTGTCAGTTGCTGACCCGGTTATTGTAGCGCAAAAAGTTGATGCTTTGATATTTGTGGTAGCAGCGAATACTACAAATAAAAAAGCAGCGAAAAGGGCTTACAGTGTATTAAAAGGTGCAAATTTAAATATAATAGGAACAGTGCTTAACAGAGCAGATGCCGGTGCAGGAGGATATTACAGATACAAATATAAGTATGGCGGCGATCACGGGGATTATTATGGGGAAAATAAAAAATAATTTCGCTCAAATTATCAGAATATTACTATGAATAGTAAGAAATGTATAATTTTTTCAATTACAGTTTTTTTATGTTTTTCAATGTCTTTATCAGAGGGCGCAGAAAACGATAAGGCTGAACCAGGTATCGCTACAATAAGAATAATAAAAGCTTCTGATGTTGGCGTTGAAGAATGGAATTTTGATAATTATCAGGTTGATGCAGGCGATGTCCTTCAGATATCAGTATGGCAGATAGAAGATCTTCAAAAAACGGTAGTAGTCCGGCCTGATGGGAAGATATCGTTTCCTCTTATAGGGGATGTTATTGCCGAAGGCAAGAGCATAGAGATGTTATCCTCTGAGATAGCAGAAAAACTTAAAACATATATAAAGAATCCGGAGGTTTCTGTAATTGTGTCATCGTTTGGCGGCAAAAAGGTTATAGTGCTTGGCGAGGTTGCCAACAAAGGGATTATAAGATTTACTGAGCCGATAAAAATGATGGAAGTACTTGCCTTGTCAGGTGGCTATATGGAGTCAGCCGGGCTAAAAAGTGTCCTTGTTGTAAGAGGGGATCTTGATACTCATACGGATGTAATTGTTGTGAATATTTTGGATATATTAAAAGGAAACCTGCGTGAAAATATATATGTGCAGAAGGGTGATATAGTATTTGTGCCGCGAAGCTTTGTGGGTAATGTAGCATATTTTGTGCGTCAGATAGCACCGCTTCTAGGGGCTGCTACAACTTATTATGACATAAAAAGGACGCAGTATATGTTTAAGGATCATGAATATCGCACTAGATGATGGCGGTTTGTAATAGGCCATAAAGGTATATATGCAAATTATATGTTTATTTGTAAAAAAAAGATGGTTGATTTTTCTAATTATTTTAACTGTATTATTATTAACAGTACACAAAATCTCAGAACAGAAGAAAGCTTATTATAAAGCAGAATCCTTGATTATGTTTGTCGGCACGGAAGGAACATTTAGCCCCGAACGCGGAGCAAGGCGGTTAAAGGAAGACGAGTTTCTTAAGCAGGCATCAGCCAAGCTCGGCGGGCATAGTATAGGCTATATAACGGATAATCTTGAATTAAAATTTAAACAATACGGTAGTTTATCCATCAGCTTTATATCTGAAGACCCAAAAGAGGCAACCGATATTGTTAATCTGTTAAGCGGTAATTTTATAGAAGAAAGAAAAATAACGGTAGAGGAATCAACAAAGAAAGAGCAGGATATCTTAAAGTCTCTCTCAGATGATATATTACGTTTAGAAACGAATTTGAGTGTGGCAGAGAAAAATTTAAGGGATTTAAAGCAAAAACATCTAGGGTCTGATCAAAGAAGAAAAGATATCATTGCCCAGATAAATGAAACCCAAATTGCATACCAGCAGTTATCGAAGATTTTTACAGATCGGCACCCTGATGTTGTCAACGCAAAAAACAAGATAGATGTTTTAGGTTCCCAGCTAAAAGAAATCCCTGATATGGGTTCTGAATATTCCAGGATGGAAAAGATTATAGAATCTGAAAGATCGAAACTCAAACTTAAAAAAAATGAGTATCAAAAAATATATGACCAGCTCAAAACGCAACCGGAACCCTGGCGCGTAGAACTCGTAAAGGATGCGGCAGTTCCTAAAGAACCGATTGGAATTAGCAGGCGATTTTATTATAGTTTAGGCATAGGATTAAGTTTATTTGCGGCTTTTATATTTTGCCTTTTATTAGAGTTAGCGGATACCAGGATACATACAAAGGAAGAAGCAGAAATTAAATTAGGCATTCCCGTAATAGCGGATATAGGTAAAGTATCAACCATAAGAACCTCTAAAAAAAGCATACCTGGTTTAGCAAAAAAATTAATGTCAAATGTTTTCCTTATGCCAGCCATAAAAAAGATTGAGCAAATTTATACCTATTTAAAGGTGGATACGTTTAAGGGTGATATATCCAATAAATCTATACTAATAACAAGTGCTGATCCAAAATCAGGAAAGAGTTTTATAGCTTATAATCTGGCTTTGATATGCGCTAAAAACGGGGAAAAGGTTTTGTTGATAGACGCGAATTTTCATAATCCTGCATTGGGCGCTATATTTAATTTGGACAGGCGCAACGCAGGGCTTTCTGACCTGTTAAGGGGTAGTTGTACCCAAAAAGAAAGCATAAGGAACATGACAGATCTTTTATTATCCGGAACATTGAAACTTAAAGATAAGCATATCACAGGGCTTGATCATCTGAAAATACTTTTATCAGGCAGCAAGGTTGAAAATCCTTTTAGTCTTTTAGGGTTGAGTGAGACGAAAGAATTGTTTAAGGAGCTATCGGAAAAATATGGTATGATCATAATTGACTCAGCTGGCATAAAGCAATTTCCAGATGTTTTGAATTTGGTATCTATAGTTGATTCCGCATTGCTGGTTGTTAAAACGCATAGATCAAAATATACTACGGTTAAGGAAATTGTAAAAAAAATTCAAAGTATAAAGATACGCTATATGGGGATTATATTAGCAAATGTATGAGGAATATTGGAAGCTAACCGAAAAGCCGTTTGAAAATACGCCTGATCCTAAGTTTTTTTATAGTTCTTCAAACCATGAAGAAGCATTAATGCGTTTATACTATGTTATTAAGGAGAGAAAGGGCGCAGGCCTTCTTACAGGCGAATATGGCAGCGGGAAGACAATGCTTACACGGCTTATAGTGAGAGAACTTTCCTGCGATGCCAACCGCTATAAGCTCGCCCTCATAGTGAACCCCTCTTTATCAGCAGAAGATTTTTTAAAAGAAATTATATATCAGCTTGAAGGAAGGTATTTCGAAGGAACAAAGTTTTATATCCTCCACGCCATAAATGATATATTATACAAGAGCAAAGAGGAAGACAAGGATGTAATTGTTATTGTTGACGAAGCCCAGGCAATAAGTAATCAGGAAATGTTTGAGGAGCTTAGGCTGCTGCTTAATTTTCAGCTTAATGACAGATTTTTACTGACCCTTATACTTGTAGGGCAGCCGGAACTGCGCGAAAAGGTTAACAGGCTCCCGCAGTTGAAACAAAGGCTTGCGATATCATTCCATCTCAACGTGCTTAGCCCAGAGGATACAGAAAGTTATATTGAGCATAGGTGTAAAATAGCAGGGGCAAGGCAAAGTCTGTTTTCAAAGGAAGCATGCAGAATAATAGCCCATAATTCGGGGGGAGTGCCGCGTAAAATAAATACTTATTGCGAACTGTCTTTAATGCAGGCTATGATTGATAAGAAAAAGCTAGTTGATGAGCAAATAGCAGAAGAAGCGGCAGAGGATATAAATACATAAAGGAAATTTTAGATGAAAATATCGGATATAGCAAAACTTAAGAGTGCAGGGCCATCTAGTAAAAAAAGATTTGTTTATAATGGGAATAGCAATAAGGAGGATCATTCCGGACTTCAGATCAGAAAACTAATGGCGGGTGAAAACGCATCATTGCCGGAAATAAAAAACAACATTGAAGAAACATATAATAATTGCCTTGAGAATGTCAAATCTATTTTTAACAGAGCTGCAATTGATTTTGGTATTATGCCTTCCTGCACTCAGGTGCAGGATATGGTGAAAAACATAATTATTCAGCTTCAGTCCAGTAGCGTTGAAATCATGGATCTGTTTATGAAATACGAAGAAGGTGATTATTTATACAGCCACTCTGCAAATGTAACCTTTTTATCTGTAATGATGGGGATATGGCTGAATTATAACATGTCGGATTTAAGCAGTTTGGCGACAGCAGCTTTTTTCCATGATATAGGAATGCTGCAATTCAGGGATATCACCTCGCAGACTAAAAAACTTAGTAAGCAGGAGCGTGAGCAGGTAGATATGCATCCGAATTTTAGCAGCCAGTTTGTAAAGCAGATACCTGGTTTAGATAAAAAATTATCGGAGACGATACTTTTTCATCATAAAAGGTTAAGCAAAACAAATATGGATTTGAACGAACATGCGCAGATAATAGGCCTGGCAGATGTCTTGGAAGCCATGACGCATCCCAGGCCTTACAAGGCTGCTTTACAGCCGCATGCTGCAATTACGGTTATTATTGAGGCTATGAACAGTTGTTTCAGCCAGTCTATTGTAAAGGTACTGGTGGATAATATCGGGGTATATCCGGTGGGTACATGGGTATGGCTTGATACAAGGGAAATTGGTTTGGTTATTGATGTAAATTCAGGTTTGCCACTGAGTCCAAAATTAAATATAATGTTTGATGATTGCATGCAGCGCCTGCCTCGCACAAGGATAGTGGATCTTTCCAAACAGACAAATCTGCATATAAAAGGCCCTTTAGAAGAGAAAGATAAAAGCAGGTTTAAAGACGCATTAAGTTAAAGCCTATAATGTCATTAACACACCCAAAAACACAGGTTCTCCGGATAGTTTTCGTAAGGCTATTAGCTTTCTTCTTTCTACTAGTCATCTTCTTTTCTTTTTACAGCACATTTCTTGTAGACCGTAACCTCGAGGCACTGAAATTATCACTTTCTAACGTTGCTTTGGCGGATACCGTAGGCCCAATTTCTTTTTCAGGCCCTATTTTGCAGATGCAGTTTTTAGATGAGTTATCGTCAAAGGATTTAGATATAGAAACATTTATGCAATTAAGTTACTCAAATGATGTTCTTGAAGCGTCTTCTTCAGACAGACCTGTAGAGGACATAGTATCTGTTATGGAGGAGGTAATAAGAAAAAAAGAAAGCCAAAGGCCTGTGTTGCTTAGCATTCTGGATAGTTTTACTGAATGGATAAAAAAATATTATAGGAAAATTTTCAAGGTGCAAGAGAAGGCCAGGCTTGGAGTTGCGATAGATTCTGTGATCCTGGATAATGCTTTACAGTATGAAAAGCATGGTAATTTAACAGAGGCCGCAAAACTTTACGGCGATATAATCCTGAAATATCCTAACAGCCCACAAACCCCGTCTGTTATGCTGCGCCTTGCTTATACAGAGCAAAAGTTGAATAATATCAAGCAGGCTGAAGATATGTATAAAGAGCTTATAAGCCGTTTTCCCTCATCTGCAGAGTCAGAAAATGCAAAGCTTTTACTTGCCAGGATGGAACAGTCTAAAAAAATGTATGGCAAAATAGATGATATCCAAAAGACGATAATCAATTCAGCGGATGAGCAGAAACAGGAACTTTATTATAAGCTTGGCATCGCCCAGCTGGCTGCTGGAAGATTAGGAGACGCTAAAGCAGGCTTCAAAAATGCAATTTCAGTTATGCCAGACAATGAAATCGCGCAGGATTCTTATCTGCGAATAGGTATTTGCGAAAAGATATTAGGAAATTATGATGCCAGTAAGGCTGCTTTTGATAAACTGGCGGAGCTTACAAACAGCCCCGATATTAAGATGCTTGCAAAATATCAATCCGGAGAAATCAGCAGAAGAAACAATGAGTATAGCGTGATGCTAAAATCATTTCATGATATCTCAGCGTCAGACGACGAGTTGGTTTCCAAGCCCGAGCTACTTTTTTTTATTGGTTCAACGTATCTTTTTGATATGAAGGATTTTTTGCGGGCGAAAGGTGTTTTTGAAAAGTTAAGAGAGGAATTTCCTGCGCTTAACCTGGTTTATCCAGGCACGGATTTTGTAGTAGAGTATACTATCTTGGATGTTCCGCCGATGCTGCCAGATGAAGTAGCGGAAATGATGAGCCGCACATGGCTTGATTTGATAATACCAAACAGGGTTTTGACTATTATTGATAAAGCTGCTGTAGAATTTGCAACACGTATTACAGAAGGAGTCAATGAAATTGTAATACTGGAAGAATATGATGTGCAAAAAGGCGATTATGTAACAATAGATCTTACAGAAAAAAGACTGAATAATTATCTCAAAAAATGGTTTCCTATAGGAAACGATACAAGGGTGTGGGATGTCTCTATGCAGTTTGAAGGGAACCAAAGGTTGAATGTTTTAGGCACTGTGCATCTACCTAATAATATAAAAGTCAACGGTTTAATAAAGGGCAGGTTTAAAATAGTAAAAATGGGCGGAGCGCCTTATTGGGAATCTGAAAGAGGACAGGAGAATTTCTTATTATATATACCAGATAAGTTTGTGCTATCAGGCATACCTTTGCCTGGCGGAATAATGAATATTATTCTTAGGTCATCTATCCAGCAATTCAATAAAAATTTTCCTTTACGTATAGCGGAATTCAGGCTGGATAAAGACAATATTGATTTTTCAGGCCCTATTAGGGAGGATTTAAAGGCAGAAATCCAGGCAAAGGCATACGGGTTAAGGCATATGGAAGCAAAGGATGCCGACTCAGGTTTTATATATGGAAGAAGAAAAGGTAGTGTAAAATATTAAACAGAAGGGGCATATCATGTCTGTGTATTCAGGTATTGGCTTAAGCGGGTTATATAAGAGCTTACGAATATTCATTGGTTTTTTTGTTGTGTCGGCTGTTATATTGTTTTCTATTTCAGCTGTTGTTTTTAGGTACTATAAGGCTACCGCAAGGATTATAGTCATAAATTCGGTAAAAGGAGATAAAGAAGCATCGTCAGAGGATTCAGATAAAATAACAGAGCGCGCTATGAACACGGTTGCTGTTGCTGTAAAGAGCCCCTATTTTATAGATGAGGTTGTAAAACAGCTGCATCTTGAAAAAGCATTCGGCAAAGAGAATGCTGCTGATAAATTGCAAGATATGATAAGCGTAAAAGCTGTTAGAGGAACACATATAATAGACATTACCGTAAGTTCCCAAAAACCGGAACTTGCTACGCAAATAGCAAACACAACCGCAAAATTAATTTTGTCTGATTTTTCAAAAAGGCGATTCTCGTTTGAAAAGGACATGGCGAAGTGGCTTGCTGATCAATCTGCTGTTATCAGGAAGGAAGTGGAAGATGCTGCGACGCAGCTCAGAGAATTTAATATAAGCATTAAGGCGTCCGATATAAAATTAGAGTATGATTTGCTTGTATCGCAAATAAAGGGTTTGCAGATGAGCCTTGCGGGAGTAAAAGCCGGGTTGAACCAGGCGCAGGTTGTTTATGAGACCATAAAAAGTAAATTAGATTCCGGGGTAAAACCGCAGGATTTACCGGAGGTGCAGGCAGACGATTCATATAGGGAGGTAAAATCTGAGTATCTGGTGGTGCAGAAGCAGATCGAGACTATGCTTGAAAAATACCATCCCGATCATCCGGATTTAGCTAATAGGTATACAAAGCTGAAAGCAGCAAAAAGGATAATGGATGTTCGCGCGCAGACAATTATAGAAGACTCGGGTAATAATATAGGTTTTTTTGAGTCAAAGGTGATAGAGTTGGAGCAGGTTTTGCGGGAGCGGGAAAATGCATTGAGAGATCTGGAGAAAAACCTTGATCAATATACAGCCCTTCTTAATAATCTTAAGGAAAAAGAGGCGTTATATAGTTCTCTGATGGAAAATATAAACAAGGAAGTCGACAATATAGGTTTAACCGTATGGCAGGTTGATCTTTTGGATCAGGCATATTTGCCAGTTAAAAAAAGTAAGCCGTCTTTTTGGTTTATTATGTTTGTAGCAATTGCAACAAGTTTTTTTGTTACAATTGTGTATAATATATTGAAAATCAAAGGGCTGGTGTCCCAGCAAAAAGGGCAGTTTCTGAAGGATAAACAGCCTAAGGGTATGTATATAGAGAGAGTAAAAGAAGACAGCTGACACCGTCTTTGATATCAGCTGTCTTAAAAGGCTTATTTGCTTGCAGATTTGATAAGGATTGAAAGCAGCAGAAAAGAGTTAGCGAGCAAAATCCCGGAAGGTACGGAAATACTTATTATGCCTAATCCGAGACTAGTTGAGCCTATAAACCTGCCCAATATAGAGTATATCAGTAAGAGCACGCCTAATAATGTGAACAATTTTTTTAAAATATTCATCTTTTACACCTCCCCTATTTTCATTAATAATACCAGTAATTTGACTTGCTGTCAATAGCTGTGTACTAAGATAAACAAATACATTTAGCTCGACAACCGATGGCGTGTATGGTAAAATAACACGATTTTAGCCCTGAAGGACAGGCCCCGACTGCCTATCAATCAAATAATAGGGATTTGTTCTCATAATCATTAAATAATATGAAAAATTATATAAGGCTTATAGGATATGTGAAGGCACATCTATGGATATTGGCGTGCGCAGCGGTCTTTATGATATTATCATCAATACTGCAACCAATATCCTTGGGCGGTTTTATACCTTTTATAGATAAAGTCATGATAGGCAAAGATATTATATTGCCAGGCGATCGCGTGCCTGTTTTTATAGCGGATGCAGTTTCCCGGATAAACAGCATACCAAGGATGAAGCTTCTTGGTATGTTTATAATTTTTTACATAATATTATTTGTATTACGGGCTGCCTTTTTATATTTTCAGCAGTTTCTTATGAGAGAAGTCAGCCAGAGGGTTGTTCGTGATATGAGAAACCTTTTATATGAAAAACTTTTAAGGCTTTCAATGAATTTTTATAGTAATTCGCGTACGGGTACGCTTGTATCGCGCATTACACACGATACAACGATTATTCAGGATGCCACATCAGAAGGCCTTACTGATCTTATCTGGCAGTCCTTGCAGTTTATTTTCTCTTTGGGTATGGTAATAAGCTTAGCGGTTTTTTTTAAGATAAGCGTAATGTTTATATTTTTTGCACTTGTTGTTATGCCTGTTCTGGTTGTTCCTTTGGTGTATATAGGAAAACGTTTGAGGCAGATCAGCAAGAAACACCAGGAGTCTATGGCGGGCCTACACAATATATTATATGAAGCTGTTTCCGGCATAAGGGTGGTGAAGGGTTTTTTCATGGAAGCGTATGAAAAGGAAAAATTCAGGCAGGAGAATGAGCGCTTAAAGAAGATGGTTATGAAATCCAACAAAAGAGTGCTTGCTGTAAGCCCTTTGACAGAAATGGTAACAATGGTTTCAGCTATGGTAATCTTATGGCTTGGTGGAGAGCAGGTTATTATGGGAAGCATGACCATAGGAACACTTACAGTGTTTTCTCTATCCGTTCTATCCCTTTCAAGGCCTATTAACAGGCTGAGCAGGGTTCATAATATCAATCAGCAGGCCTTAGCCGCTGCCTCCAGGATATTTGAAACACTCGATGAAGAGGTCGCTATAGAGGATAAAGTGGGCGCACAAATATTGCCGCCTGTAAAAAAAGAGATTGTTTTTTCGGGTGTCAGTTTTAAATATGGTGAAAAACAAAAAGAGGTGTTAAATAATATATCATTTCGGGCAGCTGCCGGAGAGGTTATAGCCTTTGTAGGGCCAAGCGGTGCCGGCAAAACCACCATTGTCAGCCTGATACCTCGTTTTTATGACACAACAAAAGGAAGCGTCTCTATAGACGGATTTGACATAAGGGATGTCAGCCTTCAGTCTTTGATAAACCAGATAGGCATAGTGACGCAAGACACGGTTCTTTTTAATGATACAGTATCAACGAATATAGCATATGGCAGAAAAAGTATTGATTTTACGCGGGTCATTGATGCGGCAAAAACAGCCAATGCCCACGATTTTATAATGAGGATGCCTGATAATTATAATACAATAATAGGAGAGAAAGGTTTTAAGCTCTCGGGAGGGGAAAAACAACGCCTTGCTATAGCAAGGGCAATATTTAAAAACCCGCCGATTCTTATATTCGATGAAGCTACATCCCAGCTTGATTCAGAGTCTGAGAAATTGGTCCAGGAAGCCATAGACAAGCTTATGAAGGGCCGCACTGTTTTTGTTGTAGCGCACAGGCTTTCTACTATTAAACATGCTGATAACATTATAGTTATGGAAGATGGAAAGATAGCGGATATGGGCAGGCATGAAGAGCTTATAGAAAGGAAGGGTTTATATAATAAGCTTTATACAATGCAGTTCGCAAGTTTTTAAATAGAAACAGGGCGTTCCTGTTTTTCCCCTTGCAACTTAAGCTTTTTATGATATAATCTATGTTCAATTTAAAACCCTATTTTTAAGTAGTATGGCGCAAGTAATTGTTTTTTTAATTAAATCTATCCCCTTTAAGTTTCGCGCCTGGACATAAGAAGGGGGATAATACAGCTGCTATGTTCTGATTGCAAAGGAATTTGTAATAGCAGAAAATAAAAGGAGGATTTAAGTGGTTACTGATCTGATGAAACAACTTTTAGAGGCAGGGGTTCATTTTGGGCACCAGACAAAGCGATGGAATCCCAAGATGGCTCAGTTTATCTTCGGCCAGCGTAACGGTATTTACATTATCAATCTGGAGAAAACAGCTGAAAAATTAGAAGGTGCCTGTAATTTTATAAGAGATATAACCTCACGCGGCGAAAGCGTGCTCTTCGTTGGTACAAAAAAACAGGCAAAAGAAGCTGTAATTGCGGAGGCCCAGAAATGCGGCATGTTCTCAGTGACAGAAAGATGGCTGGGGGGTTTAATGACCAATTTCAGTACTATACGCAGCAGTGTCAAGCGCATGAAAGAAATAGAAGCTATGAAAGAGGACGCAAGCATGGAGGCGTTGACAAAAAAAGAAAAAGCGGCCCTTGAAAAGGAATGGGCCAAGTTACACAAGAACTTGGCAGGGGTAGCTGATATGAAAAAACTTCCGGGAGCTATTATTATAATTGATCCTAAAAAAGAGGACACAGCCGCAAGAGAAGCCAAAAAATTAGGCGTACCCATAGTAGCCCTGATAGATACAAATTCCGATCCTGATCAGGTGGATTTTCCTATTCCCGGCAATGATGACGCTATAAGGGCTATAAAACTGGTTCTTTCTGTGTTGGCCGACAGCGTTTTAGAGGGAAAGAAGAAGTTTGCAGGTTCAGAGGTTACAGCTGCGGATAAAACAGAAGACGATAAATAACATTGGAAAGGAATTTTTCAAAAAATGTTGGATAAAGTAAAGGAATTAAGAGAAAAAACAAGCGCCGGTATGATGGAATGTAAAAAAGCCCTTTCAGAGGCATCAGGGGATTTAAACAAAGCAATAGATATTCTTCGTAAAAAGGGTGTAAGCCTCGCCAGCAAAAGGTCGTCGAGGGCTGCCAAAGAAGGCCTTATTGTTTCATATATACACACAAATAACAAAATAGGCGTTCTGCTTGAGGTTAACTGCGAAACGGATTTTGTCGCGAGAAACGATGATTTTAAACGTTTCGCAAAAGAGCTTTCAATGCAGATAGCGGCGGCAAATCCTAGCTATATTTCCAGAAAAGATGTTCCGGAAGAAGAGCTCGCAAAGGAAAAAGAGATAATAAAGGAACAAAACAAAAATAGACCTGAAAGCGCCCTTGAAAAAATAATAGAAGGAAAGCTTAACAGCTATTATCAAGAGGCATGCCTACTTGAACAGCCTTACATAAAAGACCAGAAGATATTTGTTAAGACTCTTCTGACGGATTTGATAGCCAAGACAGGCGAAAATGTTGTTGTAAAAAGGTTTACTCGTTACCAGTTAGGCCAGATTGTATGATAAAAAATTCCAAAAAGTCTACCCCAAAGCTTTTTTACAAGAGGATAGTCCTTAAGTTAAGCGGTGAATCGCTGCAAGGGGAATGCGGATATGGAATAGATATCTCTGTTACCAGATCTATTGCTTCGCAGATAAAACAGGTTCATGATAAGGGTATTGAGACGGCGATTGTGATAGGTGGAGGTAATATATTAAGAGGTGCTGAAACCTCCAAAAACGGTATAGACAAGTCCGCAGCCGATTATATGGGCATGCTTGCCACAGCAATAAACGGCATGGCATTGCAGGATGCGCTTGAAAAAGAAGGGGTATTTACCAGGCTTCAGACAGCGATTGAGATGCGTCAGATTGCCGAGCCCTACATAAGAAGGCGTGCCATAAGGCACCTGGAAAAAAAGAGGGTTGTAATATTTGTGTGTGGTACGGGTAATCCCTATTTTACGACAGATACCACCGCGGCATTAAGGGCAGCGGAAATAGGTGCTGATATTATCCTTAAAGCTACAAAGGTAGATGGTATATATTCCGAAGACCCTTTAAAGAATAAAAACGCAAAAAGGTACATAGATTTAAGCTATATAGAGCTTCTTAATAAGCAACTTAAGGTTATGGACGCGACAGCAGTTAGTTTATGCATGGACAATAAGATACCCATAGTCGTGTTTGACCTGTTTAAGGAAGGAAACCTTAAAAAGGTTGTAAATGGGGAAAAGATAGGCACTATTGTAAGGGGGCAATAATATGAATACGGCAAAAGAGGTTATACGAAATGCGGAAGACAGGATGAAGAAGGTGGTGGAGGCAACTAAGAGGGAGTTTAGTTCGGTAAGAACAGGCAGGGCATCCGTTTCTCTGGTAGAAGGTATACATGTTGATTATTACGGTACCCAGACACCTCTTAAGCAGCTTGCGAATATATCAGCCCCTGACGTAAAGCTTATAATCATTCAACCATGGGATCCTTCAAGTTTAAATGATATAGTAAAAGCCATACAGCAAAGCAATATAGGGTCAATGCCTACTAATGATGGCAAGGTAATACGTGTAAGCATCCCGTCTCTTTCAGAGGAAAGGCGCGAAGAACTTATAAAAATAACTAAAAAAATGGCAGAAGAAGGCCGCGTGTCTGTACGTACTGTAAGGCGGGACGGTAATGAACATGCTAAAAAACTTGAAAAGGACAAACTTGCCTCAGAAGACGAGGCCTTCAAAGCGCAGGAAGACATACAAAAGCTTACTGATAAATATATAAAAGAAATAGACGCTATATTACAGCAAAAAGACAAAGAGTTGATGGAAGTGTAATAAGGCAAAGTGCCCCGCTAACTCAGATGGTAGAGTAACGCTCTTTTAAGGCGTGAGTCGTTGGTTCGAATCCAACGCGGGGTACCAGCATAATAAAAAAACCGCTGAAAGCGGTTTTTTTATTACAGGGGCAATTAAAATAGAGAATAGGCAGGCAAACAGGGATGCATTTCATAGCCTTCTAATCATTGACTTAAACTCATTTTTTAGATATACTTATATAAAATGAGATACTATAAACTACTCGAGCATACAGCGGATTTGGGTGTAACAACCTGGGGCGGCAGCGTCAAAGACCTTTTTATTAATTCTGCCTGCGCGATGTATGATATTATATCAGATATACAATTCGTTGATCCTCTCATCTCTTTCCATGTTAAGGCAGACGGCCTAGATAAGGATGAATTATTAAAAAACTGGCTTTCAGAGCTTTTATATTACTTCCATGTAAAAAATATGCTGCTTGGAAGGTTCGATATTGAACACATAAGCGATAATAACATAGTATCCTTGGTAGCAGGAGAAAACATAGACAGCAAACGGCACTCCTTGAAACGCGAGGTCAAGGCAGTTACTTATCACAATCTAAAAATAACTAAAAAAGGTAATAGATTCCAAACGAATATCATATTTGATGTATGACTTTAAAATATAGCGGGCCATTAGAAAAAATAGATAATTACCGCTGGCGTGTGCCGAAATCATATATGAAGGGCATGCGGGTAGACGGTATTGTGTATGCAAGTGATAAGCTGATCGATTCCATTAAAATCGATAATGCCTTACAGCAGGTGGCAAATGTTGCAATGCTTCCTGGCATAGTTCGGTATTCTTTAGCTATGCCCGATATCCACTGGGGTTATGGTTTTAGTATAGGAGGGGTTGCGGCAACAGATATTAATGCAGGCGGCGTAATATCACCCGGCGGTGTCGGCTTTGACATAAATTGCGGAGTCAGGCTTTTAAAAACATCTCTCTTTGAGGGTGATATAAAAGGGAAACTAAAAGATCTTATATGTGGGCTATATCATAACGTGCCTGCTGGTGTGGGCTCAAAAGGTGATATTAAGGTAACAGCGAAAGAAGAAGAAAAGATTCTTGTAAAAGGCTCTAAGTGGGCCCTCTCACAGGGCTATGCCGTAGAATCAGATATATGCCACACAGAAGAATGCGGCGCAATAGAAGGCGCTAATCCAGATGCTGTATCGGAACGGGCTTATGAACGCGGGATGAGGCAATCAGGTACGCTTGGTTCAGGCAATCACTTTATAGAGGTCCAGGCAGTTGATGAGATTTACGATGAAAAAGCAGCTTCTGTATTCGGTCTTTCAAAGGGTCAGATTACGGTTATGATACATTCAGGTTCGCGGGGTTTTGGATACCAGATATGCGATGATTATGCAAGGAAGATGGTTCATACGCTTTCTAAATATAATATAGCGGTCCCTGACAGGCAGCTTGCCTGTGCCCCCTTTGACTCAGAAGACGGCAAACTTTATTTTGGGGCCATGAAGTGCGCTGCGAATTATGCCTGGAATAACAGGCAATGTATTATGCATTTGGTACGCTCAACTTTTGAAAAGATATTCAGGCAGGGTTTTCAGGCGCTCGGGATGTTTCTGATATATGATGTTGCCCATAATATAGCAAAGCTTGAAAGGCATACCATAGATGGACAGGAACATTTTTTGTGTGTTCATAGAAAAGGCGCTACAAGGGCATTTGGCCCTGGCCGCTCAGAAATCCCTGTGGATTATAGGGATATCGGCCAGCCCGTTATTATACCAGGTGATATGGGTACGCATTCTTATCTTATGCTTGGCACAGGCAAGGCAATGGATGAGACATTTGGGACAACATGCCACGGGGCAGGAAGAGCTTTATCAAGAAAGGCAGCCTCAGAACGCTACAGCACTTCTCAGGTAACAGAGGATCTTGGAAAAAAAGGCATAATCTTGATGGCATCAGGGAAAGAGACGATATCAGAGGAAGCCCCAGGTGCCTATAAAGACATAGATGATGTAGTAGGAGCCGTAGATGGCGCTGGTATATCAAAAAAGGTATGCAGAATGCGGCCATTAGGTGTTATTAAAGGATAGAAAGGCGGGTCATAAAATGCTTGATATAAAGTTCATACGGGAAAATCCTGATAAAGTAAAAGAGGCATTAAAAAACAGAAACATAGATTTAAATATTGACAGCCTGATTCAGCTTGATAAGGAACAAAGAAACCTTATAGTAGAGTCGGACATACTTAAAAATTTACGCAACAAGGCCTCAGAAGAAATAGCTGCATTAAAAAGAGATGGTAAGGATGCAGGTATTAAATTGTCAGAAATGAAGTCAGTAGCCCATAAAATAAAGGAATTAGACCAAAAAGTGGGTGAGATAAGCATAAAAGTACGTGATATTTTGATGCTAATCCCAAATATACCGCATTCCAGTATACCAATAGGTTTTAATGCAACGGCGAATAAGACAATTAAGGAATGGGGTAAACTGCCTAATTTTAAGTTTAAGCCATTAAATCATATAGAGTTAGGTGAAAAACTCAATATTATGGATTTTGCAAAGGCTGTTAAGCTTTCAGGATCAGGATTCTCTCTTTTTATTGGTGACGGGGCAAAAATGGTAAGGGCATTAATTAATTTTATGCTTGATATGCATACCCAGAAACATGGCTATAAAGAGATATGGCCGCCAGTCTTGGTTAACCGTCAAAGCATGACTGCAACAGGCCAGCTTCCCAAGCTCGAAGATGATATGTATAAATTAAAAGATGATGATCTTTTTCTTATCCCAACAGCAGAAGTTCCTGTTACAAACATGCACAGAGATTCTGTATTGAAAAGCGAGGATCTACCGTTATGTTACACAGCCTATACCCCTTGCTTTAGAAGAGAGGCAGGTTCTTATGGAAAAGATACCAAGGGTCTTTCAAGGGTTCATCAGTTTGATAAGGTTGAGATGGTGAAATTTGTAAGGCCAGAGACCTCATATGATGAGCTTGATAAGCTTCTTAAGGACGCAGAAAACGTATTGCAGGCGCTCAAGTTACCATATAGAATTCAACTCTTATCCACAGGAGATATTAGTTTTGCGGCCAGCAAGTGTTATGATATAGAGCTATGGGCAGCAGGAAGCGGTTTATGGTTTGAGGTATCAAGTTGCTCTAATTTTGAAAGCTTTCAGGCGCGGCGCGGAAATATCAAATTCAAAGATAAAAAAACAGAAAAATCCTCATATGTGCACACATTAAACGGTTCAGGTGTTGCTTTTGCAAGGCTTATCATTGCTATATTAGAGAATTACCAGAGAAAAGACGGTTCTATTGATATACCCAGGGCATTGCAGAAATACATGGGTAAAAAGAAAATTGCAAGACCGCAGTAACATAATACGCTATCAAACATGCTTAAAAAGATATTAAACATTTTATTAGGTATTCTTGTCCTGCCGGTTTGCGTTGGTGTTTCTATAAGCCTTTATGAACACCTAAACCAGATCAAAATCGTTTCATATTATCAGCAGAAATATTTTATAATTGGCATAATATCCTATCTTGTAGTGCACGCTGTATTTTTTAAACCTTCATATCTTTATGTTTTAAGCCATGAATTAATGCATGCTATAGCCGCGTTATTATCAGGCGGCAGAGTCAGGTCTATTAAGGTCTCATCAAAAGGCGGAAGTGTCGCAACCACAAAGAGCAATATATTTATAGCCTTAAGCCCTTACCTTTTCCCATTATATACAATAGTGGTTGCGCTTCTGTGGTTTGTAATTAAATTTGTAACGAAGAGCGATATAGATTATAGTTTTTTCCTGTTTGCCATAGGTTTTACATTGGCATTTCATATAGTACTTACCATAGATTTTTTAAAGATACGGCAAACAGATCTTTTGCATGCAGGGTATTTTTTTTCCATATGTCTTATTTATGTAATAAATCTCTTAATAGTTGGGCTGATATTTAGTATTTTATTTAAAGGCATGATTTTTGTAGGTTTTTTACAGGATTCTTATATAAAGGCAAGGGATATATATACAGGCATATTCTGCCAGTTGTTTTTATAGGTTGGATTTGACAATAATTCTTGCTGATGGTATATTAGAGGAGCTGATAGAAGCTCGTTAAAGCGGAGGAGTGGCAGAGTTGGTTGATCGCGGCGGTCTTGAAAACCGTTGTGCCGCAAGGTACCGTGGGTTCGAATCCTACCTCCTCCGCCATATAATTTTCTATTTTTAGAATATACAGCACCAGTTTTATAGACCCAAGTATTAGGTCAAAACAAAAGAGGGGAATATGATTACACATTCATCCCAAGAAAGAAGGCAGTATAAAAGAATAAAAAAGGATTTTGTAGCACGATTTCGATTTAAAAGCGATGAATTAAGTATGCATAATTCAGAAGGTTGGGAAATGGTAACCACCCAAAACCTATGTGCAGGAGGGGTGCTTTTTAAGTATAACAGGGAAGTGCCAATCGGGTCGCTAATAGATATGTTTATAAATTTTCCTCAGATAAAAAATCCAATAAATTGTACCGGTAAGGTAATACGTATAGAGAGGAACAGCTCTTTATCGCTTCTTAAGGTTGCGGCATATTTTGTAGATATTAACGCAGAAGATAAATATGCAATAAGCAAAGCCGTAGAAGAATTTTATTCAAAGAAATTAGGGTACATAGAACCTTAATCCGTATAATAATCTGCCACAGCCCTGGAGAGATGCCAGAGCCTGGTGCCTCCCCCGCTTTTACTCGGGATTAAATTCGCAGAAAGCTTGCCGGCTTACATTTTATGTCGCTTTGGCTTTATAAAGTGCTCGCTCATTTAGAAAGCGATTTTGTATTGCGGAGAGATGGCTGAGTGGTTGAAAGCGGTCGCCTCGAAAGCGATTAGGCTCTTTGGGTCTCGGGGGTTCGAATCCTCCTCTCTCCGCCACCAAAATTGATTATGGATGCCAATGTTTCAAAAAGCTAAAATGAAAGGCAACGCGGATTATGAGAAAGTTATTAATTTTCATTATAATAGTGATTTTAGCATGTCTTTGCGTGTTGTTTTTTTACAGCATACAATTTAACGCAGAAACTTCAGAGATACTATTTCTAAGCAGAGACGGGTCCAGGAGCAGCTTTCTGCTGTCTTATGCGCAGGGTTTTAAGCTTAACCGTATTGCTAATATAGAAAACGGTATCCCTGGCTGGAAGATATCTAATCTGGTTATTCCCGGCGCAGAGGATATTATACTGCCATTTAAAGAAGGCGAAAGCCTTGTTTATGATGTATATTCCGCGGGCCTTAAGGCAGGCCAGTCAGTCCTCACGTTTTACGGTGAAAAATGCTTTAATGGTGACAGCGTTTATTATATAACGTTTGTTACGGAACTGCCTTTTTTTAAAGACTATGAAGAGATATACGCGGCAAAAGGCTCATTTCTGCCTGTAAAGATAAAAAGGATAATAGAAAAAATAGGAGGTCTTTCCACGGAGGAGATAGACGAAGAATACGATCAGGTTGACTTCCGTGTTACTATCAAGAAGAAAGGCGCTTTTTCGACGAACAAAACCACCATTCAGAAGGATGGCCCTATATACAATGCTGTATTGCTTACATATCTGTGCAGAGCAAACCCCGACAAAGCCAATAAGGGCGATTTTAAAGCTATATTACCGACCCAGGAATTTAACATAAGGGTTTCCGGAACGGATACTGTAGAGACCCCTTTGGGTCAATATCCTGTTGATGTGTTTACAAGCCAGCCATCAAAGTTTACATTCTATCTTAGTAAGGACAAAGAAAGGCTTCCCGTTAAGATTACCAGCCATACTACCCTAAACTATACGATGATACTAAATTCCAGAAAAAATAAGAATTAAAACATCCCCCGTCTTTTATGCGAAAAATATCCTTAAAAAATCTTTTAACTGGTATTTCCAAAGAAAAGAATTTTGTTTTTCTCCAGACGGACCGTTTTGATAAGGATAATCGATTTAGCTACCTGTTTACCCGCCCGATAGAGATTGTTTCATGCCGCAATTTAGGCGGGGTTAAGGATTCTTTAAATAAAATAGAAAAGATGATTAAGAAAGGTTTTTTTGCAGCCGGATTTGTTTCTTATGAAATGGGTTTTGCATTTGAGCCGGTTTTTGGAAAAAAAGAATCTTATGATTTTCCGCTTCTATGGTTTGGTATATTTGATAAGCCTTTAATTTTTAATCATCGGGAAATAGAATTTACAGATGATGACCCATGCGGCTATCAAAACATCAACTCTATAAGAGCGGATATCCCTGAAAAGGAATATACAGATTCAATAAAAAAAATAAAGAGGTTTATCGAGCAGGGGGACACGTATCAGGTAAACAGGACATTTAAACTCGATTTTTCTTTTAATGGTTGTCCGCATGATATTTATCTTGATTTAAGAAAAAAGCAAAGCGTTTCGTATTCGGCTTTTATTAAATGCGGAGGGACATATATACTTTCGTTTTCTCCCGAATTATTTTTTAAATTAGGGAAAGACATTATGCAGGTAAAGCCCATGAAAGGCACTATTGAAAGGGGTAGATTTTTAAAAGAGGATATCGAAAATGCTCATGTTTTGCACAACTGTCCTAAGAATCGAAGCGAAAATATCATGATCGTAGATCTTTTGCGGAATGATTTGGGAAGAATATCCAAGGCAGGCACGGTAAAGACAAAGAAGTTTTTTGAGGTAGAAAAATACGAATCGCTTTTCCAGATGACATCAACAGCGGAAGGGAAAATCCGACGAGATGTTTCTTTATATGAGTTATTTGGGTCTGTGTTTCCCCCAGGCTCAGTTACAGGAGCGCCTAAGATACGCACTATGCAGATAATAGATGAGATTGAAAAATGCCAGCGTCGCATATATACAGGTGGCATAGGATTTATTACTCCTGAAAAAAGCTGCGTTTTTAATGTGGCGATACGTACCCTGCTTTTGGATAAAAATGCCGGCACAGGAGAAATGGGAATAGGAAGTGGCATAGTGTATGATTCTGAATCAAAAAAGGAATATGAGGAGTGCCTGCTGAAAGCGAAATTTTTGACTGAACCACAAACAAGCTTTAAACTTATAGAGACTATGCTTTGGGATCCTGCCAGGGGGTATGCGCTTATGAAATTGCACATGCAGCGGCTTTTGGAATCTGCAGACTATTTTAATTATAGGTATGATCAGGATAAAATTATAAAAAAGCTTAACAATGAATCCAAAGCGTTTGACATAAATCAAAAATATCGCGTCAGGCTTTTATTGAATAGGAATGGGAACGTAGAAACCAGTTATTCAATACTTGATACAAAAAATACCCCTAAGATTATTGCTATTTCTTCTAAGCCAACTGAATCATCGGAGAAATGGTTGTATCATAAAACAACCAACAGAGGGCTTTATGATAGTGAGTATAGCAGATATCAAAAGCTTGGATTTTTTGACGTGATTTTCAAAAATGAAAAGAGCCAAATTACAGAAGGAGCAATATCCAATATTTTTATCAAGAAAAACCGTATTTATTATACCCCGCCTATAAAATGCGGTGTTCTAAATGGCGTGTATAGGCGCTATTTATTACAGGAAAACAAAATTAAGATAAGGGAAGAAATTATTTATCCGGAAGACCTTTTGAAAGCGGATAGCATACTGATAACAAATGCTGTTAGGGGTATGGTGAAGGTTTGCCTTAATCCTGAAAGGATATTTTTAAAAAAACACGTATCACATAAGTGTCGCAACAAAGGCAAGGAGCAATCCGGTGCTTAAGAAGTTTTTTTTATTTTTAGCTTTTATGCTCCTATGCCAAAATGCTTATGCGTTACAGAACTTTCTGCCTGCTAATATAAAATCCGGCGAGAAATGCGATAAGGATATAGTGATAGAGCTTGCTCAAGAGGCTCTTCCTGAGTACGAAAAATTGTTTTACGCCGTAAAATGGCTTGGCATACAGGTAGGTACTATAACCGCATCTATTAAAGGCATAAAGGCAATTAACGGCAGAAAAGCTTATGAGCTTGAGGTAATTGCAAAAACAAATGCTTTTTGTTCCGCTATTTATAGGATAGATGACAAATTTATCTCTTATATGGATGCACAGCATTTTTATACAGTGCGTCATGAGGTTTATCGAAGAGAGGGCAGGTATAAAAAGGATGCTATAACGGATTTTGATAATAATTCCAAGAAAGCGCATTTTAAAAACCTCATTGACAAATCGGAAAAAGTATTTGATATACCATATGGCGTGCAGGATACATTGAGCGCGTGTTATTATTTCAGGCTTTTGCCTATCCAGGTAGGAAAAAAAATTGAGTATGCTGTTTATAACAATGAAAAGGTGTATCAGCTGTTTGGCATTATAGAGTCAAAGGGGTATATAAGGCTGCCTCGTGTTGGCAAAAAACCTGCTTTTTATATACAGCCTTACGCCCAAATAGAGGGAGAACAGGTAAAGAAAGGGAAAGCCAGCGGTTATTTTAGCGTGGATAGCAAAAGATTACCCCTTTTGGCGGTTGTTCAGGCGCCTATGTTTACAGAGGTTATAGCCTCACTAGATACTATAAAGTATAGACAAAACGAGTAATTAGTGGTATAAATAATAAATGGCATTTCTCGTTCAGCTGTTTTGGGTGCGGGATCCTCGCAATTTATTGTATAAATTACATAGGAGAGGTCGCATAGCCCGGTTGAGTGCGCCTGCTTGGAGAGCAGGTAGGCCGCAAGGCCTCCAGGGTTCGAATCCCTGCCTCTCCGCCACTGTTTCTTAATTTCCCCTTAAAACACGTTTCACGTCGGAAGAATAGTAACTCCAACTCCCTATTAATCCCTAAGGTTTACCAAAAATACCCCATCTTGATGCCTATTTTGTCAAACCTCTGTCAAACCTCATTGGTATTTGCAAAGGTTTTTATACAATATTGGGACAAAAAGTGCTACTTATGGGGAATAGTATAGTGAGAGGAATAAAGCTAACCCCTTTACCTTTCAACATACCAAGTTGCTCAAAGGGTGGGTTTAATAGCCTGCCCTTTAAGAGCCTTCCAAACCTACTTATCCGAGTAGAGAGCTCCACCAAAGAATACAATCTATATAGTAGTGGTTTGTCTGTTTTAGCCACTATCAACAAAAGAAAGTTTATCAATAGACGATAGACTTTTGTAACAAAATGAAAGGGAGACGTGTGCAATGGAAGGAATAGTAAAATGGTTCCACGCAAAAAAGGGTTACGGATTTATAACAGGCTCAGATGGCAGTGATTATTTTACTGGGTATGTAGATATAATCTCAAATGCGGATTTTAAAACTCTAAACAAAGGTGAAGAAGTAATTTTTGAACCTATAAAACAAGATAGAACAGAATTTAAGTATGACAGAGCTATAAAAGTAAAATCTACTAACGCTAACGCAACAACGGAAGAGGTGGGAGATGCAGACAATACAAACTAGCACACAACAGGGCTACAAACCGCGCGTTATTACGGAAACAGAAATATCTGGAATGATCAACGAAGAAGATGAAGACAGTGTTGGGT
>Ga0163203_1000076_pt1 | contig 24656 bp, 21 predicted proteins | sample PL_2010_330m_FD_113534 | JGI IMG/M metagenome (GOLD analysis project Ga0163203, IMG submission 113534) | Freshwater microbial communities from Powell Lake, British Columbia, Canada to study Microbial Dark Matter (Phase II) - PL_2010_330m | ecosystem: Environmental > Aquatic > Freshwater > Lake ... | reverse complement strand
GCTGATGGGGCGGAAAGACATCAATAAATCGGTCCATGGCGCGGGGGGCGCTGGAGGTGTGGAGGGTGGTGAGAACCAGGTGGCCGGTTTCAGCGGCGGTCAATGTCGTTGCCATCGTCTCCAGGTCTCGCATCTCCCCCACCAGTATGACGTCGGGGTCTTCGCGGAGGGCATGCTTCAGGGCGTTGGCAAAAGACCTGGTATCCCTGCCAAGCTCTCGTTGGGAAAATACGCAGCTTATATCCTGGTGGACAAACTCGATTGGGTCTTCAATGGTGATGACCTTGCGCTTTGCCTCCTGGTTGATGTGGTTCATCATCGCCGCCAGTGTCGTTGATTTGCCGCAGCCTGCCGGGCCGGTAACCACAATTAGACCGCTTGATTTCAGGACCAGGCTCTTGCACACCTCGGGCAGCCCCAGCTCCTCTATGGTTGGTATCTGCGCTCGGATTGGGCGACAGACAAGACTGGTTGTACCCCCCTGGAGGTAAGCATTGACCCGGAAGCGGCCGATATTATCGGCCTGGTAGGCAAAGTCTAACTCCAGCTCGTGGGCAAAGGACTCCCTTTGCCCGTAGGTAGATACCTCCTCAAAGAACCGCTTCATATCCTCATCTGTCACCTCGGGAAGTTCCTTTTGCGGAATAAGCTCCCCGTTAATACGGAGAACAGGAACTCCGCTGACCTTGAGGTGCAAATCTGAGGCACCTTCGGTCACTATCATTCGCAGTAGCTCATCAATATGCATCCTATCATCCTCTCTTATTCCTACTTACTGATAACAATGGCGAAAGATATCGTTGAACTCCCACTAATCTCTTCCTCAGTGATATTGGCAATGCGAACTTCAGAGAATCCCAGTTGTTCCTCCAGAGTCTCGGCGTAGCTGATGACCTTGGAGGCGGAATCGGTCTCCCCCTCAACTGTAATCTGGCCAGCTTCCATCTTTATAGATGTGAAATAGGTCGAAGATGGAAGAGCCCCGGTGACCAGTGTTAGGTCACTGGCGAGGTTACCCTGCTTACCCAGAATGTAATCATGCTCCTGTTTCAGGGCTTCAGTATCGGCAACTATTTCATTTATAGTATCTGTAGTTCCCTCTGCCTCATTAAGAGCCAGACGAGCTTCATGGAGTTCCTGGCTAGCCATGCCCAGGGTGGTTTGCAGGCTCATGGTTTCGGCATCGGCCTGAGTCTTGAGCTGGTACAGTCCGAAGAGAAGGCCGACGGCGATGATTAGAACCAGGGGGAGGAATATATATCGCTTCGATACCGGGTGGGCTTTAGCCCCGTATTTGTCAGACAGTATGTTGAGATTGATATCATGAAAGCCGTTAGCGGCTCCTTTTGCTGCCGCCTTCGGCGGCGCCTTTTTGAGAGCCAGACCCATATTGGTTGCGTATAGTGTGGGGGGTAGGGCAGATGGGAATTCCAGCGGCGGCACCAGTGACTTGACCGGGTATCCGGTCTCGGCCTGGATAAGCCTGCTGGTGGTAATATCAGTGGCCAGCTCTCCGGTCAGCAGCAGGGGCGTGGTTGGTTTGAGGGGGGTCTGGGGGTGGCTTCCGTTATAGAACTTCACCGTTCTTGATAACTCGTCGGATAGCCGCCGGATGTTATCTTCCAGGTTTGCCCCTTCCCCTCTTGGTGTTATGGTGTGTATAACACTGGGAGTACCGCTGGCTACCAGAACGACATCAAAGCAGTCCGGCTCCAGGTCTACTATTAAGGCGTCCCCTCGGTTGGCTGCCCTGGCCAGCGCCAGTGGCTTTAGGTCCACAATGTAAGGCTCTACCCCGGCCTCGGTTAGTGTCTGGACCACGGCATCGATAGGATTTCGCGGCACACCCAGGACAAAGAAATCCAGCTCGTCACGCTTGCCGTTGATGGCTTGCCATGAAAGGTAGAGTTCCTCCAGAGGCAGTGGTATTTCCTTCCTCGCCGAGCGCTGGATAGCCTCCTCCAGAAGGGCGGACTTGGTCTTGGGGAGGCTCAGAATACGGTAGGTGAAGGATAGGCCAGTGAGGCTGGTAATAACTTTTTGCTTGGGGATCTTGGTTGATTTAAATAGCGTGCTGATAATTGCCCCCACCGCTTTCGGCTGCAGGATAAATCCGTCTTTGACCAGCCCCGGCGCCAGAGATATGCTTCCCCACCTCTCTACCTGCTTCCCCTTTACCGAGAGAAGCCTTACACTGGTGGCGGTGATATTTAGCGTGGTATACATTTTATAAATAAGCTCCTTAATTAGAACTCAGGGAGCGGGTATAGATAGCCAGCTCCAGGCTACCAGTGATTGGTATAGTTCCATCCTCAGACTCCTCGGTGCCCCTGGTGGCACTCAAATCTTCTATGACGAGGGTGGCATACTCTCCCCCTTCTAATTCGTGGGCAAAAGTCGCCAATTGAGGAAAGCTGCCCTCAACGGCGATGGTAAGCCGCAAAATAGGGTAACTATGTTTACCAACCATCTCTACTGCCCATGGTTGGGTTGCCATGGGAGTAGCCTTGACCCCGCAGTCACTGGCTACCTCAAGGATGGAATTGACGAGCTGGGTGGTGTTTATCTCGCTGGGGAATGAACTTTGCTCGGTGGTAAGGCCGGCCTGAGCCGCGGCTAATTGCTGCTCTATATCCTGGGGCGGCTGGGGTATTTCATTGAGTGTTTGGTTAACCTCGGCGATTTGGGCAGTCAACGCTTCGTGCTCCTGGCGCTGATTAAGATAGTTCATGCCGAGGACGGCGTAGCCCATCAGCAGGATAATAACGAGGGTGGTGATAATTAGCCTGCCCTTGGCCACTAGCGTCTTCCCTGCCCGGGCTTTTGTCTTCGTAGTGCCGGTAGTGATGTTTTCTATTCTATCTGCCATGAGATTACCCTTGTTGCCAGGTAGCTGGCAGTTGTCCTTACTGTGATGGTGCGCTCACCCTGCTGTGCCCTGATATCATAGCTGGCGATGGGATAGGTGATGGTGATTGTGCCCGGACCATAGTATGGTACTTCATGACCCTTGCGGTCGTAGGTGCGGGTTTGGACCTTAATTCGCTGGTCTGGCTGGCTCGGGCTTACTGGTCCAACTGGTGCGGTGTAGGGGGAGCCCCCCGATGAGCCGGGTGCCCCCACCAGTTTAATCCTGATAATAGGCGCATCACATTCAACTATAACCAGGACGGTGCCCGAATCCGTTGCCCGGAACGGGTAATACACCCAACTCGGCCCGGTTAACCATTCAGGTATTATCGTCTCGGTAACTCCGTTACCTCCACTATCGGTTGGGTAGGTGATGGTGATGGTAATTGGGCCCGGTCCCATCGGGCCATACTTTGTCTCTTTCGGCAGTTTAACCTGGACAGTGCATGAGCTGGAGTAATTAGTTTCAAAGATGGCTATATATGGGCCGTCTCCTATGAAGCTCTGCGATGGTCTAGATGGATTTTTCAGTCTGATTTTTACCTTCTTGGAAGCGGTAATGTTATTAATGGTCACGGTCATGGTGCCGGGTATTACCTGCCCGACCAGGTAGTTGTGCCAACCTTTGCCGTCCTGCCACTCCGGCGTTATCGTTGCCGTACCTCCTCCGCTGCTTTCAACATATCGTATTTCGGTGGTGGGAAAAGAATCCCCGTTTATCCAGCTGGGGAGGGGCTGGAGGGAGGAGGTATGGTAGCTGGTATTGGTGGTGAGTACCGGATTCTCCTTGAGCCGCCACAGCCCCCACTCGACCCCGGCGTCGCAGGAATATTGCTCGATTATCGCCTCGCCGTAGGTTCTGGAACCAATCATGGCGCTACTGACGTGCCCGAGGAAGGGAGTTACGAATAGCACGCCCGCTGCCAGAACGAGTAAGGCTAGGGGAAGGGCTTGTCCTCGTTCGCTATTCCTCATTCCACCCTCCATATGCCCGCAGATGGGTTGGTTGGGCGAAGGCAAATCTTGTACTCCTTCTCTTCAATTATGTTCGGTCTCCCCTCCGGAGCCGAGGTTACAGCCATGGTAATAATGCGCTCACTGCGGTCTTCATAAAAGGTACCGGCGGTGAGATGCTCCGTACGCTCCTCAACGAGGAATTCAAGGGCAGTTATGTGCCGCGCCAGTGTCATCTGAGACTCGTCGTCGGTGCGGAGAATCTCACTGCCTACCAGGCCGTAGGTGACTTGAGAGCTATCAGCTAAAGTCAGTACCAGCTCGCTGCCGCCGCTGGCAGTGCTTGCCATCTGCCCATCGTGGCTTACCCAGTGGGCGGTGTTTTGAAGCTCATGGGTGGCTGTCATCTTATCGCTGCCATACTCGGTGACATTGAGAATCTGGTAAACGGCCGTCCCCAGGAAACCGACGATAAGCCCGGTGATAGCCACCGTTACAAGGAGTTCTGGTAAGCTAAACCCTTCTTGACTCTTCATCGTCTCACCTTGTAGTCCTCGACTGTCAGTAGCTCGGTTCCATCCTTGGAGATGGTTACCGCTATTTTTTGTATGTCACTGTCACCACCAGCCTGGGGTATCGGGCTGACCACAACCGAGATGCCGTATCCCTCCGGCAGGGTGATGGGGTTGGGGTTATAATCTTCGTCATAGGTATAGACACAGGGATAGGTGGTTGCCTCCGGGTTGTAGGGATAGTTTTTGACATATTCCAGTTGGGTGCGTGCCAGGCTCTGTGCCACAACTACCTGGTCATCCTCCCGCACTGCAATCGCTCCTGTTGATAGAGACAATACGAAAGAGGTGGCGGCAACCCCCAGGATGGCAACCGCAGCTAAGGACTCAACCAGCCCTATTCCGGCCTCGTCTTGAAGCCTGATTTTGAGCCGCCTGAACCAATGCTTTATATTTTTCCTGTTTCCGCTCATTGTATCGACCTCAATATGGAGTAAAGCGGTGTTATCAGTGAAAGAGCGATGAAGGCAACCACCAGCCCGATGACCACGGTCAAAAACGGCTCTATCATTGATACCAGGGTATTGATTTTCTGCTCGACCCGCTCTTCATAATAGTCAGCCAGGGTGGCTAGGGTAGAGTCCATGGTACCTGTCTTCTCCCCCACGGCTACCATCTCCACCAGAAGTTTGGGGAATAGCTCACTCTCCGCCATCGGCTGAGACCAGCCCTGCCCCTGAAGCAGCTTCTCCCTGACGTCGGTTAGCGCCTGGCGGATAATCCTGTTTCCGGAGGTTTGGATTGCGATATCCATTACCCGGGGTAGTGGCAGCCCCGCTTTCAGCAGCATTGATGTTATCTGGCAAAAATGGCACATATTTTGCTCTATGTTGATAGAGCCAATCACCGGCGTCTTAAGCTTTAATTTGTCCATGGTCAGTTTTCCCGTCGGTAGCCTCAGGTAGGCCACAATTGAAATGACCAGGATAAAGGCTCCCCATAGGAGGTAGAACTTATAGTTAATGACGAAGTCGGCAGTAGCAATAAGTATCGTTGTTGCCCAGGGCAGTTCGGCGCCCAGTGAGTCAAATAGTCCAATCAGTGGCGGCAGGGCTACAGTGATGAGCATAATAAATACCCCGATAGCCATAAGCAATACCATGGCCGGATATGCCATGGCGCGCTTTACCTTGCCGGTTGTTGCTGAGCGTTTCTCCATGTAGGTGGCTACCTGCCTGAGACCTATTTCCAGGTTTCCTGCCTGTTCACTGGCTTTTACAACCTGGCAGTAGGTGGGGGAGAACACCTCTTGATAGCTGCTGAGCGCCTGGGAGAAGGAGCTGCCTCCCTGAAGCTCCTCAACCAGCCCGGCGATTACTTTTCTAAATGCCTCACGGGGGGCCTGCGCCTTAAGTAGCTCCAGGGCGGTGAGGATGCTAACGCCAGACTCAATGAGGGTGGCTAGCTGGCGTGAGAAATCAATTATATCCTGAGTCTTGACTCCGAAGAAGCTCGGAAATATTGTCTCCAGACTCAGGGGTGGGCGTGCCTCTTTCAGGCTGAGGACGCGCTTATACCCCGCACGGTAGAGGGCTTCCTCTGCCGTATTCTCTGAGGTGGCATCTATATTGCCCTGCACAACCTTTTTATCCAGGGTATAGGCGGTAAACTGATACATAAATTCCCCCTATAAGCCGATGGAGAATACGCTCCTTAGTACCTCACTCACTGAGGTAATGCCTTCTTTCACCTTCATCATCCCGTCACGCTTCATTGTTATCATTCCTTCTTTAAGCGCTTGCGTCCTGATATCACCGGCGCTGGCGTTGCTTAGCAGCATCCGTCTAATTCCCTCGCTCATAATCAGCAGTTCAAAAAGCCCGGTCCGCCCCCGGTAGCCGGTGTTGGCGCAAAGGTTACAGCCTGCCCCACCATAAAAGGTGGTTGGCAGCTGCTTCATTTCCTCTTCATAGGCTATTTGCTCCTCCGCCGATGGTTTATATGGGGCACGGCAGTGGGTGCAGATGCGGCGAATCATCCGCTGGGCGACAATGCCAACCAGCGTTGAGGAAACAAGATACGGCTCAACACCCAGGTCCAGCAGGCGGAATAGAACGCTAACTGCGTCGTTGGCGTGGATTGAAGAAAGCACCAGGTGCCCGGTCAGAGCCGCCTGGACGGCGGTGGTTGCGGTATCTTTATCCCGTATTTCACCGACCATGATAATATCGGGGTCATGCCGCATGATAGCCCGCAGACCGCCGGCGAAGGTAATCCCAGCCTTGGAGTTAACCTGGGTCTGATTGACGTCTATAAAACGGTACTCAATCGGGTCTTCAATGGTCAGCATGTTACGTTCGCTTTCACCAAGCTGGCTAATTGATGCGTAGAGGGTGGTTGTCTTACCTGAGCCGGTAGGACCGCCGACCAGTATCATGCCGAAGGGGCACTTCAGCGTCGTCTGGTACTTCTTGAGGGTCTCGGGCAGAAAGCCAAGCTTAGGCAGGGTGAAAAGAGACATGGATTTATCCAGGATGCGCAGGCTCACCCTCTCCCCGCACGCCGTTTCTAGAGTGGCGGCGCGAATATCAATATCCCTGTCCCCGACCTTGATTGAGAATTGGCCGTCCTGAGGGCGTCTTTGCTCAGCGATGTTCATATCGGCTAGTATCTTGACCCTTGACACCAGCGGGGTGTGGGTGCTGAGTGGCAGGGAAAACATGTTATGGAGGATACCGTCAATGCGGTAGCGGATTTGCAGCTTGTCCTCCCGTGGTTCAATGTGAACATCCGAGGCTCTATCCCTAACCGCCTGCGTGATAAGCAGGTCGAGGGTTTGGGCAATGGGTGTCCGGGCAATAAGCTCTGGGGTGACCTCGGCTTCTTCCACAGTAGTGGTGGGGGCAAACTGGCTTACCTGTTTCTGTATTTCACCACTGGAGCGGTAGTTGAGGTCAATCGCCCGCTCAATATCAGAGGGGACGCCGAGTGCTACCTCAACCCTCATCTTTGCCTGCGCTTTAATGTCCTCAATGGTATGGATGTCTTCAGGGTCAGCCATGACCACTACCAGGGCATCACCAACCACGTCTAGTGGAATAAGGGTATGTTTTCGGGCCATATCCTCCGGGATTAGCTGTATGGCGTTGGGTTGAACCATGTGCCTTTTCAGGTCAATCAGGGGTAGATTTAGCCCCACGCTGAGTACTGCCGCCAGCTCCTCGGCTTTGATTAGCCCCTGCTTTATCAGGATCTCGCCGAGTTTCCCTCCCTGCTGTTGCTGCAGCTTCAGGGCGTTTTCTAATTGCTCAGCGGTTATGAGCTTGTTCTCAATTAGCATTTCGCCCAGACTTTTTCTGGTCGCTTTGGCGGTGGATATTTCTCCCTTATCGCTTTCCATGCTCTTTTCCTTATTCAGCTAATAATATGGCTAGCCACCTCTCTTATTGACCAGGCCATCGGGCAGTTGGGGTTAGAGAGTATTAGCGGAGCGGTGCCGGGCATAAGTTCAAGGGAGGCTTGAGTGTCGTAGGGTATGATTCCCAGCAACCTGACCTTGGCGTTCATCTCTATAATAGACTTCATGTTAGACAGTGCTTCCTCGGGGAATGTCGCCTCCCGGTCGATGACCACTGCTCCCAACCGGTCTTTGGCAACGCCTATTTTTTGTAAAAGGGCTGAGGTGGATGCAAGGTCGGCTAAGGCACCGGCTTTAAAATCGGTGGCAATGACGATGAGGTCACACTTGGTTATTATTGCCCTCCCTAAATCGGAGGGCGGGATTGATAGGTCTATTAGAAGATAGTCGGTTACCTCCCGCAGTCTCCCGAATAGTAGGTTAACAGCGGTGGGTGAGAACTCTTTGCCCTCTTCATGGGGGTGGGGAATGGCTAGTACCCTTACGCCGATGTGGTGAACTATTAGTGCTGCCTCCAGCTCCCGATGTTTAAGGGTATCTATGGGTTTAACTAGAAGCTCGGTGATGCTCTTCTCCGGCTTGAGTCCAAGGTGCTCGATTAGGTTGCCATTGTTGGAGCAAAGGTCAGTCACAATAACCCGTTTACCCTTCTGCGATAAAGTGACGGCGACATTGACCAGCATTGTGGTTGTTCCCACCCCTTCTTTTGTGCCCATGAAGGCGATTATTTTTGACTTGACCGCGGTCTTTCTGGCGAGCAGGGACTCTACCCGGCTTACCAGCTCCCGGGGGGCTGTCGGCTTGGTAACGTAGTCATCGGCTCCTACCTTCAGCCCGGTGGCTTTGTCTATTTCCTGAGCCTTGCCCGAGAGCATCAGGATGGGGAGATGGGCGGTTTGAGGCTCGGAGCGCAGACGATGGCAAACCTCAAAGCCATCTATCCCCGGTAGCATGATATCCAGGATGAGGAGGTCTGGCTCTTCACTCTGGGCTTTGCTTATCCCTTCGGTCCCATTTTTTGCCAGTAGCACTTCGTAGCCCTCTTTGCGGAGGGTATACTCTATAAGCCTTAAGGCAATGGCGTCATCTTCAATAACCAGAATTTTCTTGCCCATAAGAACCCCCTCTGACACTTTCTTGGCTTGTCCTGTTTCCTGCTTCTTCAAGGAATGCTCCTCTGCGAATAACCCGGGTAGCCTCAGATTTGATTCTGTTTATATCGTTCTCGGTAAACAGTCTCCAGCCTTTTCTATCTCTAGGCATTACATCTTCAAGAACGCCTGCCTTAATCCAGCGGAAGAGTGTAGCTCGGCTCACGCCAGCCATCTGACAGGCTTCCAGGGTTCTGTAATACGTTTGACCGTTGATTTTTATTGCCACGTCTTAAAGTCTCCCGAGACGTCTCAAGAGTGGGTAAGAACTATTCGTAGCCTTGTCATAGTCTTGAAGTCTCCTGAGACGTCTCTCAAGGGGCAAAAATTATTCGTAGCCAGTAGTTGCTTGTGCTACCAGCCCTGTGGAATCACAGGAGTAAGTGCCCTGACTTGTTGCCGTCCGCAGGTAGTCTGGGTGCAACGGCTTGCCGGTAGGGAAAGACGCCATATTACTGGTTGCTGAGGTGGCTGTCACTGAGGTTAGACCTTCCTTCGCCATCATCGTGTCCATGGCGGTCTGGATGGTTACCCACTCAGCCTTTGCCCCCTCTGACTTGCCGCTCCCCACCAGTCCGGTGACATTTGGCAAAACAACGGCCGCCAGCACCCCAATAATGCCGATGACAATGAGCAGTTCAATTAGGGTGAAGCCGTTGTTGCCACGGTGACTCCTTTGCAGTAACTTCACGATTACCCCTCCTTTTTTGTTTGTTTATTACTTATTTTCCAGTCCTGCCAATTGACCACAATAGAGCAATTTATTGCCTAGTGTCAACAAAAAAGGCTGTTATTTAGTTATACTAAAGTCCTAATACTTACTAAAGTACTGGGGTAAGCGTGAGTGGCTGACAGGCGTGCAGTTTGGCTATCAATGCTTTATAATGCTGCCAAAAGAGAGGGGAGGGGGGAAATAGTAGTTGAAACTGAAAATCCTGATTTTGTTACTGGCTAGCGTAAGTCTGCTTGCTATCTCATGCCAGCCTGCTAAAGAGGCGGGGGGAGCCTTTATCTCCGGGACATCAGCCGGGGATGCCGAAACGCTCAATTGGATTCTGGCCGCTGACAGCGCCTCCTTCAGCTATATCGGGCATACCGTGGACTCTCTAGTTACCTATGACAATGAGTGGGGCGTTCAGTTGCGGATGGCGGCCAGGGATGTTGAGGTAAGTGAAGATGGTCTGGTTTATACGGTAACCATAAGGGATGACTTAATGTGGAGCGATGGCTCTAAGGTTACCGCCGAAGACTATGTGTATACCTTGCAAAACCTGATGCTATCCGACTGGCTCAATTACACCTACAAGAGTGACTGGCAGGAAGAGGTTGGGGGCGAGACGGTGTTTGTCACCACTCAGGTGGTTGATGAGACCACCTTTACCATAACCTGCCAGACGGTTGACCCCGAGTTCATCTATACGGTGCGCACTTTGATTCCCTACCCCAAATACATTGCCGTCAAATACGAGGGCGATGTTGAAGCCTTTACCCAGGCTCCGGAGTTCAATAATTTGACCTATACCGGCAACCTGGGACCATATAGGTTCAAGGAATGGCTGAGGAATGACAAGTTTGTCGTTGAGCGCAACCCCGATTACTATCTGGGCAAGGATACCGATGCTCCCTATTTTGACCAGTATATCGTAAAGCTCTTTGGCACCTCGGCTACGGCCCATGCCGCCATGGAGGCGGGGGATATTACCTACGTCGGCATTGACCCGGATAAGGTAAGCAAGTTCAAGAATATGGAGGGGATTAATGTCTATACCGTGCCCACTAATGGCTATCTCTTCCTGGCTTATAACCTGAGGGGCAACGGCTGGGAAGGGCTAAAGGTAAAAGAGGTAAGGCAAGCCCTGTCCCTGGCGGTAAGCAAGGAGCTGATAATAGAGCAGGTGCTCTACGGCTTTGGTGAGCCCGCCTATAGCTTCATTCCCAAGGTTTCACCCTGGTATGTGGAGGAGGGGGTTGCCGAATACGGGGTGGAGCCCCTTCTCGATGAGGAAGAGGCTAAAGACTTGCTGGTTAACGCCGGTTACGATGAACCAGTAGAGCTAACCCTGGTAACTAACGCCGGCAACGAGCAACGGGAAAACATAGGCTACCTGGTCAAGGAGCAGCTATCGGCGATTGACATTGAAGTGGAACTCAAGTTTGTTCCCTGGGCAACCCTGCTCCGGAAATACCTGATGAACAAGACGCCGGGCACAGACGAGGAACCGAGGTACAATAATGGCGCCGGGGCGGTAAGCGAGGAGCCCTGGGACCTGATGGTGATGGGCTTCACTACTAACCCCCTTTCACCTTCAGGGCAGGATGTCTTCTACTCAACTAATGGGGGCTTAAACTTTAATGGTTTTTCTAACCCCCAGGTTGATCAGCTATTCAAGAGGATAAAGTCTGAGGAAGCCCTTGACGAAGAAGCGCGCCGAGATTTATATGCCGAGCTATCGCAGCTGGTTTCCGAGGAGCAGCCGGCGAACTTTTTGGTTTTCCAGCTGGCAAATGCCGGTTTTCAGGAGAATGTCAAGGGTATAGAACCAGGCATAAATATGGGCTACAACTACCACCTGTGGTATTTTGAGTAGCCCTTTTAATCTCTTAGGTAGAACCAATGAGGAAGACCTGGCTCAGGGATTACATAATCAAGCGGCTGTTTTATGCCGTAATTATTGCCTGGGGAGTATTGACCATTACCTTCCTTCTGGTCAGGCTCGGCCCGAGTTCGCCCGCCGATAAGTATCTGACCAACCTCGCCGCCCGTGGGGAAGAGCCGACCCAGGCGATTGAGGCGATAGAAGCCAGATACGGCCTTGATAAGCCGATATATGAGCAGTATGTAGATTATATGGGCAATCTGGTGCGGGGGGACTGGGGGTGGTCTTTCAGCACCTCAATGCCGGTGACTGGGCTGATTAAAGCCCACTGGATTTACTCCTTCCAGCTAATCTTACTAAGCACTATCCTGGCTGCTTTAATCGGTATCTTTATTGGCATCTATTCTGCCGTCAGGCAGTACAGCAAGACCGATTACATCGCTACCTTTTTCTCCTTCATTGGGATATCCATACCCAATTTCTGGCTGGGGGTGATGCTTATCCTGCTCTTTTCGGTGCAGCTGGGGCTGTTTAAGACCTACTATGATACCAGCATCCCCCTCCTCTCCCTGGCTAATCTCAAGCAGCTCATCTTGCCGGTGGTTACCCTTGGCACCGGGATGATGGCTGGCTATACCCGATATACCAGGTCGGCGATGCTGGACAATCTGAGGAAGGACTTTGTCAGGACGGCAAGAGCCAAGGGCTTGCCGGAGAGGACGGTCATCGGCAAGCATGTCTTCCGCAATGCCGTCCTGCCCCTGGTTACTATAATAATGTTTGATTTGGGCAGCATTGTCTTTGGCGGCGCTTACCTAACTGAGATTATCTTCGGCATTCCCGGTCTGGGCAGGATTTCTTTCAATGCCATCTTCGCCGATGATTATGCGGTGGTGGTGGCGATAACCCTTATCTCGGCTCTCCTGGTACTTTTGATTAACCTGGCTACCGATATCGCCTATGCCTACCTTGACCCCAGAATAAGATATGACTAAGAAGAGAATTAAACGGCTGGCGGGGAGGGTCGGCGGTATTAAGAACCTGATTCTTATACCGCTGGCTGCCCTCTGGCTTTTAACCCTGCTGCTTGATATCTTTGTCGTGGAGAAGATTTTTACCCCCCTTGGCTATTTATATATAGCCATTGGTATACTGGCTCTCATCTATGTAGTCTGGCCCCTTTACAGCGGCCGCAGGCTGGTAGATTATTACTGGCAGCGGGTGAAAAAGAACCGGCTGGCGGTTGGCGGATTAGCCTTTATTCTGTTTCTGATTCTCCTGGCTCTCATCGGTCCCTTCTTTACCACCGACCCGACGGCAGCCAACTTTGAGGAGAAGAACACACCGCCCGTCGGTTTTAGCATTGAGGAGTCAGTTTATCACGCCGAGACGGGGCAGTTTATTACCAAGGCGACCAGCGGCACCTGGGAGCACCCCCTGGGCACCGATAATAAGGGCCGGGACTTGCTGGCGATGCTCATCTCCGGTGCCGGAGTTTCGCTGCAGGTTGGCTTGCTCGCCACCGGCATTGCCGTCGCTCTGGGGACGCTTATCGGCGTCATATCTGCTTATTTAGGGGGCAAGGTGGACAATATCCTGATGAGGTTCACCGATGTTATGATGACCTTCCCCTTCTTTCTCCTGCTGGTATTTATTATTTTCATCTTCGGTCCCAGTCTGGCTTTTATTGTCCTCGTCATCGGTCTCACCGGCTGGACGGGGACAGCCCGCTTAATCAGGAGCGAGACCCTTTCCCTGAGGACGCGGGAGTTTATTCTGGCGGCTAAAGCCCTGGGGGCGAGTGATGGCAGGATTGTCCTGGCTCACCTTATCCCTAATGTCGTCAGCCTGATTGTGGTAATCGCCACCCTCTCTATCCCCGGGGTGATTCTGGCTGAAGCCGCCCTGAGCTTTATCGGCTTGGGTGACCCCTCGGTAACCAGCTGGGGGATGATTCTGAGGGCGGGGCAGCAGAGCCTTGACATCACCTGGTGGGTGGCGGTGGTGCCGGGGGTTATGCTTTTCCTCACCGTTCTTGCCTTCAACTTTGTCGGTGATGGGCTCAGGGATGCCTTTGACCCCCGGAGCAGTGTTTAATATGAGTATTTAATGTGAAAGAGGTAATTTTAAGCGTTAAAAATCTCAAGACCTACTTTTTCACCAAGCGCGGTGTTGTCCGGGCGGTGGATGGGATTAGCTTTGACCTGGTGAAGGGCGAGTGCCTGTGTCTGGTTGGCGAATCTGGCTGCGGCAAGACGGTAACCGCCCTCTCCATCCTGGGTCTAATTGACAGCCCGCCGGGCAGGGTAGTGGGGGGAGAGATATTTTACGATAGTACTGACCTCACCAAAAGCTCCGCCGAGAAGCTCAGGCATATCAGGGGCAAGGAGATTGCCATGATATTCCAGGACGCGCAATCAGCCCTGAATCCGGTCTTTACTATTGGCGACCAGATAGTGGAGCAGATAAAGCTCCACCTGGCGGTGAGCCAGCGGGGGGCGAAAGAGAGGGCGATAGGCCTGCTAAAAGAGGTGGGCATACCATCGCCGGAGGAGGTGGCTGGCTACTACCCTCACCAGTTATCCGGGGGCATGAGGCAGAGGGCGATGATAGCCATGGGGCTATCCTGCGACCCGCAGCTACTTATTGCCGATGAACCGACTACCGCCGTTGATGTCACCATAAAGGCCCAGATTATAGACCTTTTTCAAAAGCTCAAGGAAAGCCGAAGGATGTCCCTCCTTTTTATAACCCATGAACTGGGGATAGTTTCCGAAATCGGCGACAGGATTGTGGTCATGTATGCCGGCAGGGTCGCTGAGACCGCCCCCGCTGCCGAGCTGCTAAAAAATCCAAAACATCCCTACACCTCGGGTTTGATTAGGTGTCTACCTGACATAACGCAAGAAGGGGAGAGGCTAGAGTCCATACCCGGGACTGTGCCCAGCCTGGTTAATCCCCCTCGCGGCTGCCTTTTCCACCCCCGCTGCAATAGGGCAATGGCTATCTGCCGGAAAGAAGAGCCGCCGCCGGTTAGTATTAGCCGGGGGCACACCGTTTTCTGCCACCTGTATTAAAAGATGATGTTGAACCACAAATTATTAGAGGTAGAGGATTTAAAGAAGTACTACCCGGTTACCGGTGGGCTGTTCTACCGGCACCTCGGTGATATTAAGGCGGTGGACGGCGTCTCCTTCTATATAAAGGAAGGGGAGACCCTGGGGCTGGTCGGGGAATCGGGGTGCGGCAAGTCCACCCTGGGCAGGACGATATTAAGGCTGGAGGAACCGACGGCAGGGAAGATTATCTACCGCCGGACTGATATTGCCAAGCTGGACAGGAAGCAACTGAGGGGGCTGCGTAAGGAAATCCAGATTATATTTCAGGACCCCCAGTCCTCCCTTGACCCCAGGATGACCATAGGTCAGTCCATAGGCGAGGCTCTGCTCATCCACGGCTTAAAGGATGAGAGGAAGCGGGGGCAGAGGGTGAACGATATGCTGGAGCGGGTGGGCTTGGAGGCACAGTATGCCCTGCGCTATCCCCATGAGTTTAGTAGCGGACAGAGGCAGCGCATCGGCATTGCCCGGGCGCTTGCCACCAGCCCCAGGCTGATTATTGCCGATGAGCCGGTAAGCGCTCTGGACGTTTCCATTCAGGCGCAAATCTTGAATCTAATGCTTGACCTGCGCCGCGAATTCAGTCTGGCGTACTTATTCATTGCCCATGACCTATCGGTGATAAGGCAGATATCCCAGCGGGTGGCGGTAATGTATCTGGGCAAGATTGTTGAGCTGGCTGAGGCTGGCGAGATTTTTAAAGATGCCCTCCACCCCTATACCGAAGCCCTGGTATCGGCTATACCTAGTATTAGAAAGAAGAAGGGGAGGACCAGAATTCTGCTCCCGGGCACTGTACCTTCCCCCTTGAACCCACCATCAGGCTGTCGCTTCCATACGCGGTGTCATCGGGTAATGCCAATTTGCCCTCAGGTTGAGCCGCATCTTAAGGATATGGGCAATGGGCATCTGGTGGCATGCCACCTGTATGGGGTTTAACTGCTTGATAGAAAGTTATATAATAGTTATATAATTTGTCTGGATGGGCATATTGCCCTCAGCTTAAAGTAAGCCTGTAATCAGTGAGCGGTTAAATTCTGGGGGGTGCTAATGGTTAGATGTCCTAATTGTGGTCAGAAGACCGGTGGTGATTACTGCCAGTGGTGTGGCTACCCGGTAATGGCGGGTGGTCAGCGGGGTGTGGAAGCCAAGGCAAGGAAGGAGGTTGAGGAGGCGGAGAAGCGGGCGAGGAAGGAAGCCGAGCGCCTGGCTAAGGAAGAAGCAAAGAGAGTCAAGGAAGCCGAGGAGGCAGAAAAGAAGGTAAGGAAAGAAGCTGAACGCCTGGCTAAAGAACAGGCGAAGAAAGAGGCGGAAGAGGCAAAGAGGACAAAGGAGGTCGAAGAGGCGGAGATTAAGGCGGGGGAAGAGGTTGAGCGCCTGGCCAGGGAGCAGGCAAAGAGAGCCTGGGAGGCTGAGGAGGCGGAGCGGAAAGCAAGAGAAGAAGCCGAGCGTCTCGCCAGAGAGCAGGCAAGGACGGCATGGGAGGCCGATGAAGAGGAGATTAAGGCGAAAGAAGAGGTTGAACGCCTAGCCAGGGAGCAGGCGGAGAGAGAAGCGGAAGAGGCAAGAAAAGCAAGAGAGGCCGAGGAAGCCAGGGAGGCGGAGATTAAGGCGAGAGAAGAAGCTGAACGCTTAGCCAGAGAACAGGCAGAGAAAGAAGCGGAAGAGACGAGGGAGATTGAGGAGGTGGAGATTAAGGCAGGGGAAGAGGCGGAACGCCTAGCCAGGGAGCAGGCAAAGAGAGCCTGGGAGGCTGAGGAGGCGGAGCGGAAAGCAAGAGAAGAAGCCGAGCGTCTTGCCAGAGAGCAGGCGATGAAAGAGACCGAAGAAGCGGGAGAGGTGAGGGGAGCAGAAGAGACTATAGAAGCCAAAGAAGCTGAGGAAGTGGAGAGGATAGCGAGAGAAGAAGCCGAGCGCCTGGCCAGGGAGCAGGCACTGATAGAAGCAGGAGAGCTTAGGGGGGTGGAGGAGACAGAAGTAGGAGCAGAGAAGGAAGCTGAGGAAATTCCGCAGGCTGGTGGGGAGGCTGATATTAAGGCAAGAGAGGAAGCCGAACGCCTGGCTAAAGAGCGGGCACTGAGAGAGGCAGAAGAAGCAAGGAGGGTATGGGAAGCTGAGGAGATGGAGAGAAGGGCAAGAGAGGAAGCTGAAGGCTTGACCAGAGAGCAGGCGTTGAGAGAGGCAGAAGAGGCAAGGAAAGCAAGAGAGACCGAGGAAGCCAGGGAGGCGGAGATTAAGGCAAGAGAGGAAGCGGAGCGCCTGGCTAAAGAGCAGGCAGAAAAAGAAGCGGAAGAGACGAGGGAAGTTGGGGAAGCCGAGGTTAAGGCTCAGGAAGAAGCTGAACGTCTGGCTAAAGAGCGGGCACTGAGAGAGGCAGAAGAGGCGGAGATTAAGCCAGAGGAGGCGGAGATTAAGCCAGAAGAAGAGGCCGAGCGCCTGGCTGGAGAGCAAGTAGAGAAAGAGGCTGAAGGAGTGGGGGAGGTTGTGGTAGAGAAGGAAGCTGAGGAAATTCCGCAAGCCGGCGAGGAGGCTTACAAGGAAAACTTTGAGCTAGTGGTGCCGATGCCGGTGGGCTTTGAGCGAGTGAGACAATTCGCTGAGGAGCTGGGAAAAGTTGAGGGCTTGAAGATAGAGTGGGTTGGTGGGTCAGTGGAGGAAGGGGCAATAATCGGCATCTCAGCGCAGAAACAATTAGATTTGATGCAGACCATCAAAGAAATGCCTGTAGTGGAAAGTGCTGAGAGGAATGCTGAAAAGATTATAGTGACCTTAAAGGTCGCTTGAGATTATTTGTTGTCTGTTTGCTTTTCAGGTGAGACTTTAGTGCCTGGAGCCAGTTTGCTATTTTTTTCTATAACAACATCATCGCCCAGAACACAGTTATCCAGTACTTGACTCCCCTCTTGAATGTAGCAGCGGGAGCCGACGATGCAGTTCTCCAGATTCACTTTTTTGCCTACCCTGCACTCCTGCCATAATATTGCCCCTTCTATAACCGCATCTTCATCAACCTGGCATCGTGGTCCAAGAGCGGCAGGTCCCTTTATCTTTGCTCCCTGGGCAATAACGCAGCCCTCGCCGGTAAGCACCGGACCTTCGATCTGAGCCGAGGGGTGAATTTGGGAGTTACCGCTGATTTGGGCGCGATAGATAGATAAGGACGGAGCCTTGCCTGAGAGCAGGTCATGGGTCACCTTGAGGTATTTTTCCGGCGTGCCGATGTCAATCCAGTAGCTGGTGGATGGATAGCTCAGGATAGGCTTGCCCTTCTCCAAGAGTAGTGGGAAAAGGTGGCGCTCAAAGGTGGAGGGGGTGGAGGGGGGAATGTAGCTCAGGACTTCAGGCTCAAGGATATAGATGCCGGCGTTAATCATATTAGTGGTGACCTCTTCCCGGCTTGGTTTCTCGACAAAGCGTTTTACCATACCCTTGTCGTCGGTCTCCACCACACCGTATATCGTGGGGTTGTCTACGGGGGTCAGGGCAAGACTCACCCCGGGTTTTTTTTGCCGGTGCTGGCTCATCATTGCGGTGAGGTCCATACCGGTCACGATGTCGCCGTTAACGACAAAGAAAGGCGCATCCCCATCAAGGAAAGACTCGGCGTTTTTGATGGCACCGGCGGTGCCCAGTGGCACATCCTCAACGAGGTAGGTGAGATGGACGCCTGAACCTGCGCCATCACCGAAGTAGCTTTGGATGCGGTCGGGGAGGTAGCTCGTGGTCAGGATGATATCCCTTACCCCGTGCTCCTTGAGATAAAGTATCAGGTATTCCAGGAAAGGCTTATTCAGGATTGGTACCATCGCCTTTGGTGTATTGAAGGTTAAGGGGTGCAGCCTTGTTCCTTGCCCTCCCACCAGAATGACTGCCTTCATCTTTCTCTTACCCCCGTAGGATGCTAGATTGGTCTAGTGTGGTTTAGTATCGCCTTTGTCTTGCTTTACGGTTAAACCGATTATCTCTTCCCCGGAGGTACTCTTTACCTCTCTTATCTGAAAGCGGAAGGGCTTCAACAACATTAATAACCCGGCTCTTTAGTCTTTTGCCTTTGAGGTTGGCAATTGCGGCTTCGCCTTGAGACTTTGAAGCCATTTCAACAAATCCGTATCCCCTGGTCTGGCCACTGCCAATATACTTGTCGTTCATAACAACCACGGATATCACTTCTCCGAAAGCCATGAATTCTCGTCGCAGTTCTTCCTCAGTGACCTCAAGGGATAGGTTGCCGACATATATATTCACATTAGCCCCCTTCTTTGGAAGTGAGCTAGGCTTGGCCCAACGTTTGTTATTAATAGCTAGACTAATAGCTCTATTGACTAAGGATTTAGTATCTTCTGCCTCTTCCTCCACCAAATCCACCGCCTCCACCGCTTCTCCTGTTCCCAAAAGAGCCACCCCTGTCATCGGAGCGGGGCCGGGCTGCATTTACAGTGAGCGTTCGGTCCTTCATGGTTTTCCCGTTAAGGCCGGTGATTGCCGCTTGCCCCTCGGACACCGAGGGCATTTCAACAAAGGCAAATCCCCTTGGCCGTCCGCTGTACTTGTCAGTTATGACATTTACCGATTCAACCTTTCCGAAAGCAGTGAATTCCGCCTCTAGCTCCTCTTCAGTCGCGTCGAAGGATAGATTACCTACATAGATTTTCATGCTCAGTCCCCTTTTCGGATTATTTCTCCTACCCCGCGTAGTATTTCTGGCGCCGTCTTCTTCGGGCGTTATTCTTTGCTTTTATCCGGGCAGCGTCTCTCTTAGATATGAAATGACGGTGGGCCTTTGCCTCGCGCAAAATGCCACTCATCTGTACTACCTTTTGAAAGCGCCGTAACAAAGAGTCTTGTGTTTCGCCTTCACGCAGATGAACTTCTAATGACATAACGCCTCGACATTCTAGGAGCATACATAGACTGGGAACTCCCAGCCTACGTATGCTCTTAAGGTCAAACCAGCGTTATCCGCTGGCTTTAACTTTACGGTAGCAATCGCTACAATAAACCGGTCTATCACCGCGGGGTTCAAATGGTACCTCAGTATCCTTACCACACTGAGCGCATTTTACGGGGAACATCTGCCGCTGGGAGCTGTAGCCAGAGCCGCTATTTCCATAACGTTCTGTTTTTCTTGCCTGGCGGCAGGAGGGACAGCGCTTGGGCTCATTGGTATAGCCCCTGGATTGGAAAAGCTCCTGCTCTTCAGCGCTGAAGGTAAAGGTAGCCCCGCAATCGGAACACTGGAGTGATTTGTCCTCAAAACTCATTGGATGACCTCCTCTCTTCAAAAATTTCAGCTAGAGTTTGGGTCACCCAATACTTGATAAAACCCGAGGGATTTAAAGCAGTATACGATAACCAAAACCTAAACTGCCCTTATTATACCACTATGACACGCTTCTTTGCAAATGACACACATTTGACAGATATGCTTTCCTATGCTATTATGACTGAAACTATAAATTGGCGTGTTGTTTGTTATGTATAATGTAAGCATCAAAGTCTCCCTCAGTCCCTACTATTATTACTATGGGTATTACGGTTACCCAACATCGGCGTTGGGGGGCTTGATGCGGATATAAATATCTAAAGGTATTAAATCAGATTCAAACTAGGGAGAGCCCCCCTGTTGGGGGGCTCTCCCTAGTTCAGGATATTCAGGGCGATAGTTCAATATGTAGGTATCTAGATGATGAAAAAAAAGCTTGAGATTGTACGCACCACCACCTGGTCTGCCGGACCTGGCTGTCATGGCGGCTGCGGTGTGCTTGCCTACATTGAGGATGGGAAGCTGGTCAAGATTGAGGGAGACCCAGACCACCCCTGGAATCAGGGCCGTCTCTGCACCAGGTGTCTGGCAATGACACAGTATGTTAACCATCCCCAGCGGCTGACCCGCCCCCTCAAGCGGGTGGGGGAGCGTGGGGAAGGCAAGTGGCGGGAGATCTCCTGGGATGAGGCTTTTGACCTTATTGAAAAGAGGCTGGGCAAAATCCGGGAGGAATTCGGCCCGGAGAGTGTCATCTTTTCTATGGGGACGGGGAGGGACATTGGTTCCTGGATATGCTTGCTAGCCTATGCCTACGGTAGCCCCAACGTAATGTTTTCTCTCAGTGGGATTGCCTGTTACAGCCCGAGGATAGCCGCTGTAGAAACGGTGCAGGGGGATTACTGCGTGCTTGATGCCGCCCAGTGGTTACCAAAACGCTATGACGACCCCAAGTATAAGGTCCCGGAGTGCATCGTAATCTGGGGCTATAACATTCCGGCTTCATGCCCCGACAACGTCTTTGGGCACTGGATTATCGACCTTATGAAAAGGGGCACAAAAATTATTGCCATTGACCCAAGGCTATCGTGGTTTGCCTCAAGGGCGGAGAAATGGCTCAGGCTTCGGCCGGGGACGGACGGTGCCCTTGCCATGGGCTTTCTCAACGTGATTATAAACGAGGGCTTATATGATAGAGACTTCGTCGAGAAGTGGACAAACGCAACCCACCTCCTCAGGAGCGACACCGGCAAGCTGCTCCGGGAAAGCGATTTAATAAAGGATGGCTCCCCCAGCAACTTCGTTGTCTGGGATACCAAGAGGAAACAGCCAGTGGTATGGGACTCTCACAATGTGGAGTATAAACTCCCCGGCGTCAAACCAGCACTGGAAGGCGAGTTTAAAATCAGCCTGTCTGATGGAAGCAGAATACCGGTAAAAACGGTATGGACGGTATTCTGCGAGGAGGTGAACCGGTACCCGGTGGAACGGGTGTCTGAAATCACCTGGGTTCCGGAAAGAGACATTGTTGAGGCGGCACGCCTTTACGCCAGGAGCAAACCGGCATCTATCCACTGGGGTGTGCCCATTGATATGACGCCGGCAATCACCCCCACCTCCCAGGCGATTGCCAACTTATGGTGCATTACCGGCAATCTGGATATACCTGGTGGTAACGTTATCTCAAGGTATGCCTTTGATGCCGTTGCCTACGCTCTGCCGGGGGCAAAGGGGGTCATCAGGCTGGACTCTGAGGAGGCGGATAAGAAGAGGATAGGCGCCGACCGCTACGGCCCCCTGAATAAATTCATCTGGAGGGCGCAAACTGACCTGGCATTAGAACAGATTTTCACCGAAAAGCCCTACCCCATCAAGGGGATGTGGCTCCAGGGCTGTAACCCGGTAGCCGGCATAGGTCTTGACCCGGCGAAATGGGTTGAGGCGATTAAGAAGCTTGACTTTGTGGTTGCCGTTGACCTTTTCATGACCCCCACCACCCAGCTAGCCGATGTGGTGCTACCGGCAGCCAGCTTTCTGGAGAAGGATGGCATAAGGAGCTGGTGGGTGCCGCTTCAGAGCATCAACAAGGCTATTTCCGTCGGCGAATGTAAGCCCGATGTGGAAATAAACTTTGAGCTGGCGAAGAGATTTGACCCCAGCCTCCGCTGGAATAACATCTACGAGCTTTTTGACGAGATAATCAAGCCCTCCGGTATGACCTTTAAACAGCTTCAGGAGAAGGGCTGGGCTTTCCCGCCGGAGGGCCACCCCAGCGCCCCCTACCACCACTTTGAAAGGGGGCTGCTGCGACCGGACAAGAAACCCGGTTTTCAAACGCCGTCGGGCAGGATTGAGCTATACTCATCCTTAAGAGAGGAGTGGGGGCTGGAGCCTCTAGCCCACTATGAAGAACCGCCGTTCACCCCCATAAGCCAGCCAGAGCTATACCAGAAGTATCCCTTAATCCTGTCCACGGGGAGGCGCTCTCCGGTATACTTCCACTCCGAGCACAGGAATATTCCGTGGCTACGCCAGATTGACCCTGACCCGGTAATTGAAATCCACCCTGAGACCGCCGGCTCACTCCATATTGACGATGGGGAGTGGATCTGGGTGGAGAACTGGCTAGGGAGGTGCAAACTCAAGGCAAAGCTTACCCTGGTGGTGCCCAAGTGGATGGTGATGGCGGCTCACGGGTGGTGGTTTCCGGAAAAGCCCGGTGAAGAGCCTTCTCTATTCGGGGTGTGGGAATCGAATGTAAACCAGCTTATTCCCATGGGTTTTCAGGGCAAGGATGGGCTGGGTGCTCCCATAAAACATCTGCTTTGCCGATTATCCAAGGTTAATGAGGAGGCAAAAAATGCCTAAGAAGATTGGATATGGCTTGCTTATTGATTATGAGTACTGCACCGGTTGTTATGCCTGCCAGATTGCCTGCGCCCAGGAATACAAGTGGCCGGCAGGTATGTCCGGAATCAGGGTAATTGAAGTTGTCCAGAGCCTGCCCAATGATGAGGCATACCTTGCCTACCTGCCATTTCCCACTGAATTATGTGTCCTTTGCCCGACTCGTACCAAAAATGGGCTTGAGCCGGCATGCGTCAAGCACTGCATGGCATCCTGCATGAAATACGGCAAGATAGAAGAGCTAGCCAAAGAAATGGGTAAGAAACCGAGGATGGTGCTCTGGGCGCCACGTTAGTAGTTTAGAAAGTTGTTTAAGCGCGCCGCCGGCGCTGGGATGCAGCTCTGGGACCCTATGCGCAGCTTGATAAGAGGTAAGGGGGTCTTGACAAAGTTGGGGTAGCTATCTATACTTTCGGAAGAGCAAAGAGTCTCACAGGTTTACTAAGTTACCAGAGCCGATATTATAATGGAGGGAGGGGATGAATATATAGGATTTTAAGATAACAAGACCTGATACAGTTTGAATCCTTGGAAAGGAGAAAAAACAGGTGAAAAGGAAGCTGTTATTTGGTTTGATAGCACTTGCACTAGTAGCGGTGCCTTTGCTTGCTGCCTGTGAAGCAGCCCCACCGGAAAAAGATAGCATCGTTGTTGGCGCGTCCAGGCCTCTCTCCGGTGCACAAGCTATGATCGGAGACGCGGCATACGGGCCAATCATGACTATGTGGCAGGAAGAGGTCAATGCCGCCGGCGGGATATATGTGGAGGAGTATGGCAAGAGCTTGCCCATAGAGTATATCATATATGATGACGCCAGTGATGTGGGCACCATGGTGAGACTGACAGAAAAACTAATAGTAGAGGACAAGGTTGACATTCTGTTCTCCGCCTGTGGCACCGCTTTCATTTCTGCTCAAGCCCCCATAGCCAATAAGTACGGAATGGTACTTGTCACAGCTGAGGGCGGCGCCACGATTATGAGGGACGCGCTTTATGGTCTGCCCTACGTGTTTATCAGCCTGCCTTTTTCCGACCACTACCAGCTGCCAGTTTTTGCTGACATGCTGGCTGCAAAAGGCGCGGAGACAGCCTATATAGTCAGCATTGCCGACCTCCATGGCGTAGAGTATGCCGGCGTGGCGGCTATAGAATTCGGTAGGGTAGGAATTGATGTACTGGCTAATGTGAGCGTTCCAATCACCCAGGAGGACTTCGAGCCCATAATCAAGGCAGCCAAAGCGGCTAACCCCGATGCCTTTTGCGTTTTTGCCTATCCCCCTATAGTCATACCTTGTACCGCCGTGTCAATGGCGCTTGGCTTTAACCCAAAGGCCTTTATAGTTGGCCCCGGGGGCAACTTCGGGTTTTATGGATTCTCGTTTGGCGAGGATGTCAACGTAATCAACGGGGTAACCACTTTTGCCGCTGCCAACCGGGCAACATCTCCCGAATTTACCGAATTATATGATGACCTTGAGGCAATCGTTGGCCCGGCTATGCTGGATTGGTGGGGGCATCCCTACTACGCGCCCCTGGTGCAAATCTGGCAGGAGGCTATCGAGTCGACCGGAACCCTTGACCAGGACGTGATAAGGGATTACATAGCCACCAACCATTTCGATACCATTCTGGGAGATACCTACTTCGAGATGTTCGGTGAAAGCGGCGGCGGACTTATGGTTAAGGAAACCCATCCCGGTGAGATTGGTCAGTGGCAGAATGGGACCTTAGAAATCGTAGGCGGTGGTGACTGGCCGGCCACAGTGCTTACCGGAGAATTTATATACCCCAAGCCGGAGTGGCCAACAGAATAGTAGACATTGAG
>Ga0163203_1000075_pt1 | contig 24775 bp, 21 predicted proteins | sample PL_2010_330m_FD_113534 | JGI IMG/M metagenome (GOLD analysis project Ga0163203, IMG submission 113534) | Freshwater microbial communities from Powell Lake, British Columbia, Canada to study Microbial Dark Matter (Phase II) - PL_2010_330m | ecosystem: Environmental > Aquatic > Freshwater > Lake ... | reverse complement strand
CCTCTTTATCACTGCAAGCCGAAGGCGTAGCAATCCCACCCCCCAGATTGCTTCGTCGTGAAGCTCCTCGCAATGACAGACTACCCGTCATTGTGAGCCGAAGGCGTGGCAATCTCTCACAATGGCTCACCACCGCCCGGTCATCCATGACCAGAGGGAGCGCCATGGTTTCAGCTTAATAAGCCCAAGCGGTAGCTCCAACTGTATCTTTTCACTTACTGGAAGCATGTTTATCCTATCCACTATCGGCTTCAAGCGGGGTAGCTCCTCGTCAAGGTTACCGCAAGCCAAGAGCTCATCAATGCGGTGAATCATATCCCGAGCCGCCAAGACACGCTGCTCCCCTGCCTCAGCCATTTGTTTGGAGATAACCCCGTATTTTGCTTTCAAGCGGTTGAGCTGCAATATAGCTTCATAGGCAGTATCCGCAATCTGGTGGAGTGTCATCCAATCTGTCTCATAGTTCAGGGAATACTTCCAGGATGGCGCCACCAGGGCTTGACGATGCTCCTCCAATGTCCGAAACCGGATGCGGTAGCCATAGCGCTCTGGCTGCTCAAAGCCGAGGCTGCCCGGGTCAAGGAAAGGCGACAGAGGCGCAATAAATAAGCCAAGCCGCTTATCCCCCCTGAACCTCTCTAATAAAGAGCCACAGTAATCAATGGTATCCATTACCGACTGCGGGGTTTGCCTCGGTAGCCCAATCATAAAGAACACATCCAGTCGCCCGCAACCGACATCAAGGGCATCGCTCAGAGTCTGCTCCAGGGCTTCGGCGGAATAGTGTTTGCCCGAGGCTCTCCTTACCTCGGGGTGGTGAGATTCAGGTGAAATCTCCAGACAGAAGTTGGGACAGGTAACGCTCATCTGTTGCAAAAGGTCGCTTGAGGCGGGAGAGAATAGCTCGAAAATTATTTGATTCTTCACTCCATTTTTCTTAAGCAAGCGCAAAACCTCACCGGCATAGCCGTCCCCCGGCTGGCGCAGGTCACCCAGGATGAAGATAGGACCGTTGCTAAAGCGCCCGATCTGCTTCACATCTTGAGCCACCGCTTCCGGAGAGCGAAAAACAGGTTTCCCCCGGTTATAAAATTGCCGGAAGGCGGCCGCCGAGCCGCCGCAGACCACACAATTTTCGGTGCAGCCACGGCAGGTAATCACCGCCGTGATGGGATAGCGAAGCCAGTCCTTAAACGGGATATAGCTGGTAAGGTCACGGTACCTGAGGACAGAGTGTATGATATTACCGTAATGGTTGGTCATGACATTGCCGAGGTCGGTGGGGATGTAACTGAAGGGGTTTTCCCGTATTCCGCCCTGGCTATCTCGCCAAGCCAGATTGGGCACGGCTTCAGGCTCTCTCTTATTTTTTATGCAGTCCATCAGCTGTCGGAGTGGCTCTTCGGTAGAATCACCTCTCATCACATAGTCTATCTCCGGGTACCCAAGCAGTTCCTGGTAGAAATAAGAGGCGGAAAACCCGCCTAATACCACCTTTGACTCCGGGTGGCATCTTTTCACCAGCCGGGCTATCTCAATAGCCCCGTGAGAATGCACCAACCAGTGCAAATCGATACCAAAGACCGGTGACCTCAGACGCTTTATCAATGCCTCGGCATCAAATTTCTTATCCTTCAGCATACGCACGGCGAGGTTAACAATACGCACCCGGTAGCCGGCACGCTCCAGATATTCAGCCAGGCTGGCAAAACCGATAGGGTACAACTCAAAAGCCGGGGAGGGGGGAATCAGGTCACTAACCGGTCCGTAAAGAATCGTTTTCTGGCGAAAGTCATACACGCTGGGCGCATGCAGCAAAATCAGGTCAACAGGCATCTAAAAAACTCCAGCCAGAATATAGCCGACGCCCAGGAGCAATTGAGTCAAGAGGACAACCAGAACATTATTAGCCATGGCTGGCACCAGCCTATTCATCTCCTGATGCTTCAGGGCACCCTGAATCGCCTTTATCGCCAGGGGGAGGGTCAGCAGGGCTATCAGCAGGAACGGTTCTTGTTCCGCCACTGCAATGCCGATTATCCACAAGTAGACTACTACCGTCAGCACTGAATAGACTATGCTTGCCCTTGCCTTTCCCATAGTGATGGGCAGGGTCTTTCTGCCCCCTTTGCTATCGGCTTCGGTATCAGGAAATTCATTCAGCAGGAGCAGGTTATGCACCAGAATGCCCGAGGGTATACAAGCCACTATTGCGGGCAGGGTATAGGCAGTGGTCTGAATAAAGTAAGCCCCCAGAACCGGCAACGCCCCCATCCCTGCCCCGGGCGCCCACTCCGGCCATCTCAGCTTGAGTATGAAGGGGGTATAAAGGAGGACACATATTGCCCCGATTAGAAGTAACGGCAGCAGAAGCCAACCCCTGACTATTATGAAGTAAACCCCTATGGGTATAGCCAGCAGAAAAGAGACCAAGCCGAGCCAGAGGACCTGCTTCGGCTTGAGTTGTGCCGCCGGCAGGATGCCACTACCTCCACTGAAGGGGGTCCTCTTGGTTTCCAGGTCTACCCCGCTTCTATAGTCAAAGTAATCGTTTAGCACATTGACGCTGATGTGAGCTAGCAGCAGCCCGACAAAAGCCAGCAGAGCATAACCAAGGTGAAAGGCACCGTCATACCAGGCGATACAAGTTCCCAGAAATACCAGCACCACCGAGAGCAGCAAAAACTGGGGTCTGGTTTCTAAAAACCATACTTTTAGCTTCAAAGGCTTATCCCCTTCATCGCCGCTACACAGGCATCAGTCAAACCAAAGTCGGTGGTCAAGATTATTATGGCACTCATACTATTTTGCCGCCGAGTATGAACTAGCTAATCTTGAGGGATATGATGGAGATGGTGATAAACAGAACGACCAGGGCGATGGTAAGTTGAAACAGTGTTCTTTCCACACCCCGTTTCGTCCGATAGACGGTATCAGGCTGGCCAAAGATACCCCCCAGTCCCCCACCCCTGACCTGAAACAGGATAGCCAATATCAAAGCTATAGACAATACAATCTGAGCGATACTAATGTAGGTTTGCATCTCATCCTTCCTCAAGCTTCTTCTTCAGTAATTTGTTTACCAGCTTGGGGTTGGCACGACCCCGGGTAGCCCTCATTACCTGCCCCACCAGGAAGGTCAGAGCTGGTGCCTTCCCCGCCTTATAATCTGCCACCGCCTGAGTGTTGCTATTTATTACCGCAACCACCTCCTTTTCAATCGCCCCGGTATCACTAATCTGGCTAAGTCCTCGCTGAGTAATAATATCATTAGCGCTCTTTCCCGTTTTGAACATTTCCTCAAATACAATTTTGGCACTGGGGCCACTAATACTACCTTCCTGTATCAAATCCAGCAACTGGCAAAGCTGCTCAGGGCTAACACTGGAGTCACTTATCTCGGTGTTGGTGGCGTTAAGCAAGCGACTGAACTCACCCAGGAGCCAGTTGCTTACCTCCTTAGCTCCCTTACCCTGCGGCAGTTTGCTATACTCTTTAGTCTTTAGGCAGTCTTCAAAATAGTCAGCCATCGCCTTGGAGCTGGTAAGCAGATTGGCGTCATAGAGTGATAGGCCGTATTCAGTTATAAACCGGTTGCGTCTGGCTTCAGGCAGTTCAGGGAGTTTTGACCTTATTTCCTCCACCCATTCCTGGCTTATAACTAATGGCGGGAGGTCTGGCTCAGGGAAGTAGCGGTAGTCATGGGCATACTCCTTGGTGCGTTGGGAGACGGTTTCCCCCTTTTCCTCCACCCAGCCCCTGGTCTCCTGAACCAGCCGTTTGCCCTCACCGGCTAGTTTCCTTTGCCGCTTCGCCTCATATTCCAGCGCCCGATAGACCGCCTTGAAGCTATTCATATTTTTGACCTCGGCCTTAGCCATAGTCTCCGGGCTGTTATCAGGGCGGATACTGATATTGGCGTCACACCTGAAGCTCCCCTCTTCCATATTAGCCGTAGATACGCCCAGGTACTGAAGGAGGCTATGCAGCTTTATAAGGCATTGCCGGGCTTCCTCCGGGGAACGGAGGTCAGGCTCACCGACAATCTCCATTAGGGGCACCCCGGAGCGATTGACATCTACCAGACTATAGGACTCCCCATTGGCAGCGGTGCGGTGAATCAGCTTAGCTACATCCTCCTCAAGGTGTACATTGTTTATACCCACCTTTTTCTTTTCACCATTAACTTCAATATTGAGCCAGCCATGATGACCGAAAGGAGCGTCAGACTGCGAGATTTGATAGCCTTTCATCAGGTCAGGATAGGGATAGTTCTTGCGGTCAAACTTGGTATATTCCGAAATAGTGCAGTTTAGTGCCAGTGCGGTCATTATAGTATATTCTACCGCCTGCTGATTAATGGTCGGCAGTACCCCGGGCATCCCCAAGCATACCGGGCAGACATGGGTATTGGGTGGAGCATCAGCATAGTCAGCACGGCACCGACAGAACATCTTGCTCTTGGTTAGTAGCTGGGCATGAACCTCCAGCCCGATAACAGTCTCAAAATTCACCGTCTATCTCATCCTTATCAGACAATTAGTATAGCAATATTATCAGTGACTGACAAGGAAGGCATTTTTGACTTATCTACCTCACCCCCTTAATTTACCCCAAAAATCAAGATTTTCGGGGACCCCAATTTAATCCCCCTCTCCTTAAAAAGAGGGTCAAAGGGAGGCGGAGCCTCCCTTAACATAAGCTCCCCTTCCCCTTATCAAGGGGAAGGGGATAAAGGGGATGGGGTTACCTAATAAAAACCTAAAGGGGGAGGGTTAATAGATAACTATCTAATGGGGGTGAGGTTAATAAATAATCCCTCATATGATATAATTTATAGTCTGGGGATATAGCTCAGCCGGGAGAGCGCTGCGTTCGCATCGCAGAGGTCGGGGGTTCGAGTCCCCCTATCTCCATTTCCAAAATAAAAACTCTAAAGAGAAAAACGTGAACACAGATGACGAAGTTCAAACCAAAGAATTCAGGGCTCTTCTGGAGGAACTTAGAAAACAACTCCTCGATGCATCAATTTATTTTGATATTTGGGAACAACTCTGGCCTACCGCACAGGTTGTGGATGTAATAAACCGATACAAGGGATTCTTCCAACCCACTAGAAAAGCACTCTTCGACCAATTTTCCATCAAGATTTGCAATATCCTAAGCAATGACCGCAGGTCTCCCAGTTTTCATAAGGTTTTTAAAATGCTAGAGAATAATCCAAGCCTAGCTCCAGAAATAGACATTAGGTCTCTACGTAAACGTTTGAAGCAATACAGGGCTGTACTTACAGCAATAGAAAATTACAGGAACACGAAAGCGGCTCACTGGGATATTCAATCAGCAGTCGAGAAAAAAACCTGTGTTATACGGCCAGAGCAGAAAGATGTTAAAAGAATTAGAGGACATGTTCAATGAAATCTCTGGAGCAGCTACAAAGAGCGTATGGTCATTCAAGCCTATTCAACATGGTGATACCACCGCACTTTTAGACCATTTGAACGAATTGAGGACTGTGCATAAAAAACGAATTGATGAGTTGCACTCCATGACTAAATCTTGAAGGTCATCTCAAAAGTTCTACCTATTGATACCCCTATCTCCACCACTAAATCCAGGGTGGAGTGGCTGGGTGGTCACTTTCCTTACCTGGCTACAAATACGGCAAAGTCCCGGGGGAGGTCATCTCCAGTGCCGGTAGTACCGGTTACTGACACCAGATATATAAACCCCCGGGACCTCTGAGCTACCGGGCTGATGCTTCCGCTCGCTTCTAGTTGGTAGACATCTCAACGAAAGACGGTGGAAAGTAATTTCCCTCGGATACAGACTTTATGCCTGCCACAAGCTCCGCACTGGCTGACCTCTTTGGAATAAAGCCATGGGCTCCTGCCTGCTTGGCAATAGCCATATTCTCTTGCTCGTCATATTGGGTCAAAATCAAAACCTTTGTCTGAGGGTATTCCTTGGTTATCCGCTTGGTCGCTTCTAGCCCGCTCATCACTGGCATGACTATATCCATCAGAGCCACGTTCGGTAAAAGCCGTAGCACCTTTTTAAGCGCATCTTGCCCGTTAACCGCCTCGCCTACCACATCCATGTTCTTTTGCAAGGCGAGAACGGCACATATTCCATCCCTGACCATAGTATGGTCATCCACCACCAGCACTCTTATCCTTCTAGTCACTTCTTCCAGCAACCTTTGGATTCGGGGCACCAGTGAAGCTGGCTCGATTGGCTTGCTTACATAGTCCTCGGCCTCCATATGTATTCCTTCAAACTTTCTCCATCCCCTAATAGACCGTTCCTCATGCCGGGCATCGACCACCATGAGCGGTATATCTTTATATCTGGGGTGCTGTTTCAGCCACTGATGCATGGAGAAGGCTTGTCCGGCGGGAGCTATCGTGCCCAGAACAACGATATTGGGCTCGGTTTTTATCACCTCCTGGGCCTCTGCCTGGCTGGAGGTAGTGAGCACCTGATAGGACTTAGCTTCCAAAGTCATCCGGAAAGCTTCCACAAAATCAAGCTCGTCATCGATGATCAGGATTGTTTCCTTTTTTTCCATTTTACCTTCCCTCCCTACATTAAATTTGGTTGGCCGGCTCGGCCTACGGCTGTGCTTTACCAAGGTGCTATCTTAGGGCTGCACACCGACCAGTTCCGCCGCCTCTAAGATATCAGGCACTATCCCTTCTCTGCCCACTGCCATAATGTGGACGCCGTGGCACAGGTTTTCCTCCTTTATTAACTTTATCAACCCCGCCGCAATCTCGATTCCTTTCTGAAGCCCCTTGCCCTTCTCCACACTGGCAAGCTCATCGATAATGGGTTGAGGAACCATTATTCCGGGAACATTATCGTTCATAAACTGGGCCATCCTGGCTGAGGCCAGCACTATGATGCCGGCCAGAATCTTCACATTAAACTGGGAGGCATATTGCATGAACCGGCGAAGGCTGTCCAGGTCAAAAATGCCCTGGGTTTGAAAGAATTGTGCCCCGGCAGCAACCTTCTTATCAAACTTGATGAGTTGTGGCTCAATGAAGTCGGCTTCGGGATGAACTGAGGCACCGATACAGAATTTCGGAGCCCCTTTGAGTTCGTTTCCCCCCATATCCGTTCCTGACTCCATCGTCCTCACCATCCTCAGCAATTGCACGGAATCCAGGTCGAAGACAGGCTTTGCCTCCTTGTGGTCTCCCACGTCGACGGAATCCCCGGTGAGACAAAGTATGTTGCCTATGCCTCGAGAATATGCCAGAAGAAGCTCGGCTTGAATCGCCAAGCGGTTACGGTCGCGGCAGGTTATCTGAAGCATAGGCTCACCACCGTGTTCTTTAATTAGCAGACAGCCACCCAGCGAAGGAAAACGCATCACCGAGCTTTGATGGTCGGTAACGTTGATGACATCAACCTTGTCCTTAAGCAAGTCTATATGGTGAACCATCTCCGAAATATCCGTGCCTTTGGGAGGCCCGATTTCTGTTGTCACCAAGAATTTGCCAGCGTCGATTTTTTCTTCGAATAACGAGTTAGCCATCGTTCTCTCCCAAATCAATATTAGCTTTGCTCATGAGCCTTTTCGGTCTAGGAATCGTCCGGAAGTTCCTCGGAGGGTAGTATCGGCGCATTTTCTCCAGTTGGCCCAATCTCTCCAGACGCTTGTAGATGAGTATCCAGGCGCAGTCCATGTCCTTGTTGGCTTCACATTTACCATTCTTGGTGCCAGCACAGGGACCATTGAGTATCCCCTTGGTGCACCTGGTGATGGGACAAATGCCACCGGTCTCATCTAATCGGCAATCGCCACAGGCGGCGCACCGCTCATCCCATACCCCCCACTCACTGGTCATACCCATGAAGGAGGTATTGACCCCGGGCAAAACGGACATATCCGGGAAACGTTCGGCTACAGCCTGCACCCCGATGCCACAACCTAGCGAAAGAACGGCATCCACGTCGGCGACTTTGTCATCAAGCATCTCCAGGAATTCAGGGTCGCACTGTCTTTTCACCGTGTATTCCGAAAAGGTGTGAGTCCCGTTTGGGCTCTTTACCTGGGCAACCTTTAATGCGTTATGAAGAAAGGAGACCTCACGCTCACCGCCAGCGTTACAAACTGTCATGCAGGTGCCACACCCCAGAATCAATACTCTCTGGTAAGGAGCAATCATTCGCCTTACTTCATCCAGTGGTTTCTGCTCGGCAACTATCACTTCTTCACCTCCTGCATTATTACCGAGATTAAATGGAGCCCGCCTATTTTTTCAGTGAACTTGTCCAGTGCCTTGACCGGGTCCTCATCAGTGGCAGCCAGGTTAAAGGTCTCCAGGCGCTCCGGCTCAAGACCAATCTGGGACAGTGTCCTCCTGACCTTTTCAACGCGCTGACGAATCCAAAAGGCGGTGTTTTCTCGAGCGCATTGTTCCCCGCACCCGGCGATGAAAACCCCCTCGGCTCCCATCTCGTAGGCACGCAATATGTGCTCGGTTTCCACCTTGGCGGCGCAAAGAACCGGCACTATCCAGATGCCAGCTTTAGCTCCCCTCCAAAGGCCAGCCAGAGTGCCGGTGCCAAAAAGTCCATACTGGCAGCAAAAGCCGATAATGAAGGGCTTGGACTTCGATTGCGCCGCAGACTTAAGGTCGTGGTCAAGTTCTTCAGTTATATGTCGTCGGTCATATGGCTTGCGTAAAACTATCGCCTTAGCCGGACATTCTGCCACGCATATGCCACAGGCCTGGCACTGCTCAGCCGGTATCTGGATGGTGCCACTGTCATCCAGGTAGGGCACATGATATGGGCAGACCCTGAGGCAGGTAAGGCAAGTGGCGCACTTATCTTGAAACAGGATTTCCGCACCCATACCGCACCTGAGGCACCGCCTCGCTTCATTGATGGCGACTTCCCAGTCATAGACAAGCTCCACTGGCTCGAAGCTTTCCACCCTTTCCCCAGTAGAAAGAATTGATGGCTCCAGCCGCTCCGTTTTCCTTATCATCTTTATTGTTTCGGGGAGCAGATCCCCCTCCAGTCTCCCCTCCACTTCCTTGCCCACCTGTGGATATCTGTGCTGGAGGTAATCGTCGATACGGAAGGCAGCCTCCCTGCCGGTAGCCAGTGCCTGGGTCGCCGATGACGTGCCCGTCACCACATCTCCGCCGGCAAAGATTCCGGGATGGCGAGTGCTCAGCGTATCATGGTCAACAACAATGGTACCTTGTCTGGTAACTTCTATCCCGCTAAGTCCCGAAAAGAGCTCAAGGTCAGGACCCTGACCAACGGCAAAAATTGCCATATCCGCCGCCAGAGAATGCTCAGAGCCTTCGATGATGTCAAGGTGCAGTTTTCCCTCCTTATCGAACTCCATTGACCTCAGGTTGAGGAAATCAACCCCGGCCACGTGCCCATCCTGCTCAAGGATTCTGGTGAAGGTGCGTGATGGATAAATAACAATGCCTTCCTCTTCGGCCTGCTCGATTTCCGAGGCGTCAGCCAGCATCCCTTCCCGAGGTTCCAGACAAGCCAGACGCACCTCTTTGGCACCTAAGCGGCGGGCAGTGCGGGCACAATCAAAGGCAACGTTACCACCACCCAGCACCACAACCTTTTCCCCGACATCAACCCTCTGCCTAAGGCGGGCGTGTCTGAGAAAGGCAACTGCCGTCCACGTGCCGTCGAGGTCGGCACCGGGGATACGCAGCTTTCGTCCCCGGTGGGCACCGATAGCGACAAAGATGGCTTGGTAACCCATATCAAAGAGCAGGTCGAGGGACACCACTCGCGTATTTACCCTTATTTCAACCCCCATCTGGGTCAGTCTTTGAATTTCGGCATCGATTATCTTGGGAGGAAGGCGGTATTCGGGGATACCCACTCGCAGCATTCCCCCTGGCTCCGAATCAGCCTCAAAGACGGTCACCGGGTATCCCAGCTTCCTGAGATAGTAAGCGACGGCCAAGCCTGCCGGCCCAGAACCCACTATGGCCACCCTCTCACTGTGCGTAGTTTCGGCTTTAGCCTGAATCATCCTGTCACCACCGAATTCCACGGCGAACCTCTTCAACGCCCGGATGGCGACCGGTTTATCTACCTGACTGCGCCTACAGGCTTCCTCGCAGGGCTGATTACAAATATAGGCACAGATAGAGGGGAAAGGATTATCATTTCTTATGACCTGTAACGCCTCCATTATCTTGCCCTGGGCAACCAAATCAACATATTCTCTGATCTCCATATGTAACGGGCAGGCAACCTGGCATGGTGGCATGAGGCTGTGGTCAGGAGAGGACTTCTTCATTCGGTTGACTTGATTGTTCTGAATGTTATCAGTAATCGGTAAATACATAAGCGCCTCTCTGGATGTGGATAATCAGAATTCTGTCTATATTGTATTGGGCTCCTAATCGAATGGCAACAGGAAATTCCCCGGGGCGGGGGGGCTTTGTCCTGGGGATTTTTACGGCAATAACCCCTGAATGCGGACGGGAAAAACCCGGTCAATGGGGGACTTTAGGACGGTGAAGGTGGGAGTTTCGTTTATGAAATCACAGGGTTATCACCCGCTTGCGGATGGCAAACTTAATGAGGTCGGTCTTATTGTGGATGTTCAATTTGGTCATTAGGCTGGTTTTGTATCCCTCCACTGTCTTAGGACTGACGACCAGCATATCTGCCATTTCCCGAGCCGTATGTCCCTCGACAACCAGCTTAAGCACTTCCTTTTCTCTATCGGTCAACTGCTGATAGGGGTCTCTTTCCCCGTCTACACCGGCTTTCTGCTGAAATTCATCAACCAGGGCGGCTGCCGCCGTGGGGGATAGAAAGGATTCACCGTTGTAGGCAGTCTGAATAGCTGAAGCCAGCTCTGCGAAGGCTACCATCTTGGTAACGAAGCCGCAGGCTCCCGCCTCGATAATGGGGATGACATATTCGCTATCATCATACTGGGTCAGTGCCAGTACCTTCGTTTCCGGGAATTCCCGGCGTATTCTGCGTGTTGCTTCCAGTCCGCCCATGATAGGCATGGCTAAGTCCATAAGCACCACGTCCGGTGCCAGCTCTTTTACTCTCTCCAGGGCTTCCTTTCCGTTTGCTGCCTCGCCGACTACTTCTACGTCGGCAACAAGCGCCAGTAGAGCCCGAATTCCGTCTCGCACCAGAGTGTGGTCATCGACTATCAGCACCTTTATTTTTCTCATCAGCTACACCCTTCACTCGTGGCACCGTCACCGTAATCTTGGTGCCTTTTCCCGACTGGGATTCAATACGACAAGTGCCGCCCACCAGACTTGCTCTCTCCTTTATGGTGAAGAAGCCGGCGCCCCGACCGCTAGGGTCCACCCGTGTTATCTTCCTGACATTAAAGCCTTTACCGTCATCCTCAATCCGTAATACGCACTCGTTGGCATCGCACTCTAGCTTGATAGATGCCTTCTTTGCCTCTGAGTGCTCCAAGATATTGCCTATTGCCCCCTGGGCGATACGGAAAAGGGTTACCTCGGTTTCCGGCTGGAAGCGCTCATCCGTACCTTTGAATTCGGCAGATACATTGATGCCTTGAGGTTGAAGTATATCCTTAGCATACCGGTGGATTGCCGCTGACATTCCAAGCTCATCCAGCAGGGTGGGGCGGAGTTCCTTCATGAGCTTTACTACCTCATTGCCGGCATGAACCGTGTAGGCGTGTGTGGTCTTAAGCTTCTCCAAAAACTCAGTGTCTCCAATACCTTTCGCTTCCGCTATTCCTATAATAGCCTGTAAGCTTAGGGTCAAGCTGGTAAGCGCCTGGCTGGTCTCGTCGTGTAGCTCTCGAGCAATCCTTTTCCGTTCCTCCTCTTGGGCAGTCAGCGCATGTCTAAGCAGTGCTCGATATCTTTCTCCTCCCCGTGCCAGTTGTTCGTATAGTCTTACTTGCTCAATGGCGATGCCGAGATAGTCTCCAATGGAATTGAGGAGGGACACATCATCGGCGCCAAACCGCCCTGCCACATGGCTGGCCACGTCCATCACACCTAAAACTTTATTCTTCGTCTTCAGAGGAATGCTGACGAATCCCTTGAGACCCTCGGCACTTATCAAATCCGGGCGAACAGCACGCGGGTCTTCGGAGACGTCCTCCAATAGTATGGGCTCACCGGTTTGGGCTACTCTTCCCGCTATCCCTTCGCCGAGGTGTATCCGCATCTCCTTGGCGTATTTGGCGGACAGGCCACGCTGTAGGCGGTAGTATAGGGTTTCATTCTCTTCATCCAGGAGCAGAATTCCTCCAATGCTGCCGTTAATGAGTTTGAGCACATTATCTAGAGCGATTCCCAGGATGGCATCCAAATCCCACAGTCCGCTCACCGCATTTGAAATGTGATTCAGGGCTAGAAGCTGGTGGTGTCGCCTCAGAATCTGGGTCTCCAGCTCCCTTTCTGCGGTAACGTCTCTCCTCAGCTCGACTATCGCCTTGGGATTGCCATAGCTATCCCGAAGAGGATACGCGGTGATTTTGAGATACTTGTCGGTTCCGAGGACACGGACAGGATGAATAACATTTGTCATGCTGCCGCTTTGCAGCACTTCGTTGAGCGTACAATCCCATAGAGGTGCACTGCACGGCTTGTCTCTGTCATAGAAGGCTTCGTAGCAAAGCCTGCCCACAAGCGACTCAGCCCCCTTCTGCAATCTGCCCCGCGCCGCTGAGTTGGCGAACCTGACCCGGTACTCACTATCGATGACCAGAATCTCGTCCTCTACGCCATCCACTATGTCCTGCAGGGTTATGTCCGAACCTGCATTTCTGGCGGCTGGTTGAGTCGCTGTCCTCTTCTTGCGCATCTCCAGCTCCTCTACATGCCCGTAAAATACAGCAACAACCAAGCCTTGTCAAGGGAGAGTGTAACCCACCTTCCCACATAATGATATGGGTTGTGGTTTTCCCCGGGCAAGCTTCTAAGGTAGTTAGCGCGAGCATATATTTCACCTTGCTATAAAGACTGATTACCGCTAAAATAGTGTCGATACTTGGTCGAGAGATTACTAACCAACAGATATAGCTGATAAGGACCGTTGGTCTAGCAGGGCAAGGTGCTAGATGTAGAAACCCGGGTTTTTCGGGGACGGATGGAGGGTTCCCCAAGCAGTTTTGATTTGCCCCTGTAGCTCAGAAGGATAGAGCAGCGGTTTCCTAAACCGCGTGTCGGGCGTTCGAGTCGCCCCAGGGGTACCAGTTAACTTTCAGTAATAATTGTGCTAATATAAATTTATTGAAGCAGGAGTGTAGCTCAGTTTGGTAGAGCAGCGGTCTCCAAAACCGCCGGTCGGGGGTTCGAATCCTCCCACTCCTGCCAGTTTTCGCCGAGATGGTGGAATGGCAGACACGCTAGCTTGAGGGGCTAGTGAGCGATAAGCTCGTGGGAGTTCAAATCTCCCTCTCGGCACCAAAGAAATAGGCGGAAGTAGTTCAGCGGTAGAATGCCTCCTTGCCAAGGAGGAGGTCGCGAGTTCGAATCTCGTCTTCCGCTCCAGCATACTCCTGATGTCGAGAGAGCTTTTTCGGTCTTCTCGAATATCTCAAGCCCGGTGGAAGCTTAGCAATTGATGTTCTTTCTGTTGTCTACGAGAGCCCACAATCTCTTAAAACGGTAAGAAAGTGGTTTGCAAAGGCCGGGTTGGAAAATGTAGAAGTGGGCTATGGGTACAATGGGATTGAAGGGCGTGGAACGAAACCCGTCTGATACCCGGTCTTGCCTTCGCTTGGCAAGGAGCTTTGGGAGCTGAAGACAAGAATGGTCGCTAAAGGCTAACTTCAGGAAGGAAGAGGTCATTGCCCGGAATCTGTTGCCTAGCTGGAGAAGCTTCTAATCAACCCCGTCGGCTGCAGTCTATGGCTGAGTCAATAAAACACGAAGACTGGCACCTGGTAGATATGTATAGTGCCCCCTTCTGTGCGATTGCCCGCGTCCATCTGGGGATATTCAACACCGAGCCGCAACCAGTCTTTAATGAGGATAAGAGCCGTCTTATCTTTATGGACGGTAAGATTTATGACTACGAAGATGAAAGGGAGAACCTACGGCGTCGGGGGCACGTTTTTAACCTCGCCAATAACGACGCCGAGTTTTGCCTGCACCTTTATGAAGAATTAGGGAAGGACTTTGTAAAGCAACTAAATGGCACTTTTGCCATTGTCATTTATGATAGTAAGCAGCAAAAATTGCTGGTGGCAAATGACCGCTATGGGTTGAGACCGCTTTACTATGCGGTAGACAGCAATCGACTACTAATTGCTTCTGAGGTAAAAGCTCTGCTGCAAATCGTACCCAATAGCGGGCTAAATGATGAGGCTATAGCCGATTGGTTTTACTTCGGCAAGCTCCTGGGGAATAAGACCTTCTTCACGGATATTAATGTCCTATCACCAGCCTCTATCCTTGAATACCAAGATGGTCAGGTAAATATAGAAAAGTATTGGGACTTTGAATTTAACCAGGCGACTAATATTAGTGAAGATGAGCTGGTCGAGGGACTGGTCAGTTCCTTTAGGCAGTCGGTAGCCAGGCGGTTAACTGGCAATCATCGCTATGGTCTTGCCTTGAGTGGGGGATTAGACTCAAGGGCAATCGCCGCTGCCATGGGTGACAGTGCCTCTCAGCTACCGGCATTCACCTTTGGCGTAAGGGGCTGTGATGAGGTAAGGATAGCCCACACCATTGCCCAGAAATTAGGCATGAAACACCACATCATCGAGCTAAACCCGGATGAACTTCCTGTTCATTTCAAGGACGTAGTTTATCTCACCGATGGCATGGATTATGTTGGGGTCAGCTTTCTGCCTCAAGCTTACGAGGAATATAGAAAACATATAGATGTGAATTTTAACGGGTTGGAGGGCGATGTGCTGCTTGGTGAGTATTTCCTTGGTAAAAACTTAATGCAGGCAAAGGGCGAAGAGGAAATTGTTCAAGCCTTATACCGTAGCACCTGCACTTTCCCTGAGAATATGAGGCTTAACCTTTTCAAACCGTCTTATTACAACAAAATAAGAGGCATGCCCTTACACTCGTTGCGAGGCGAGCTGCAGCAGACCCGGGGGAGTCAGCCGGGAAATAGAGCCACCCATTTTGCCATTCGGAGTGTCGTCTGGCGCACCGACCTTATGGGTTGTGTTATCGGTCGCAATAAGGTAGAGGAAGCGTATCCATTTTTTGACAATGACTTTATTGATTGGGTGCAGAGGATACCCCCTGACCTTCGCTTAAATTGTCGTATCTATCGCCAGTTTCTGAAGAAGCTTTCCCCTGAATTGGCTGGGGTAACTCGTCAGCTGACCGGGGTTCCGGCTGACGCTTCCTGGTTCTTATCAAAGCTAGGGATATATTATCAGCAGAGTAAGATAGCCCTGAAACTGCTGCTACACCGACTATCAGCGGGGAATATATATGTTCGCAATACCTTCGGCTATCTCTCCTTGAATGAACTCTTCTTAGTCAACGAGAATTGGCGCAAGGCTGTTGAAGATATAATAGCTGACGAATTTTCGTTATCAAGGGAGTATCTCAACATAGATTACGTTAAACGACTTTTGGCGGAGCATGGTAAGATATTGCCACCGTGGCAGGTGACGAAACAAAAGAGATTTACCGCTGATTATTCAACGCAATTAAGTTTTATTGTAGCCTTCGAACTCTTTCTCAGGTTATTTTTAAAGAATCGTGTTATCAAGGACTAGATGACCCACCCATTGGGGTGCTTACTCCATCAACCAATCCTTGATTTCTTCCATACTCAATGTTGGCGAATTTTGGGAACGGTTGCTATCTAAGGCAGAAATAACCCCTTCTCCTTCAGTGAATAGCAGTTCGTGTAGCTTTTCTCCAACTCGCGGTCCACACACCTTTAACCTGGTTACTTTGTCACCGTATAAGTCGATGGTCGCCTTAGCTAAATCGGCTAGCGCAATTGTTCTCTGATGCGGGATATATATGTTCCCACTTTCCCCAGTTTCCATAATTTCTATTATGAAATCGACTAGGGTTTTCACGTTAATAAAGAACCTGGTCATCTCAGAGTTGGTAACGGTTATCTCATTATTTTGACTTATCTCCTGTCGCCATCTTTCTATAACACTGCCGCTCGAGCCGAATATATTCCCTGCCCTGATTACTATATATCTTCTCTTTTTTTCCTTCTTAGCCCGTTCTAAAACCAATCGCTCCATTAGCAACTTGGTAGCGCCATAGCAAGTGGTAGCTTCTACACCTTTATCGGTTGACATGCCTATGAAGGTAGTCCCGCTGAACAAATCCAGCAAGTTTTTGGTTCCGATAACATTAGTGGTAATAGCTTCGACAGGATACGTCTCACAAAGGTCAATATGCTTCATAGCGGCTAGGTGCACCACCGTATCGGTATCCCTTACGGCATACCTTAGGCTATTGACATCCCTTATATCCCCCACGATGGGTACCAACCTTTCACTATGGCACCCTATAAGTAACCTCTGGATAGCATTTTCACTCCTTGAGATTGTTCTAACCTCGCTATCTGGGTACTTATCCAGTAGTCTTCGGACTAGATGTCGGCCTAAAAAGCCGCTTCCGCCGGTAACTAGAATTACCTTCATTACCCTCACCTTTTGTCCTCCCTGGTTAAAATAGGTAACTTCTTCAGACCTTCGGATTCAAATCCTCGCTCTTTGGATACCCTATGATAACACGGAACATCTATGGTAGGCAGGTTTAACTAACGCCCTTAGCCTTTTCGCCCTGCCCTAATAAACCTTGATACACCTTTTCTAATTCCTCCATTTGTATCTTATGCTCCGCCTTTTCCTTGGCTAGCCTTCGGTTCATTTCACCAAATTTGCTCCTGAGCTTATTATCCTTGAGTAGGCGGGTAATCCTGCTAGCCAGTATCTCGCAGTCCTTCACTCGGACTAGAAAACCATTCTCTTCATCCTTTATCCACAGCCGGTTAGCCGCTATATCAGTAAGCACGGGAGCTAACCCAGATGCCATTGCCTCCAGGAGACTATTGGGAACGCCGTCAGATAGTGAGGTGGAAACATACACATCTGACGAAGCCAAGTATTGTGAAATCTCATTATGGGGAATCAGGCCAACAAACTTAACACTATCTGAGACACCTAAGCGCCGTGACAGGCTCTCCAGGTAGTTTCTCTGTTTTCCTTCTCCAGCGACGATAAATTTTGCTGGTGGAACCTCCTTCAACACGAGGGGTATGGCTTTAATCAATGTCTCTACATCGTAAATCGGACTAAGACCTCTGGTGCTTATCACCGCTGGCGCATCGGATATACCAAGTCTTTGCCTGAGCCCCTCGCTTCTATGCGGTGGACTAAATTCCCCGGTGTCAACTCCAAAAAAACTGAACTTTATTTTGCCTGGGTTAGCGCCCAGTTTTATTATTTCGTCTTCCATAGCAGGCGAAGGGCATATTATCACATCACCTTTCTTCAGTGAATATTTAATCAGTAGTTTAATAAAGGGGAATCGCTTTGGCTCAATTAACACGTCAGAGCCCCAGGCGGTTAAGACAAGCGGGTGAAAGCCACTACATGCCGCATAAAGACCATAATTTGTCAGGTATTGCCCATTAACGATATCAGGGTCTATTTCTTTGATGGTTTTTTTGACCCGTCCTATGTTTAGGGGTAACGATGATATGCGGCCGAATGGCAAGTACCTCAATTTCATATTAATATAGTGAATATTAACATCTTTAATCTTAGTATCCACGAAAGTAATTACATGAACTTCATGCCCTCTCCCGGCGAACCAGACTGCCTGACGCTCAATATGAGGTGAGGTTGCAATGCCTAGAAAGCATATTTTCATCTTAGTAGTTTTCGCCCGAATCTTGACCGCTCCATCATTTCTACCATGAAATCCACGGGGTTTCCACCTCAATAAAGAAGCTGGTCATCTCGGAGAATGAAGACTATATTTTGGCGGCCAGTAAATATTTGACTAAGTTCCTAAATTCTCTCGCCGATTTTGTGTCTCTGTTTCTAAGAACATTGCTTATTGCAATTAACACCATACCACTATATAGAAGAGCCTTTCTCCGCCTGATTCTACCCCCTAACTCCTTCCTTAGATTTTGGTTTCTATTTAGCCAGTATTCCTTTATTTGGATATCCTCTTGATATGACAGCACCATATTTTTTTGAGAGGCACTCTCACCATGGAATCTATATTTGGCTAAGGGTTCCTCTATGAAACCAATGGGATAATATTCAGCTATCCTTAACCACAAATCATAGTCTTGAGCTATTCTATATTTTAGGTCAAACACCCCAACTCTACTAAGTGCTTCTCTTCTAACTAGCACCGTTAACTGAGGAATAAAGTTAGACACCAGCAGTTCGTTAAAGATGGTTCCCCTACGGGGTTTTATGCCACGAAAATAGGTATGCTTTATTAAATTGCCGTTACTGTCAATCACATGGCTACTAGAATAAACCAATCCTAAGTCTTCATTTGAGTCTAAAAGTTCAACCTGCTTCTCTAACTTCTCCGGTAACCATAGGTCATCATCATCTAAAAAAGCAATGTATTCACCGCGAGATTTTTGGATACCATAATTTCTGTTTACACTGACAAATCCATTGTTCTGGTTTTTGAAGTAGCGAATCCGCCTATCATCATATGATTTAACTACAGATTCGGTATTATCACTGGAGTAGTTGTCCACAATAATCAACTCAAAATCCTTAAACGTCTGGTTTAGTGCTGAATCGATGGCTTCAGTTAGCATATGGGCTCGATTATATGTTGGAATAATGACACTTACCTTCATGAAGATTTTAACCTTCCAACAGTTTAAAGATGTTACAGATTTCCTCTTTCATAACTGAAATCGGTTGATAGCCAAGTTTCTTTATCTTACCGATGGAAAATTGGAAAGGTACTTTTATATCCGGTTCGGCGGCATCCTCCGGGATTTCTATTTTGATGCTCTTATTATATCTTTCTTTATACACCTCAGCTACAGCATTGGCTAGCGAAATTATAGAGATATTTTGCCCACTGCCCAGATTGTATACGTTGTTACCCTGGTCTTCTATGTCCCTTTCAACAAATACCTCTACACCCTGCATAATATCCTTTATACCAACAAAGTCTCTCTCTTGAGTTCCTTTAGACTTCAGCACTATTTTCTTTTGGCTAAAAGCCATAGAACATAAATCGTTTAGAACCAGAGTCCATCGGTTAACACTTCTAAAGAGGGGAGCCCCGTAGCCATTGGATATCCTGAGTATGTAGCTTTTGACCTTCTGCTCAACCTCAAACTGGCGGCAGTACCTCTCTGCCAAGTAATGCGTGATGGAGTAAGTATCAATCGGGTCGGGCGGGGTTTCTTCGGTGATAACGCCTGTCTTAGGTATTCCATAGACATGAAAGGTGGAGAAATAGATAAACTTTTTCACATTATTCCGGTAGGCGTCTTCCAGTAAGTTTCTGGTCCCTAACCCATTGACCAGCAGAGCTTCTTTATGTTTAAGTCGGCACTCCACCTCATTTAAAGCCGCGGTATGAATAACCACATCTGTATCCAGGCAGCAATTTTCTATAAAAGAATATTCGGAAACATCACCGATTACTTTTTCAAACTGCTGGCTCCACTCAGATAATTCGGGATGAGTGGTTCTGGATAATATCTTGACCTCGTGTCCTTTATTTAAAAAGTGGTTACTGATATGACTGCCTAAATACCCAAATCCACCGGTAACAAGAATCCTCATTTATACACCATTTTTACCCGTGTCGAAGTGACCAATCGTAAGGAATATGGTTATCAAACGGGTCAAGGCGGGATATTTCATCGGGGTCATGCGGGATAGTAGCACAATTAGCCACAATAGCTGGTTTTATGCCCATCCCCTTGAAACCGTTCCAGACACGAGGAGGAATCTTAACCAATACATAATTATCTTCGCCCATAAAAATTTCCTGTAATTCTCCTTTGGTCGGTGAACCCTCCCTCTCATCATAAAGAACCAGCTTCATCATACCGGATACTACAGCATAGTTTTGTGTCATTTCTTTATGATTATGCCATCCTTTAACTACCTCAGGGTAAACTACCGAAAAATAGATTTCGCCAAACTTTTCAAAGTCAGGGTCATCGCACCGTAACATGTGCATTACCATCCCACGTTCATCAGCAATCTTTTTTAAGGGTTTTATCTTTACACCGTCAATCATCTTTTATTGCCTTAACTTTGTAAAAACTTGGTATACCATTCCACAGTTTCTTTAAGGGCGTCATCAAGATTATATTCTGGCTCCCACCCGAGCATCTCTCTAGCCTTTTTAGCCGATAAGTATTGATGTTTTATTTCGTGTTCGGCTTGGTTTAAGATTACTGGTTTCAGGTCAGTCCTGCCCATCAGCCTCAATATCCTTTCGGTTAATTCCAAAACAGAAATCTGCAATTCGTTGGAAAAATTAAATACCTCGCCGTGAATCTGGGTATCGTCCATTTTCTCGGCTAAATGGAGGTAGGCTAAAGCGGCGTCTTTCACATAGAAATAATCACGGACGAATGTACCATCGCTTCTTATTACCGGCGGCTCGTTGTTTAATACCGAGCGTATTGTCCCGGGGACAATCCGGTTAAAATTCAAATCGCCAGGACCGTAGAAATTACCGCATCTGGTGATGCAAACTGGAAGTTTATATGTTTTGTAATAGGCATAGGCAACGAGGTCAGCACAACTCTTCGATACATCATATGGGTGTGAACCTTTTAGGGGCGCTGTTTCCTTATAGGGAAGCTCTTCCTGTTCACCATAGGCTTTGTCACTTGACGCCACTAATATCCTTTTGACTACGGGCACTCTTCGGCAGGCTTCCAATACGCACCAGGTTCCCCTTATATTTGATTCAAAAGTGGACAGCGGGTTTCTATTGGCGGTGCCGACTATGGTCTGCGCCGCTAGGTGGAAAATCGTATCAATTTCATATTCGTTAAGGGCTCTTTCTACGGTAAAGAAATCCTCAACGCACCCCCTAACGATATTTATTTTGTCATAAACGCCGGTCTGGACTAGATTTGATTTCGGCACTATATCCCTGACCAAACCAATAACATTGGCTCTCCGGTCAACCAGCATCTGAGTTAGATGTGGACCAAGAAGCCCGGTACACCCGGTTATGAAGACATTCCTGTCCTTCCAGAAATCTGTCATTTCCACACCTTCCAGTGGGCTTGGTTATCATCCCACAATTTGTCTAGATAATCCCTATCACGAATATTATCCATACACTGCCAGAATCCGCTGTGGTTATAAACCCGTAACTCTCCATCATGAGCCAGTTTCTGCAGAGCCCCGAACTCGAAATCACAATTTACATCAGGGGTTAGATACTCCATAAATTCCTTCTTAAAAACAAAGAAGCCGCCGTTAATTATCCCGGCGCCGAGTTGAGGCTTTTCTTCAAACTTGACCACCTTGTCACCGGATGTTATCAGCTCGCCGAATCTGGAGGGGGGTCTTACCGCGGTTACCGTGCCCGTACTATTATGAGAGAGGTGAAAATCATATAACTTTTTAATGTCTATATTGGCCACGCCATCGCCATAGGTTAAGTGAAAGTTATCTGATTTTATGTATTTCTCCAGACGCTTTATTCTTCCGCCTTTCAAGGTATCCAATCCGGTGTCAACAAAGGTAATTTCCCAATCAATATGCGCATGAACATCATGAATCTCGGGAGCCTTGTCTGGGTCCATCACCAGAGTAAAATCGCTGGCCATAGTCCTATAATCATAAAAATACTTCTTAATGTATTCCCCTTGATAGCCCAGTGCCAGAATAAACCGGTTGTATCCATAATGGGAGTAGATTTTCATTATGTGCCACAATATTGGCCTTCCCCCGATTTCAACCATGGGCTTCGGCTTAAGAACCGTCTCTTCACTTAATCGGGAGCCTTTGCCACCGCATAAAATTACAACTTCAGGTTTCTCCATAATTGCTCTCCAATCATGAGAACAAGTCAAACACCCTTTCGTCCACTGGTCCGAAAATCTCCGAGACCATATCTTCCCATATTACCCTCTGCTTTGACAACTCCTTTTCATCTGTTTTCAGTATTTCTTCGGTCATTCTTATAATATCGTCCTTGCTTTTAGCTGATTTCCTGATGCTGGGTGAGAAATCCGAGAGGTCATCTCGGTCGATGGTAAAATCCGACTCTATATGTAGCACCGGAACCCCGACTGAAAGAGCCTCAATGGAGGTGGCTGAGGAAGTATAAAGTAACACTTGGCTCTCTTTTAATAGCTCACTGACAGGCTTATCCGAGATGATAAAATGCTCAGGTAGAATACCCAAGTCCTTGGCGATACTGGGATAAGGAATTACCGGGTGGAATTTAAGAATAATCTTATACTTATCCGTCTGTCCAAAAGCCGCCAGCACCTTCTGGATTAGCTCAATAGATTCGTTTTTGTCTATGGAAGGGGTAACCAGAATTACCGGATTTGAAGTGCCTTTCTTTATGGCAACCTTTCTCTCTTTCTTCATGCCCTCATATCTTATCGCCCCACCGCACACCACCTTTTCCGGGGCATAGCCTGACTCTTTGAACAGCCTTTCAATATATCTCCCGTTGGTAATTACCTTATCGGGAAACGGCAAAAGGGGTAATTCGTCTTGGGAAAAGAAGTAAAATAAGAGCATCTTGGGAACGGTAGCATGCTGATAACCTATTATCTTGGTTGAAGGATAAAATTCCCTAAATGCCATGCAATACGCCTTTTCCCATACATGGTTTTCATAGGTATAAATGAAGGTATCTATTGGTATTCGGGCGTTCTTCCAGTGTTTGACAACCTCATAATGGAGCAAACTCGAGGCAGTGCGTATTCCCGCCCACTCTCTTCTGAGGTCGTCATAGATTGGCTCTGAAATCTCCATACCCTCAAAGGTGGGATAGGCTCTTTTGGCGGGGACATTGGCTGTAGTTTTCACCAGGATGCGAAAAATGTCGGATATTTTCCAAAACGATTCCGGCACTAAGAAGTTCTCACTGCTTCGCCTCATCTTTTTAAGGGTTTGACGATATGAAACGGTGTGTAAAATATAAGGAACAATGATAACGTTCCCCCCTTTATTTTTAAGGTGATGAGCCAACTCTCCAAAATAACTGTCACTATACTCACCATTGGTGTCAAATGAGCGTTGGTCAACCCAGTTGTGGAGAAAAACCAGGCCATTTCCCTCCGCTATTTTTCCACCTGGAATTTGATTCAGTTTATAATACCTGGCGAGTAACAAACGGTATATGCCACTTAATACGAAATATCCCTTATAGAGGACTATCCCCAGTGTCTTCCTGAGTGCCTCAAAAATGGTATGAGTTAATGATTCAAGGTGGAGTATCTCCCCCTTATGAGAAGCAGAGGCATTTTTGACCAGGCACTTTCTCAACGCCTTGTTCTCGCCAAAGAATACAAGGGTCTCCTGACCGCTTGAATTGAGGAGGTTTTGACATAGCCTGATATAGCAGGCATAGAGGAAGGTCTTGGATATCCAGGGATTTTTTTCCGAGAGGGAGCCAACCCACCATAATATAGAATTGTTCTGAAGACTCAATTTACCTATGTATTCAATGTAAGGTTGCCGCAGGGAGTGAGCCACTTTTTGAAGTTCCTCGGCGATTTCTATGCGTTGCCCCGTGCCTTTGAGTTGTTGCTCGATGGTGATGGCTTTAGCTACATCCTCCCCCAGGTAAGCCCAGCGGAAGTCGCTTCCCTTAAGTTGCCTCAGCACTTTATGGACACTCGTTTTCAGGGGTGGGCATACTATTACGCACCTTTTGGGTTCAGAAATATCTTTCATAATAGACTTTTCTTAACTGCTGGAACACCCGGTTTCCTTCTTCGTCAAATTTCTCGGCAATCCGTATCTTGTCAAATTCAGATTCAGGCATTTTAGAATACAACGGGAAGGTTCTTTGCAAGCCTTTTAACTCATGGTAAGTAATAGAACCCATCCTTAATTCAGCTCCATCTAAAAGCTGGTGAACATCAGCATCCTTATCTAAGTAACCTTTTTCCACGCAGTACTGACGCAAGTAAGTGCCTCTATATGGGGTGAAAAAGTAGCAGTTTATTGTGGTCGGGTTTATCTGCCGATTCACGTTAATGGTGTCAAAAATCAGCTCTCGTGTTTCGTCAGGAAAACCGATGATATTATTTACCGTATATTGAATTCCATGCTTTTCTACTATCTTAAAGGCTTCTACCATCTGTTTATTGGTATAATGTCTCTTTAATACTCCGGCTCTAAACTCTTCGTTCCCCTGCTCGATGCCAAACTGCAGATTTTTACAGTTCATCTCCTTCAATATTTTAATTTTCTCTTCGGTCACTGTTTCCGGCCTTGACTGGCACCAGAAAGGCAACCCTATCTCCTTTTTGTATTGCTCGGCGAGTTCTTCGAGCTCTTTGACCGGTCGTACTAGGAATGACTCAGCATTAAAATTTATATAATCCGGGTTATATTTTCTAACCAGGTCTCTCAGTTCCTCCATAATGCGACTTACCGTTTTTCGTCGGTAATAACGACCGCAGCCGCTCTCCTTAAATAATTTTCTAAGCTGCGGGGCCTCGCAATAGGTGCAGTCATACGGACACCCTCTGTCTATTTCGACGTGAATCATGGTGTATATTTTCCCATACATTGGTCGGTAGAGCCGTTTCGGTTCAAATATGTCGTAGTCTATATACGGCAACTGATTAATAT
>Ga0163203_1000074_pt1 | contig 25129 bp, 18 predicted proteins | sample PL_2010_330m_FD_113534 | JGI IMG/M metagenome (GOLD analysis project Ga0163203, IMG submission 113534) | Freshwater microbial communities from Powell Lake, British Columbia, Canada to study Microbial Dark Matter (Phase II) - PL_2010_330m | ecosystem: Environmental > Aquatic > Freshwater > Lake ... | reverse complement strand
CCCTTACTTCCACTTTCGCTCCTATCTTTTTGCTCCCGGACATACAACACTCTGCTATTGCAACAGCCAGCCCCCCTTCTGAACAATCATGTGATGAATTGACCAGGTCTTTTCGTATCGCCTCAAGCACGGTTTTCTGAAGCGAGAGTTCCGCTTCCATATCCAGGGAGGGGGCGTCACCTTTAACAAGATTATGTATCTCTTTCAGATATTCGCTACCGCCAAGCTCTTCCTTATTTGTTCCAAGCAGTATGATCACATCATCTTCATGCTTGAAATATTGCGTTGAAATCCTCTTTACATCATCAATGACCCCGATCATGCCGATAGATGGCGTCGGGTATATCGCGCCTTCTGGATTCTCATTATAAAAAGATACATTACCGCTTACAACAGGCACATTAAAATGCCTGCAGGCATCAGCAATACCCTCCACGCAATTCCTGAATTGCCAGAACCTGTCCGGCTTTTCAGGATTACCGAAATTAAGACAATCGGTGACCGCTCCTGGCTCCGCGCCTGAACATGCCAGGTTCCTTGCTGCTTCACTAACTGCGATCTGCGCACCCCGATAGGGATTCAAATAGCAATATCTGCTGTTACAGTCAGTAGTGGCGGCAACGGCTTTACCCGTTCCTTTTAACCTTATTACAGCCGCGTCAGAGCCTGGTAAAACCACTGTATTTGTCTGGACCATATGGTCGTATTGTTCATATACCCATCTTTTACTGGCTATAGAAGGGGAACTTAACAGTTTCAGCAAAACCTCGTTATGATCTTCGGGTTCTGCTATTTTCTTTATATCCAGCTTATTGACTTCGTCCAGATAACCCGGTTTCTCATAAGGAATATCATACAGAGGGGCCTCGGTTAATGCATGTGCTTCTATTTCAGCCACGACTTCACCTTTATCCTTTATGCGCACTATGCCATCATCAGTGACCCTGCCGATAACAACGGCATTAAGGTCCCATTTTAAAAAAATGCTCTTTATCTTGTCCTCCTTTCCCTTTTTAACACAGATGAGCATCCTCTCCTGGGATTCTGACATCATGATTTCCCAGGCCGTCATGCCAGCCTCTCTCCTGGGCACCTTCTCCAGCTCAACTTCCATACCTGAATTGCCGGCTGACGCCATCTCGCTTGTGCAGCAGGTAAGTCCTGCCGCTCCCATATCCTTGATACCCACGACATGTCCGGTATCCAGCGCTTCTAACGTGGCTTCTATTAGACATTTTTCCGTAAAAGGGTCCCCTATCTGGACCGCGGGCCTTTTCTCTTCGTCCTCCTTGAACTCCTGGGAAGCAAGAACACTGCACCCGCCGATACCGTCCTTTCCGGTGCTTGCTCCTGCATACATGATAGCGTTACCAGGGCCAAAAGCGCGGGCCCTTACTATCTTATCTTTCTCCGCTATGCCGATACACATCGCGTTAACAAGGCAGTTGCCGCTGTAACTATCGTCAAAGTATATATCCCCGCCGACCGTGGGCACGCCAACGCAATTCCCGTAAGACGCGATCCCGTCCACTACGCCTCTCAAAAGATACCTGTTATACGGCTCTGTCAAAGGTCCGAATCGCAGCGAATTCAACGATGCTGTTGGCCGCGCGCCGGCAGTGAATATATCACGGATGATCCCGCCGACACCGGTAGCGGCGCCCTGTTTCGGCTCGATCTGGGACGGGTGGTTATGGCTCTCCATCTTGAAGATCACGGCAAGATCATCAACACAGATCCCCCCTGAATCATCGCTTGCCAGAGTCTGGTATTTGCCTGTTTTAGGTAAAAGCTTGAGCAGCTTCCGGGAGCTGGGATAACCGCAATGCTCTGACCACTCGACAGAGAACATGGCTATCTCTGTGGAGGTGGGTTCCCGTTTCAGAATGTCTAAAATCTTATTGTATTCTTCGTCGCTCAAGCCAAGAGTGTGATATACTTCCGGGTTCACTGTATTACCTCTTCTTCTCCAGCCAGTTGATCATGGATTTGAATATAAAGAGACCGTCCTCAGAACCAAGCTCGGCCTCAGCGCTTCTTTCAGGATGGGGCATCATGCCAAGGACATTCCCTTTTTTATTGATGATACCGGCTATATTTTCCACTGCGCCATTGGGATTATATTCCTTATCAACATCCCCTTCAGCATTGGAGTAACGAAAAACCACCTGATCGTTCTTCTTGAGCTCCTGCAGGCCTTTCGCATCAATATAGTAGTTGCCTTCATTATGCGCTATGGATATCCTTAAAACCTGTTTCTTCCCGCATTGATTTGTAAAAGGAGTGGCGTTATTCTCTGTCCGTAAATACACGTATTTGCAGATAAAATGGAGGTTTGTGTTTCTCAGCATGGCGCCGGGGAGAAGCCCTGCCTCAAGCAGTATCTGGAAACCATTACAGATACCGATCACCATGCCGCCTCTATTGGCAAAATCAATGACAGGATCCATAATGGAAGAAAATCTTGCTATCGCGCCTGTCCTCAGATAATCTCCATAACTGAACCCGCCGGGCAGCACGATACAGTCAAATCCATTCAGGTCTTTATCATTGTGCCAGATATATTCCACAGGCTGATCCAGGACATCCCTGATAACATAAAAGCAATCATGGTCGCAGTTCGAGCCCGGGAAGCCCACAACGCCGAACCTCATTTATGCCTCCCTGATCCGGAAAGTGTAATCTTCTATTATAGGGTTGGTTAAAAGTTTCCCGCACATATCATCGACCCTTGCCCGGGCATCTTCGGGATTACTGACATCGAGCTTGATAGTGATCACCTTGCCTACACGGACTTCCTCCACTCCCGCATAACTTAAAGAATCTAAGGCGTGTTTGACCGCTAACCCCTGGGGGTCTGCAACGGTCTTTTTCAGAGCAACGTCAATTTTCGCTTCAAACATCTTTTACCCCAATCTGTTTTGTCTTATCTAAAAAAAGCGCCTAGGAAGAAAAACTCCCGGGCGCTCTTCTTTTCCAAAAAGGAGCATAATCTAAGACCTAGACCACTCCCTGGGCCATCATTGCCCTGGCCACTTTCATAAAGCCGGCTATATTGGCACCGTTAACGAGATTCCCGGGGGTCCCGTACTCTTCGGCAGCCGCTTTGGCGAAATCATGGATATTTACCATGATTTGATGCAGCTTTTCATCCGTTTCCTCAAAACTCCAGGCCCATCGCTGGGAATTCTGCGCCATCTCAAGTCCTGAAGTAGCCACGCCGCCCGCGTTCGCGGCTTTGCCAGGGCCAAACGACACTTTATTGTCCAGAAATATCTGTACTGCTTCAGGAGTGCAGGGCATGTTAGCCCCTTCAGCTACAGCGATGCAGCCGTTCTTAACAAGAGTCTTCGCGGCTTTTTCGTCAATTTCGTTCTGTGTCGCGGAGGGCAGCGCTACGTCGCACTTGACATTCCATATACCCAAACAGCCTTCCGTGTACTGCGCTTTTTTGTGCTCTTTAACATATTCCTTGATGCGTTTGCGCTCCACTTCCTTGAGCTGTTTTATGGTATCGAGATTGATCCCGTCTGGATCATAGACAAAACCATTGGAATCGGACATTGCCACGACTTTGCCTCCGAGCTCCGTGGCTTTCTGATGGGAATAAATAGCCACGTTTCCCGATCCTGATACTACAACGGTCTTTCCGTCAAACGAAGTCTTTCTGTCTTTAAGCATCTCCTGGCATAAATAAACGCAACCGTAGCCGGTGGCTTCGGTGCGGACCAGGGACCCGCCAAAATCCAGGCCTTTACCGGTCAGGACTCCGGCAAACTCGTTCCTGATCCTTTTATACTGGCCGAACATATAAGCGACTTCCCTGCCTCCTACTCCTATGTCTCCTGCCGGCACGTCTGTATCCGGGCCGATATAGCGGAAAAGTTCGGTCATAAAGCTCTGGCAAAACCTCATCACTTCATTCTCGGATTTACCCTTGGGATCGAAATCCGAACCGCCTTTTGCTCCTCCCATCATCAACCCAGTGAGAGAGTTCTTGAATATCTGCTCAAAACCGAGAAATTTTATAATACCGATATAAACAGAAGGATGGAACCGTATCCCTCCCTTATAAGGCCCGAGCGCTGAATTGAACTGTATCCTGAATCCCCGGTTAACCTGAACATTGCCATTGTCATCTATCCAGGGAACCCTGAAAATGATCTGTCTCTCGGGTTCCACTATTCTTTCGAGAATACCGGCTTCTTTGAACTCGGGATACCTTTCAATTACCGGCTTTATCGACTCCAGGACCTCCTCGACCGCCTGATGGAATTCCAGTTCCCCCGGATTGCGCTTTTTCACTGTTTCCGATACACTTTCAATATATCCCATCTCCTGCACCTCCCCGTTCTAATACACATCTCTGACTCATAAATCCTCTTTTGAAAACAAAAATGGCATTCTTTCCGCCTCAAAAGGAGAAAGAACACCATTGTCCCTTCTTACAATAACATCTCAGACCCGGTTATTATCTACTATCTTTTAGGGAACGTCAAGAATAAAATAGGGACAGCGACCATTTTCCTGCTCTTGGAAAATGTGGAAAATGGTCGCTGTCCCTATTTTTGAAGGCTGCTTTCTCCCATCAGGTACCTGTCAATACAGTGAGCGGCCTTGCGTCCCTCGGAAATAGCCCATACCACCAGTGACTGACCCCGGCACATATCTCCCGCGGAAAAGACCTTCTTGACCGATGTCATGCAATCTCCATCAGTCTTTACATTCCCGTATTCGTCAAATTCCACACCGAGTCCCGCGAGAAGGCCTTTATGTTCGGGATGGACAAAACCTGCGGCCAGAAGAACGAGGTCCGCTTCTATCTCAAATCCACTGTCTGGCACCTCTTTCATAACCGGACATGTGTTTTCTTCCGTTTTGACAAATTTAACGCGGACGCATTCGAGTTTCCTTATCCGGCTATTCTCGCCGGCAAATCTTTTAGTGAGTACAGACCATTGCCTTTCACCGCCTTCTTCATGACTGGTCGAAGTCTTTAATAGCAGCGGATACGTTGGCCATGGCTGATCTTCCGTGCGGCATTCGGTCGGTTGCGGAAGCAGCTCGATCTGCACAATACAGGACGCGCCCTGCCTGTTCGCTGTTCCCACGCAATCAGCGCCGGTGTCTCCTCCCCCAATGATGACAACTTTCTTCCCTTTGGCATCAATAAGCTCATCGGATGGGATTCCCTCTCCAGCTACTCTTCTATTTGACTGGATCAGGTAATCCATGGCAAAGTGTATGCCTTTCAGGTCTCGTCCTTTGATATTCAGGTCACGCGGAACGCGTGAACCTCCTGCCAGGCACACTGTATCGTATTCCTTCAACAATTTTCTAACTTCATAATCAACACCCACATTGACAGATGTAATAAATTCTATCCCTTCTTCCTTCATCAAAGAGATCCGCCTGTCAATGATGTGCTTCTCAAGTTTGAAATCAGGTATGCCATAACGGAGAATACCGCCGACCTTGTCGTCCTTTTCATATACCGTCACATTATGGCCCGCCCTGTTCAGCTGCGCCGCGCAGGCAAGGCCCGCGGGACCGGAACCTATAACCGCCACTTTCTTGCCTGTCCGTTTAAGAGGAGGTCTGGGTTTTATCAGCCCGGCCTTAAAAGCATGCTCTATTATAGCGAGCTCGTTTTCATGTATGGTAACAGGATCATCGTTGATACCGAGCACGCACGCGAATTCACAGGTAGCAGGACACACGCGGCCCGTTATCTCGGGGAGATTGTTCGTCGCGTCCAGAAGTTCAAACGCCATTTTCCAGTGACCGTTCAGCATGAGATCGTTCCACTCGGAAATATAATTACCGAGCGGGCATCCCCAGTGACAGAAAGGCGTGCCGCAATCCATGCAGCGGGAAGCCTGGTCGCGCGACTGCCCGTCAGGGCGCATCACTGAAACATCCCTGTAATCCTTAACGCGTTCACACACGGGCCTGTATTCAGTTGTCTGCCTTTTTACTTTTAAGAAACCTTTAGGATCACCCATCAGACACCTCCAGCAGTCCTAAATCTCCTTCCACAGCTTTACCCTCAAGGATGCGTTTATACTCTATAGGCATGACCTTGATGAACTTTTTCAGTTCTTCGCTGGAACGGTCAAGGACCTTTTTGGCCCGCGAACTGCCAGTATATTTATGGTGGTTATGCAATAAATCATAAATGGTCACCTTGTCATCTTCCTCAAGTTCTTCCAGCCGGACCATTTCCATGTTACACCTGTCTTTAAAGCTGCCATCTTCATCATAGACATAAGCAATACCGCCTGACATGCCTGCCGCGAAGTTCCTGCCGGTCCTCCCAAGCACGACCACCCTTCCGCCTGTCATGTATTCACAGCCATGATCGCCCACTCCTTCCACTACTGCGTAAAGACCGGAATTCCTTATGCAAAAACGTTCTCCGGCAACACCGCGGACGTAAGCCTCACCTGATGTCGCGCCGTAAAAAGTCGTATTACCTATTATTATATTTTCCTCTGGCACATAATCAGCCCTTTTATCGGGATATATGATCATCTTCCCGCCTGAAATGCCCTTACCCACATAATCATTAGCCATGCCTTCAAGCTCAAACGTTATCCCCTTTGCCATAAACGCGCCGAAACTCTGACCGGCCACACCCCTGAATTTGCAGTTAATGGAATCCTGCGGCAGAGCTTTCTCACCGTGCAGCCTGCACACCTTTCCGCTTAACATCGCGCCCGTAGCCCTGTCATTATTTCTTATCGGCAATTCTATCCTGACTGTCTTTGCTCTCTCTATGGCGTCGCCGGCAAGATCTATAAGCCTCCGGTCAAGCACTTTATCAATGCCATGATCCTGCTTCCGCTTGCAGGGCACGCCATTCTCGCTTAGCGGCTCCGGCCTGAAGAGGATCCGGGAATAATCCAGACCTTTTGCCTTGTCCGGCAGTATATCCTTATCAACTCCGACAAGATCCGTCCTGCCGATAAGATCGTCTATCTTCCTCACCCCCAGCTTTGCCATGATCTCCCGTAACTCCCGCGCTACAAAACGCATATAATTGACCACATACTCGGGCCTTCCCCTGAACCTTTTCTGCAGCATCTCATCCTGCGTGGCAACACCCACTGAACAGTTGTTAAGATGACAGTGCCTGAGCATGACACATCCCAGCGTTACCAGAACCGCTGTGCAGAACCCGAACTCTTCCGCGCCCAGCATAGTAGCTATTGCGACATCCCTGCCAGTGCGGATCTGTCCGTCAGTTTGGAGGCGAACACGGCTGCGAAGGCCATTCAGCACAAGCGTTTGATGCGTTTCGGAAAGGCCTAACTCCCAGGGAAGTCCCGCGTGCCTGATAGAACTTTTGGGTGAGGCCCCTGTGCCTCCGTCACCGCCAGAAATAAGTATCATGTCAGCGTGTCCTTTGGCCACACCGGCTGCCACTGTCCCCACGCCTATCTCGGAAACAAGTTTGACGCTGATACGCGCGCGGGGATTGGCGTTTTTAAGATCAAATATCAACTGAGCCAGATCCTCTATGGAATAAATGTCGTGATGCGGAGGGGGAGAAATAAGCGTAACCCCGGGGGTCGTATAACGCGTCCGGGCAATAATAGCGCTGACCTTGTGCCCGGGTAGCTGGCCGCCTTCACCGGGTTTTGCCCCCTGGGCTATCTTTATCTGAAGTTCATCCGCGTTCACAAGATAATTTGTGGTCACACCAAACCTGCCCGAGGCGACCTGTTTTATCGCGCTCCGCGCAGAATCCCCGTCCGGCAGCCGGCTGAAACGTGCAGGGTCTTCTCCCCCCTCGCCGGTATTTGACTTGGCGCCAAGCCGGTTCATGCCTATTGCTATTGATTCATGAACCCCCCGGGAAATAGAGCCAAAACTCATTGCGCCGGTAGCGAAACGTTTGACTATGTCTTCAACGGGTTCCACTTCGTCAATAGATATTGGTTCGCTCTTGTTGAACTTTAGAAGACCGCGCAAAGTAGTGGGATTCTGGGATTGATCATTTATAAAGCCAGCAAACTCTTTGTAAATTTCGTAGTCATTCTTTATTACCGAATCCTGCAACGCAGCAATACTTTCAGGTCTCCACAGATGAAACTCCCCGTCCCTTTTCCACTGGTATATGCCGCCGGTTGACAGGTACGGAACATCTATCCCTCTTTCGGGAAAAGCCTCCCTGTGCCTGAGGATGACCTCTTTAGCAATATCACTGATACCGATACCGCCTATGCGCGATACAGTCCCCGTAAGGTATTTATCTATCACCTCTTCGCCAACTCCCAGGGCTTCGAATATCTGTGCCCCGCGGTAACTTCTAAGCGTTGATATCCCCATTTTGGAAAGTATCTTGAGGATCCCCGTATGCACCGCTTTTCTGTAATTTTCAATCGCGGACCGGACATCTGTGTCCAGCTCCCCCTCTCCTGCCAGATACTCTACGGCTTCGTAAGCAAGATAGGGGTTAACGCAGTCCGCGCCATAGCCGAAAAGAAGCGCAAAATGGTGCACTTCCCGCGGTTCCCCGCTTTCCACGATAATACTTATCTCGGAGCGCATGGTCTTTCTGACAAGATGCTGATGCACTGCGCTCGCTGCTAAAAGGGCTGGCAGGGCCGCGTTTTCTTTGTCAACACCTCGATCGCTTAAAATGATGAAAGTGTATCCCTGCTCTATTGCGAACTCTGCCTCGAAACATATCCTTTCCAGGGCCTGTTTAAAATCCTCCTCGCCTCTTGCCCTGAAAAGCGTGTAGATAGTCCTGGTCTTGAACCCGTTAATGCTTATATTGCGTAAAACATCAAGCTCTCTGTTCGTAATGACAGGACGTCCCACCATTATCTTATGACAATGAGCCGGGATTTCTTCCAGTATGTTCTTCCCCTTTCCGATAAAACCCTCCAGTGTCATCACCAGCTCTTCCCTGATGGGATCGATCGCGGGATTGGTGACCTGAGCGAACAGCTGTTTGAAGTAGTTATAGAGCGTCAGCGGTTTTTTAGACAGGACCGCGTGCGGTGTGTCGCTCCCCATCGAGCCTATAGGCTCTTTCCCTTCCTCTGCCATCGGCTTGATGAGTACCTTCAGGTCCTCACGGGTATAACCGAAGGTTTTCATGCAGGTTATGACATCAAGAGGCTGTTTATGCTTCTCCGCTATGCCGGGCATATTCCTTAGCTCCACAATATTGTTCTTTATCCAGTCGCCGTATGGACACCGGCCGGACACGGCCTTTTTCACCTCGGCATCGTCGACGATGCATCCGCGTTCAGTATCAATAAAAAATATCTTGCCGGGCTCCAGTCTTCCCGAGGTCTTTATATCAGATGGGTCAATGTCCAGGACACCGACCTCCGAGGCCATGACAACAAAATCGTTTTTAGTCACTATATAACGCGCGGGCCTTAGCCCGTTCCTGTCCAGCACCGCTCCAATGTCCTTGCCGTCACTGAAGGCTATTGCGGCAGGGCCGTCCCAGGGTTCCATGAAACACGCGTGATATTTATAAAAATCCCTGAGTTTTTCGTCCATAAACCTGTCCCGCTCCCACGCGCTTGGTATCAGCATCATCATGACATGGGCAAGTGGCCTGCCGGCCAGAACAAGAAGTTCAAAAACATTATCTATAGTTGCCGAATCACTACCGCCTTCCACTATAACAGGTTTGATCTTCTTTATATCCGTCCCGAAGAGCTCGCTCGACAGGAGCCTCTCCCTTGCCCTGAACCAGTTTATATTTCCGCGCAATGTGTTTATCTCGCCGTTATGGGCAAGAAATCTGAAAGGTTGGGCAAGGTCCCATGTCGGAAAGGTATTGGTGCTATACCGGGAATGCACAAGCGCGATAGCACTTTCAACATCCTTATCATTCAGGTCAGGATAAAAATCTTTCACCTGGCCCGGCATCAGAAGACCTTTATAACTGACCGTCCTTGAAGATATGTTCGTTATGTAGAAAAAGGCCTTTTGTCCTATCCGGGAGGAGCGTATTACATTTTCTATTCTTCTTCTTATAACATAAAGTTTTCTTTCAAATGCCAGCTGATCATTAACCCCTTCTCCCCGGACAATGAATACCTGTTTAATGACCGGCTCAGTGTCTTTCGCGCCCTTACCTATCATTGAATCATCCACCGGCACCTCGCGCCAGCACAGAAAGACCTGGTCTTCTTCTTTGATAATATTCTCTATGGTCTCTTCACAGAACTCTCTTTCTTCTTCGATCGTGGGCAGGAATATGATGCCTGTCCCATACTCCCCCTGAGCTGGAAGCTCTATGCCATTTTCGGAGCATACCCGGGTATAAAACTTATGAGGTATCTGGATCAAAACACCCGCGCCGTCCCCTGTCTTGGGATCGGCTCCGACCGCACCGCGATGCCTCAACCTCTCAAGGACTTCTATACCTTTAAGTATGATATCGTGGGACTTCTCTCCATTAATATGGCAGACAAAACCCACACCGCAGCTGTCATGCTCAAAACGCGGGTCATAAAGCCCCTGTTCTTCTGGTAAATGGTCATACTTCATTTCATTCATATTTCAGCATTTTACATTAAAAGAACGTAATTTTCCATTCTAAATCAACCAATAGCCTCGCTCCCTTTTTCCCCGGTCCTGATCCTTATACATTCAGGGAGATCAAGGATGAAAATCTTTCCGTCTCCTATTTTGCCAGTTCTCGCGCCTTTAATCATAGCGTCGATCGTCGGCTGGACAAAATTCTCGTTCACCGCTATTTCAAGGCGCACCTTCTTAAGAAGGTTTACCTCGTGAATAACTCCCCTGTATGTCTCAGTATAACCTTTCTGCTGGCCACATCCAAGAGCATTTGTTACGGTCATTTTATGGATTTCCGCGTCAAACAGCGCCTTCTTTATATCAGGCAGCTTGTGCGGCTGTATCATCGCTATTATGAGTTTCATTTTTTCCTCCGTCCTTTGAAATACAAGATTATGAGGTAGTAAACACTTGGAATCCCGAATAAGATTCCATACCATGTTCCCCGATATCCAGCCCTTTAAGCTCCTCTTCCCTGCTGACCCTCAACCCGACTGTCATATCCAGGAGTTTGAACACTATACCCATTGAGATGAGGATAAAAACTACAACAGATAGCGTCCCTAACGCCTGGATAGCAAGCTGGTTCAGCCCCCCACCGTAAATCAATCCATTGTAGGCCAGCCCGAGAGTTTTTTTCCCGAAGAGCCCTACCGCAAGGGTTCCCCATACACCGTTAAAGCCATGGACCGGCACAGCGCCTACCGGATCATCTATATGGAGTTTATCCAGAAGAACAACACCTAAAACAACCACTATTCCGGCAATAGCGCCTATGACAATACTTGACCAGGGATCGACATACGCGCACCCGGCAGTTATGGCGACAAGCCCGGCAAGAGCCCCGTTCATGGCCAGTGAAAGATCTGGTTTGCCGAACATCTTCCACACAGTTATCATTGCCGCTATGCCCCCCATTGCCGCAGCCAGATTTGTATTAATCGCCACCCTGGCTATTAGATTTCCGTCCCCAACTGAAAGGGTCGAGCCGGGATTGAACCCGAACCACCCGAACCAGAGTATGAATACCCCGAGTGAAGCAATAGGGATATTATGCCCCGCTATAACGTTTGCGGAACCATCCGGGTTATATTTTCCTTCCCGCGGTTTTAAGATAATCGTTCCTATCAATGCCGCAAAGCCTCCAACCGCGTGCACGACCGTGGAACCGGCAAAATCGCTGAATCCAAGATTCGACAGCCATCCACCACCCCAGATCCAATGGCCTACGATCGGGTATATGAGGGCGGAAATGATGAATGAGTAAGCGAGATACGCGATGAACTTCATTCTTTCCGCAACACCTCCGGCAACGATCGTTGCCGCGGCTCCACAGAAAGCGGCCTGAAAAAGCCAGAAAGCGTACAGAGGCACTCCGGCCCCAGACTCAGCGCCCGACAGGAACCACCCACCCCACCCCATGAAAGCGTTTCCCGGGCCGAACATGATGGCGTAGCCGAACATGAAGAATCCAAGCGAAGCCATGCAGAAATCAAGGAAATTCTTAGTAAGTATGTTGCAGGTGTTCTTCGCTCTTATAAAACCGGCTTCCACCATGCCGAATCCGGCCTGCATAAAGAATACAAGGAACGCCGCGATCAGGACCCACAGCGTGTCTATCCCCGCAGTGCTCGCATATTCTCCTATATCCATTTTCCCCTCCTTTTTTAAAAATAAAAAAGCCCTTACTAAGCTTTCATCGCTTAATAAGGGCGTCTATGCCTCAAATGTTATTGCAAGCTGGCCCGACCAGACATAAAAAAACCCCTGGAACCACATGGTTTCCAAGGGCATCATTGCCAACTACTGTTCAGATTACCACATTATGACTACTTTGTCAAGCACAAAATCAAGGCTGATAAAACTTATTTGTTCCCCCTGATCTCAAAAGAAAGTATTATCGCCTCCGCCAGCTCCTTCATGGAAACACGTTTATTCATACTGGATTTTCTCATCAGTTTATAGGCTTCGTCTTCGGATAGCCCTTGCTCCTTCATGAGAATGCCTTTTGCTTTTTCGATCTTCTTTCTGGCCTCCAGTTCTTCCTGTATGACCTTGGTCTTGACCATGAGCTCGGTATTCTCGATGGCCACAGCGGCCTGGTTGGCTACGGCGCTTACCAGGTCTATGTCGCTCTTCGTGAACTTATACGACTCGACCGTATAGACGTTTATTACACCTATCAGCCGGTCTTTCACCATCATAGGGACGCTGAGCATGGACACAAGGCCTTCTTTCCCGGCCAGATCTTTTTCCTTATACCTTTCATCCTTAGACACATCGGGTATTACTATGGCCTTATTATCCTCGGCCACAAGCCCCACTATGCCTTCTCCCACCTTTAACGCCCTTTCCTTCAGATACTCCTGGCTCATCGCCTGCGTGGCCCTTATCTTAAGCTCCCTGGTCTCCTCGTCAAGTAGCCACAAAGAACAGATCTTCGCCCTCATTACACCCGCCGTAAGGTTGACGATAAGCTTGAATATGTCCTCCAGATAAAGGTCGGACGTTATCGCCTTGCTTATCTTCGTTAATGTCGAAAGATATTCCTTTTCTGATGATTTAGGCATAAGAGCTCCTGTTTCACATCAGGAACAGCATCTCCGCGTAGGAGGGCAGTGGCCAGATATTATCCGGCAGAAGGCCTTCAAGCTTATCTGCCGCCTCTCTAAGCTCCTCCATCGCGGCTATCATGTCTGCCGCGAAACCCTTCTCAATGCTTTTTTCGAGTTTTTTTGTCCCTGACAAAGCCTTTTCCGTCTGTATACAAATCTCCTTTAAGAGTTCCTGGGCTCCTGTGGGCTTGCAGCCGCACTCCCTGACTTCTTCCAGGGTGGTGGCAAGATCGCTCTGGTACTCGAGCGCCGCCGGGATGATCATGGTCTTTGCTATTGTCATGGCTACGTTGGCTTCGATCTCTATCGTCTTCTCGTACTGTCTTTTATATATTTCATAGCGGGACTTGAGCTCTACCCTTGAAAGCACGCGCTGTCTTTCGAATAAAGCCACGGACTGCTCGGTCTTTACTATCTCCAGAGCCTTGGGTGTTATTTTCAGGTTAGGCAGTCCCCTTTTCTTGGCCTCTTTGTGCCATTCCTCGGTATAGTTGTCCCCATTGAACAGAATGCGCTTGTGTTTCTTTATTATGCCCTGCAGTATCTTCTGAAGCGATTCATTGAAGTCCTTTCCTTTTTTAACGTCTGATTCCAGTTGAGTGCAGATCTCATCAAGGGCATCGGACACAATGGTATTAAGGATTATGTTCGCACCCGCGCAGCTCTGGCTCGAACCTATGGCGCGGAACTCGAACTTATTGCCAGTGAACGCGAAAGGTGAGGTCCTGTTACGGTCGGTCACATCCCGTGGAAGCGGCGGCAGGGACGTCACTCCGATCTCTATAATCCCTCCCTTCTTTGAGCTCTTAGCCCCTCCCTTCTCGATCTGTTCAATAACATCCGTCAGCTGGTCGCCCAGAAAGATGGACAATATCGCGGGCGGAGCCTCGTTAGCGCCCAGCCTGTGATCGTTACCGGCAGAAGCAACGCCGGCCCTCAGCAGCGCCGCATATGTATCTATCGCTTTCATGAGCGCGCAGATTATGGTAAGAAACTTCGCGTTCTCATGCGGGTCCTCGCCGGGACTCAGCCAGTTCTTCCCGTCCGGGCCGACAATAGACCAGTTATTGTGCTTGCCAGAACCATTGACCCCGGCAAAAGGTTTCTCGTGCAACAGACATGTGAACCCGTGTTTCTCGGCGACCTGTTTCAGGAGCTTCATGGTCAGCATGTTGTGGTCAATAGCAAGATTCTGTTCCTCATAAACAGGTGCTATCTCGAACTGTGCCGGGCATACTTCATTATGACGTGTCTTTGCCGGGATGCCAAGTCTCCATAGCTCGCGGTCAAGCTCTTCCATAAAGGTCATGACCCGCGCCTTTATAGCTCCAAAGTAGTGGTCCTCCATCTGCTGGTGCTTGCCCGGGGCTCTTCCGAAAAGCGTCCTCTCGGTCTGGATAAGGTCCAGCCGGCTCTCATAAAAAGCCCTGTCTATAAGAAAATATTCCTGTTCGGGTCCCAGTGTAGCGTACGCCCGCGTGTTCTTTATATCGATCCCGAAAAGCCTGCCCAAACGGCATACCTGTCTGGAAAGAGCGGCTACTGACCTTAATAAAGGCGTTTTCTTGTCAAGCGCTTCGCCGTGATAAGAACAGAACGCCGTGGGGATACACAGCGTGGCGTAATTCTCGCCTTCCTGAATAAACGCGGGACTGGTAGGATCCCATGCCGTGTAACCGCGGGCCTCAAAAGTAGCCCTGAGACCGCCTGATGGAAAACTTGACGCGTCCGGCTCGCCCTGGATAAGCTCTTTCCCTGAGAAGTTAAGGATAACCCCTCCTTCATGGTCCGGCTGGATGAATGAGTCGTGTTTTTCAGCTGTCGCGCCCGTAAGAGGCTGGAACCAGTGCGTAAAATGGGTAGCTCCTTTTGAGACCGCCCATGTCTTCATGGCATCAGCCACTTCATCGGCAATGCCCGAATCCAAAGAACGCCCTTCCTTTATAGTGGATGCGAGTGATCTATAGGCTTTTTCGGACAGATAATTACGCATGTTCTTCAGGCTGAAAACGTTCTCTCCGTAAAAATCCGCTACTGGCCTGGTATTTCCTTCTTCGTTCTTGTTCTTCATAATGGTTCTCCTTTTTCCATATTGATTAACTAATATTTTACCACCTATTCGCCCGAAAGCAACAAAACAAAAAGAGGCGTTCCTCATGGAACGCCTCTTCGCTTATTGCACTACCCTGTGCTTTACAAGGATTATTATATCCCCTTTTATTTTTCTGTCAAGGCCTTTCGGCTGTTTGTACGTTATGCTTCAGCCAGCCTGTGAGGTACCTCAGAAATAAAAGTCTGATACCTGACGCCTAATCTTTTTACCTTTCGTTTAATGTTTTACAGGTCTTTATTGTTTATGCGGATATTTAACACGGCATCTTTCCTGCGTAAAGCTATTGCTTTGGTTGAAGTATGGATACCTACTTCCCCAAAAGCCTGTTGATCTTATCCATTAGATCATCCAGATCAATTGGCTTCAGTAAACAGCCCTCCGCTTCCAGCCCCAAGTGGTCCTTTCCCATAGAACCCGTAAGGATAATAATGGGAAGCTTGCACTGTCGTCTTTTCAGCTCATTGAAAACATCTTTGCCGTCAAGTCCCGGCATTCTAATATCTAATACAATAAGATCGATCTCCTTATCTTTGTCGACTATTCCCAGCGCCCCCTCCCCGTTATCGCACTTTACGACCTGAAAACCCTTTTTTGTTAAATATATCTCCATAAGATCGAGTATTTCCCGTTCATCATCCACTACCAGTATTTTTGCCATTGTAACACCTCCTGTTACTTATCCTGTCCCTATTTGTTCCGCTATCGGCAGGAGTATGGTCATGGTCGTGCCTTCTCCCGGCCTGCTCATGCATTTCATGTCTCCGCCATAGACCTTGATTATCCCGTAGCACACGGAAAGCCCCAACCCCGTGCCCTTCTCCTTGGTCGTAAAGAACGGGTCGAAGATCCTCATAAGATCCTTCATCTCTATGCCTTGCCCTGTATCAGTGATCTCTATCCGGATATTATTCCCTTCACTTGCAGTAACCACAGTAATGGTCCCGCCCTCCGGCATGGCTTCAGCCGCGTTCTTGAACAGGTTCATGATCACTTCGTGTAACTGACCCGCGTTCACATTCAGGGTCGGCAACGGGCGGCAGTACTTTTTTCGTATTTTAATATTATCAATGGAAAATTGATGCTCGACTATTTTGATCACAAAATTGATAACCTTATTCATGTCGGTCTTCTTCGCCTGTCCCCTGTCCGGTTTTGAGAACATGAGCAGCCTTTGAATGACTTCCCTGGCGCGCCTGCACTGGTCCATGACGATCTTCGCGTTCTCCTTCCTCTCTTTTTCCCCCACTCCCTGCATCAGGGAGATCTGCGCCCTGCCGGATATGATCATCAGTGGGTTATTCACCTCGTGCGCCATGTCAGCGACAAGCTTGCCTAACTGGCCAAGGCGTAAAGCCTCCTCCGCTTTTCTGCGCATAGTAATGTCCTTGGCAACGATAACTATACCTATAGGCTTTCCGTCTTTATCCAGCATCGTTGCCCCGGAAAGAAGCACGGGAACCCCGGTGCCATCCTTTTTTTTGTAGCTTGTCTCATAATTCAGAAGCTTGTAAGTCTCCTTTTCTCCCAGGTTCTGCATGAATCCATCGACCAGGACCTTGCCTTCTTTTTCATCCGCGAAGATCGTTCCAAATGGTCTTCCGACAAGTTCTTTTTCTTGATATCCCGTAAGATCTACCGCAACCTGGTTAACACTTTTGATCATCCCGTCCAGGTCCGCCACGACCAGGGTATCCAGAAAATTAGCGACGATATTCTCAATATAGGTCTTGGATTCCTCCAGGTCCTCCATTATGTTAAGGGTCGCTTCCTGGGCCCGGAGTAGGTCCTTTGTTTTCTTCTTCACTCTCATCTCCAAAGAACGCGCGCCCTCCAAAAGCTGTTCCTTCGCGTACGTGAGCTCAGCCTGCTTGTATTTCAGGTTCAAGAGCATGGTCCTGAACGCACCAGCGAGTTCTCCTATCTCATCGCCGGACCTCACTTTTATCTCATAATCCAGATCCCCTTTGCCGACCTCCTTCGCGGCTACGGAAAGCTCCTGGATCGGCTTTACGAATATCCCGCTGAACACGATCCCTAATAATAATGTGACAAGGCCAAGTATCAGAACGACCAACATCATCTGATGGATCAGCCTGTTCAACGGCGCGAACACTTCCTGCTTCTCGATATCAATAAGAACCCACCACCTTTCACCCTCTCTAGAAAGGTATGGGTCCTTGACCTCTGTAACGGTAGCAATAATATCCCTTTTGTGAATATGTGCGGCTTTTATAAGTATTGATTTTTTCGGGCCTTTCACTAATTTCTGTAGATTTTTCTCGTCACATACCTTCATGGTCATCGGAGGGATCCCGTGATGGAATATGATACTGCCTGTCCTGTCGATCAGAACAGCGTGTCCGGTCCCTAAAATCTTGAATTCCTCTAGGCTCCTGAAAAAGCTACTCACATGCAGCACGGCCTTGCATACGCCTATCGTCTCCCCCTCGTGTCTTATGGGGACGGCAAAGGTTATGCCCAGCTTACCGACCGATCTGTCAAATGTGACATCCCCGACAAAAACATCGCCCTTCCCGTTGTTAAAAGCGCCCTGCCACCACTTCTCATCCCCCTGATAAAAATCGGATGTTTTTTGCGAGGCAGCGAGTAAGCCGCCGGCCTTATCCGTTATGAACAGCTCCATTATATTCCTGCTGTCCGCCACGAGCGCTCTAAACCTGATGCTAGCCTCCTCCTCCAGGTATCCGCGCACCAGCGGGTCGCTGTCCGAAGCCGCGACCCATTCGTTATCCATGCGCTTGAAATATTTTAGTTTTTCCTCCTCGTCCATCCCCTCATATTTTAAATTGGCTTCCACGAGCTCTCGCTGCCGCGCCGGGCTGGTCATCAATGTCTCCAAGCGTCTTACTTCTCTCTCAATGAGCGTGCGGACAGATAACGCCAGCATCTCCGCCATTTGACCGTGTTCTTCTTCGAGCGTCGCGCGGAGTAATCTATATCCCCAGAAATACCCCAACCCGAGTCCTATGGATACCGTACTGATCGTGGTCAGCAAGATGAGCGCCACGGCCTTAGATCTGATCCCTATCCTGAATCCCTTATTCCGCTTCATCGTCTGCCCCTGGTCCATACCCCTTTAACTCTTTTCCGTTAATTTCTCCTCCAGTTCCTTTATCTTGTCCTTCAGCTCCACCATCTTAAGTTCTCTTCCCACAGCCGCTTTAGCGAACACCTCAAGGTCGTGCACCTTGCTCTCCAGCTCCTCCCTGCTCCTTTTGAGTTCTTCATATAAAGACGCGAACTCTTCGGCCTTTTTCTTCTCGACTTCCGCCGTTCCCGCTACTACCACGAGCCTCCTTCCCATTTCCTCCGCTTCCTCGCGACTGGCGGCTTCCAGTCTTGCCTTTTTCATTTCTTCCAGGGCCTGCATTGTCACGCCCGCTATCACCATAAGATAACCGAAGAGCTTGGCATAATGAGCCAGATCAAAACCCGCATCATAAAGCTGTCTGGAAAACGACATGTACAGCTGGCCTCCGATATTTAACAGGATACACGCGAGAAGCCATCCCGAGAAAATATCCCTCATTTTCAGATACCGTTTCAATATAAGAATAAATCCGATAAAGAAGAGAAAAGCGGAAGCAAAGTCAACCGGCCTTGGTATCAGCCGGTGGGGATAGATGAATTTGGGAAGCGGGATAGCGAACAAGAAGGCTGTCAGGCCTGCGCCGAGTATAACCGCGATCAATGATAAGATCAAAGCTTCGCGTCTTGTGTTCTTTGTCTCACCCCGTACAATTTCCAGAACAGGCGCGGCAATGATCATGATCGCCATCATCAGCCTGCCCGCGACATACGTGCCGGGGACAAATCTTGAAAGATCAACCCCTGTATCCCCGACAAGCCGCTCAAAGGAAAATAAACCGTGAATCAAATCCTCGCTCCCCGCAAGAAAAAAGCTGAGCCCGATTATCAGGAAAAATCGGTTGCGCAGGCCAAAAAAATATACCAGACACGCGATACCCGCCAGGACCCCGCTAAAAGAACTCACTATCTCTATGCACGAGTGAAAATCGCTTGAGCTGACCCACTTTGAACCAGCCACCCTTGGAGAGATCACAAGAAAAAACAAAACGATCGCTGTGTAAAGCAAAATAAATCCCCTGGTGCGCTTTTTCCCCTCTCTATTCATCTTCGCCACCGCCCGCGCTCTTCTCGTTTGATCTCGCCCTTAACTTTTCTATCTCCTTCTTGAGCTCCTTCATCCTGAGTTCCCTACCGACAGCGACCTTATGGAAACGTTCCAGATCATAAACTTTTTTACTTAGATCCTGCTCCGCCCTCTTGCGTTCGGTGATGTCCCTGGAAATTTCCATCACTGCTGTGGGTTTTCCCTCTTCATCTTTTAATGCTACATTAGCGGTACAATGATAATCTATTGTTTTCCCGTCTTTACCTGCAACCTGAGTGTCATGCTCATGAACCCTCCCATCCTGGAATGCTTTAAGCGTAATGCAGGGATATGGTTCGCAGGGTTCTTTTCTTCTATGGTATGTTTCATAACATTTTTTGCCAATAATATCATCACCGAAGATTTTTCTGGCTACTTTATTGGCCCAGAGGATATTCAAGTCTTTATCCATCATGCTTATGTGATCACCGATGGATTGCAGCATGCTATCGAGCTTATTTTCACTTTCCGCCAGTGCCTTCTCTATCTTCTTACGCTTGGTGATGTCCAAAAGGACAGCTATGAGACCTGTTACGACTCCCCGTTTATCATGCATTGACGCAGCATAAATATTGTAATCTATCGTGGTCCCGTCGCGCCGTTTCCGATGCACCTCCACCCCTTTGAGCCCTTCTCCGGAAATGGTTTTTTTCACGTTTTTCGCAAACTCTTCTTCCTTGCCCGGGGGAATCACCGGGTAAGGTTTACCCAAAACTTCATCCTTGCTCCATCCCAGTATACGTTCTGCCGCCGGGTTCCAGACAGAACCCACTTTCCCCTCAAGGTCAAGCGTAAGAATCGGCACCGGGGCGCTTTCGAGAATACGGTTCAGGGTTTCATTTTCATCGTACAGTTCCTCCTCCGCCTTCTTGCGCTCGGATTCCGCCTTTTTGAGTTCCGTCACATGTCCCCGCAGGAGCTTTATCTCCTCAATAAGCTGCTCTCTGGTCTTTTCTTCGTGTCCCATTCACCCCTCCAAGACCAACGGCGCCCGTTCCCGTATTCACGGCCCTTTTTGTAGTCAAGACGACGATAATATACTATCCATTCGCTCGAATAGCTGTTCCGCCGTGATCGGCTTTTTAAATGACTATAAATGAATATTACTTTCTTGAAAGGGATAAGTCAAATTTATATACGATTATGTCCTAAATATCGGACTATTTCGCTTTGGCTTGTACCGTTTTCTGACTACTATGAGATAGCTTTGAGGCGGGGGCCCTTCTTATAGCCTCGCATTTATTATCATTTTCTCTCTCTTTCGGGCACGTCCCCTGGCACCCCGCTGATGAGTACCCAGCCGAAAAGTATAAAAGCGTCCTGGATAAGGATGGCGATCCTGTATTTAAAAAGCCCCATAAAACCGAACGTCAGAACGGACAGCCCCCAGACAAGCGGCCCGAGAATAGCGGAGGATTTCCCCACCATTCCGAGAAAACCGAATATTTCACCCAGCTTCTCTTCCGGGCATAGCTTTATCGCAAAGGCCCGGGTCGTAGTCCACACCGACCCAATAAGTATCCCGGCAAACGGCCCTAAGATCCAGAAAAACACTTTCACGCAAGCAAAAGCCCCCAGGATAAGACAGACGGATCCCAACGCCAAAGAGATCATCAAGGCCCTCTTTGCTCCCAGCCTGTCCGTGATCATCCCGAAAAAGAGCGACCCTATTATGGCCATGAACGCGGAAAAGATATATATCGTTATCAGTTCCCCGTCATAAAACCCCCCGATCTTTTTGAGATATACGGCCAGGAAAACGACGATCGTGTTTATGGCGTTGAGGTATATGAACACGGCAATAATAAACCGCGATAATCCGGGATACTTGCGCGAATTCGAAAAGGTATCCTTTATCCGCAGGAAGACCTTTCTGATATCCAGCTTCGATTTCATGTCCGCTTTCAGCGCGCTTTCCTTTACCATAAAAAAACAGGGCAGGGAAAATATGAAAAAAAGCGCTGCCGTGGGGATAAAGGCGGCTTGATAACCGTACTTCAAAACAAGCGGCCTGGTCAGGATAAGCCCGACTATCATTCCTATATAGCTCACAGCAACGCCTAACCCCGACACCCTCCCTATCTCCTCTTTGCCGCAAACATCCACCAGAAGAGAATTATAAAAAACAGCGGCTATCTGGTATACAATATTAGCCATGGCGAAAACCAGAAGTCCCGCAAACACTCCCCTGACACCGGCCAGAAAAGCGGTAAAAATGCACGCCAGACATGTGAAAAACACAAGGAAGGGCATTTTCCTTCTGTATATGTCGGAAACGATTCCAAGTAAGGGTTGAAGGACTGCTGCCAGGAGCAATGAACCGGAAAGGGCTATGCTGTATAAAATGTCCTCCCGGCCCTTGTCCACTGTTATCCACAGAACGAAATACAGGGATATCACGTTCGTGGAAAAAATAGTGCTCGCGAAATCGTATAGGGCCCATCCGAAGATCGGCAGTTTCTTTTTTATCATAATAAATAAGGGGGGACAAACCAGGCTAATTTCTGCAGAAAAGGCAGGTGTCCCACTATCATCAGATCCGCGTTCAATCCCTGGATCTCTTCCCGGAATTTATCAACCGGATTTTTTGGATCTATATCATCCCTCTCTTCCATATTTTTGCATGTAATAGCTTCTGAGATTATTTGGGCTGTCTGGACCGACCGCATCTTTTTACTGTGCCATATCTGCTCCACTTTCAGGTCCTTTTCCTTTAAGAACCGCGCCATTTTCTTGGTGTCTTCTATCCCTTCCATGCTTAACGGTTTCTGGGGATCCTGCTCCTCTGGCACCGCGATCCCGTGCTGTATCAGATATAAGATCATATCCGCTTACCTCCAGTATTCTCCTTTGGTGTCAGGCCTCCCCACAGCGCATCCTTTATCACTTTGGTATCCGGCGCACTTCGTGTGGCCCCGTCACCGTGATCCGGTGATCCCAAGAAGGGTGCGAATCAGTTGCACTGACGGACCCGGTTGCAACCGATTCAAACCGCCGCCGAAATAACCGTCCGTATTAAGATACTACCCGCCAAACAACCTCATTTATACCAGAAACTAGCCCAAAAGGCAACCGAACTGCGCCTCCTGGACATGACTTACAACAAATAGCCAAAACGGTTTATGAATCCGATTATTTAAGTATAGTTCTTTTTGGTATTTTCCCGCTATTAAAATGCTTTTCAAGCCAACCGTTTTTCGTGTTTTCCCGTGAATCAAAATACGCAACATATGGCTTAATATCCAACAACGGTGTTTCATCTAAAATATCCACTTCAGAAAAGGTGATAACGTTGTCTTCTATTTTCTGTATCTTTACGATTGAAAACCCAATATGGTTAGGTCTCATGGGTCCTCTAATAGAAAAAATTCCATGAACTTCATCTTCTAGGAAAGGTTTCCCTAAGAGTTTTTCCTCCTTGGCTCTGTTGAAATAATAAATCAAGATTAAATGTGAGAATCCTTCAACGTCTTTTAATCCTTCTTTATATTCTTGGAATAATTCGACTGTACCTGTATGTTTATCTTCAAAAGCTCCCTGAATAGGTATCCCCTCTGTCGTCTTGTATAGAGTGTGAATAATGCCTATTGGCTTTATAGATATTTTTGTGTCCATCTTATCATACTCTTGCTGTTATCCGAAGGCGACATCCAGAGCCATCATCAATACGAAACCTATCATAGCAGACATTGTTGCTAGTCTTCCATTATCCCCGTTTTGCGATGCAGGTACTATTTCTTCAATTACCACAAAAATCATTGCTCCTGCGGCAAAACCCAAGGCATACGGCAGAAGAGGCTCCATCATAATAACAGCCCATGCCCCAATAAGGGCAGCAATAGGTTCGACTATAGCTGACAGTTGTCCATAATTGAAGCTCCTTAGCCTTGACATACCCGCACCACGGAGTGGCATAGAAATAGCAAGCCCTTCGGGAAAATTCTGGATACCTATTCCAATAGCCAAAGCTATGGCTGCAGGCAAAGTAGCAGATGGTATATTTGAAGCAATCGCTCCAAATGCTACTCCAACTGCAAGACCTTCAGGAATGTTGTGCAAAGTTACAGCAAGGACAAGCAAGGTAAGACGTTTCTCAGGCGTCTTAACGCTTTTATCCTTTTTTATTGCTGCGCCAATACGAAAATGAGGTGTTATCCTATCAATGCAAGTTAAGAAAATGCCTCCTAAAAAGAACCCTATTGCGGCGGGCAGCCACGCCAGTACTCCCTTTTCCTGAGACATTTCAATGGAAGGAGCTAATAAAGACCAGAAACTTGCGGCAATCATAACTCCACCCGCAAAGCCAAGCTTACTTTCAAGCAGTCTCTTGCTTATCTTCTTAGTCGCAAAGACACATGCTGCCCCAAGAGCCGTCACGGACCAGGTGAACAGTCCCGCTATCAAAGCTTGCATTACTGGCGAACAATTTTTGAAATAATCTACCATGAGAAAAATGTAGGGCTGTCCATATACTTTCAGGACAGCCCTATTTAGAATTTACTTTACTTTAAAAACTTAGAAACAAACGGAGAAGTATCTCCACGACGCAAAAAATGACCAGATGGTCCTTCTCCTAGAAATTCGGAGAACCAGGATTCATGCTCGATTTCTTCATTAAGAATAGCCAGAGCTAAATCGTATGTTCTATGGTCTTTCCCCGCAGTCATATCGCATATCGCCGTGTATCCTTTTACAGCACATCTCTCTGCCCCAACAAGCACCTTAAGAATTTCCATAGTATCCGCTGGATTTTTAGGTAAGTTCGCTGGTGGGCACGCAGACATATCATGAAACTCTTTCATGCTATCTGGTAACCTGCCGCCAAGTTCATAGATACGCGGCATTAAAGCTTCAAAGTGATTACGGTCTTCAATTCTTGCCGTCTCAGCAATCTCTTTTACTCCTTCACCTTCCAAGCCGATTAGATTTGCCCTTAGAATGGTGTAATAGTAGTACGTTGTGAGTTCTGCGGAAGCATTCTTTATTAGCATTTCTAATAACTTGTCCAAATCAATCCCTGATTTTTTTACCATCTCAATTGCGACTTTTGCCATCTTACGCCTCCTTTACTTTATTATAAATTATAAACATTCAACCATATCGTTTCATTTTGCGAGTAATATATTATACTTCTATCCATCTGAGTTGTTAAGGATAAGTTTATTGGGGACCAGTGAGCGACTTGCATGGACTATCATTTCATACTTATTTACTTGCGGAGGAGTGGCAGAGTTGGTTTAAAGTGGCGGTCGATGAAGGAAAAAACCCCTACGGTCAGTAGGGGTTATGTAAAAAAATTATGGCGGAGGAGGTAGGATCTGAGTTCGACCTTATTCCGACCCTGCCTGCTCCAAACTATTTGTGAAGAGAAAATATTGAAAATTGTAAATTTTGAATATTTTTGACGAGTAAATAGTAAGCAATTGTGCCAAGGCACAATTGCTTAGCCGTTTTATAAAAAAGGGACGGTCCACTCGTTGACTATACGTCATAGCTTGGGACAGTCCCTTTTTTATAAATGTTCTTTCTGTCACATAGTTTACACTTTATTCTTGTCACATAGTTTACACTTTTCTGTGTTTTATTCAATAAATTCTTAAATTCCAGCAGCAGTAGTGGTTGTTGATCGTGTGGGTACCTCGATAGAGT
>Ga0163203_1000073_pt1 | contig 25145 bp, 17 predicted proteins | sample PL_2010_330m_FD_113534 | JGI IMG/M metagenome (GOLD analysis project Ga0163203, IMG submission 113534) | Freshwater microbial communities from Powell Lake, British Columbia, Canada to study Microbial Dark Matter (Phase II) - PL_2010_330m | ecosystem: Environmental > Aquatic > Freshwater > Lake ... | reverse complement strand
TCGCCCTTATTCGCGCCCTGGTAGTTGGTGAAGCTTTTTGTGGTGAGCTCGGTGAAGTCGAATGTTTCCTTATCGAAGTCGCCGGGCGTCCTTACGCCGTCATCCCTATATACCGTCACGTCCTCAAGCACGCCGTCTGTTGAGTTATTGTATACCGAGAGGGTCTTTACGCTTCCGCCGTTATAGTTGTATTCCTGGCTCCAGGAGATTATCTCTTCGCCCGCTTCGGTGCCGTCGTAGTAGGAGATCTGCTTTAATGAGTCTGTCTGGGCAGGCCCGCGGCGCGTTATGGACTTCATAAGGTACGAGTCCGATGTGACGTCCGCGCCGTTTGCTCTCTCCGGATCACGCAGCGGATCGTCTGTCGGGTCCAGCGGTGTGCTGTTATCGTTCAGAATACCGGCATAATAGTAGTAAACGGTGCGGGTATCAACGTTGCCGTTGCGATATCTGTCACTATAGTCAACCCTTTCTTCTCCTTCGAATCCTATGTAAATCGTTTTTGATCTTAGGGTACCGCTATTAACGTTGTAATCGCTTGTCCTGTATTCGCTTACCTCGTCCAGTCCGTCATCGGCCCATGCCTTGCCTTCTCCGGTAACGTTATAATTATAATCGGTCCTCGTGGTAATGGCGCCGCTGCTGTTTTTGGTAAACATGTATTGCACTTTTTCCCTTGATTCTCTCCCGCTGTAAAATGATTCATATTTAATATACGTTCCGCTGCCGGCGATATCACCGTCCCAATTCGGATCTTGATTGCGATACGCGGTTACTTTATCCAGCGTATTGTTCTGGTCGTCACCGCCGATTGCGGAGTTGTCAGTGTTTAGGGCGAGCATGTATTCATAAATACTGACGGAATTTATTCTTCCCGTCCTGGCGTAAGATGTAACCGTTTGTATTTTTTCGCGTCCGGGAATGCTGGTTATGCCTTCCTTGTAATAAATATACTCTGTTTTTTTATCGATCCGGGTGGAGCCGTAATATTCTATAACTCTGTCGAGGGTTTCGGAATTTCCTCCCTCGTCGTTTTCGAAGGCCAGATCGTATTCATAAACGGAATTTGTTTTTACTGTAACCCCGTTAGATTCATATTTTATTATTGATTCTATTTTCTCCTTACCCGCTATCCCCGAATAAGTTATAAGGGTCTTGAGAAGGTCTGTATCCTTGCTTGATTGCCTGACTTCATCGAGCGTATCAGATTTGCCGTCGCCGCCATCCGCTTTGGATAGGTTGTATATATAGCGGGTTTCCATTATCGTGTTGTCTATTAAATCGAGAACCGCCTTGCCTTCGTTTTCTGTATATAAATATGTGATGGTGGGGACATTGGCGCCGTTAACCACTTCCTCAACCCCCTCCAAAAGACCGCTTTCTCCGTAAGTATATGTGTAGATCCTCTTTTCGGAGGGGATTTCAACGGTTAGCAGTGTTCCGTATATGTCGCCGTCAGAGTCACCGTTAATTATGACTTCGATGTCGCTTTCGCGGAGTTCACTAAGCATGTCGCGGAATGTATCTGAATTTGGGTCGAATAGCGAAATCTCGCCGGCGGAAATGTCGCCGTAGATTGAACTCCATGAAAGCTTCTCGTTGCCCCTTCTTCCTTCATAAGTCCTGTATTCATCGTACCAGCCCTCGCCCCTTTTTCTGGCGTCTTCCTCCGAAAGGCCTTCCGTGTCATAGAGTGTATCGGAAATAAGCCTGCCCTTTGTATATTCGTAGTCCCTCCGCTGTGTGATTTCGCCTTCATAATAGTAAAACGTCTGGTCCGTTTGCTCCCGGCCGGCGGGGCCCGTAAACGCGGTTTCGTTGTCAAGGCTCCCTGTTGCTTCCGCGTCGTTTACGCCCTGCGACTTCTTCCTTGCCTCTTCAACCGAAAGCCCTTCGGTATCGTAGGCAAGTATGGCCTCCAGCCTTCTTCCGTCGTATATATAATCCTTTCTCTCGTAGATTTCCCCTTCAAACCAGGAAAAGCCCTGTTCTATTTTTTCCCTTCCGGCCGCCCCGCCAAAAACAGATTCTCCGATAAGCTCGCCCGCTCCGTAGGTTCTTCTTTCACTTTCTTCAAGATCTTCGGTGTCATACGTAAACGCGTTCCTCAATGCTTTTCTTTTGCCGTCGTAGTAATAGCGCGCGTCGTATTCATAATATTCGTAATCCTGGCGCGTGACTATCTCGCCTTCCTCGTTGAAATAATACGTCTGATAAGGGGATTCGTTGTCCTTTTCTCCGGTAAAAACGGTCTGTTCCGTGCTTTCTTCCGTGCTGGACATTCTTTCAGCGTCCGTTTCGCATTCGGAAATGTCATAAGTGTATGTATTGATGAGATTCTTGTCCCCCGCGTCGTCGTATTCATGGTCCCTTCTTTTGTGTGGAACGTTACGCTCTGTGCCGTCTCCCTGGTCTTCAAGATCATAATCAAAAAGGCTGTGCGCTATTCTCTCTTCGCTTTTTGCGCCTTCAAAAAAATTGGTCTGCCAAAGCATGTCTTCCGTAAGCAGCGATTCCCAGCCCGCTTTGTTTTCCTGGTCGAGCTCTACATCAAGCTCCCCGATATCATATGTCCTGGTTTCGTCAAGATTATCATCGCCTGTTTTCTCATAATCGTATATGGTTATCCTGGTGGGTTTCTCTTCAAAGAAATCAAACAGAATATAGTCAATAACCTCATCGCCCTTACCGCCCTTGTAATACGTTACGCGCAGGATATCGTCTTCGGTGAAACACGATATATCCGCCTCTTGAGTAAATGAACCGAATATAAATTCGCCGCTTTCTTTGGTTTCTATCTCCCTTGCGCCGCCCATCCAGCGCGAAGCGTCCATATCCGAAATATCGTACGTAGTGATACTTTTTAACGTACCGCCCGAGATATAATCATAAACATTGAGCGTATTGGGATTTCCATTTTCATCAAAATCGCCCAGGGTATATTTTACGTAATCGCCTCCCCCTTCCGATTCCGGCCCGCTCTTTTTCTTCTTAAGTTCTACCTCCGCTTCTTCTCTCGGCCTTCGCTTCCTGTTCATGAGGTCTTCTACGAGCTGGTCAATGTCGCCCTTCTGGCGTATTACTTCTTCGTGCTTGCTTTGCTGGCGTTTTAAATAATTGGGAGAGAAAGTGCCGGACTGTTCCTGTTCGTTCATTGTGGGAAGGAGTTTTCCTATGCCGCTTGCTCTCTTTTTATAAGAAAAAAGGTCGTAGTTTGTAACTTCTATTTCCTCGGCTTCGGTTGAGATTGCTTCGTCGGCCTTCGGCCTCCTCGCAATGACGTCTTCGGTGGTGCCTCGCAATGACGGTTCAACGGCGCCTCGCAATGACGAACCTGTAACGCCTGGCGTGGTAGTCGGCTTAAAATAAAAAAGATCGCCTCCCGCGTAAGCGATCTGGTTCCAGAAAAACACGGACAGCACTATCCATGCTATTATCTTGATATAAATACGCCTTTTGCTGTGCGGTTCCTGGTATTCTATCATTTTGCCACCCTACACATTCTACACTCAGTTGCTAAATAGTTTTTTAAAGCCCTTAGTTTGTGTACAAAAAAAATGTTCCGGCTTTGTAATAGTATTGTAACAGGCAATGGGCAAAAAAATACAATGTTAACACTTTTTAAAGGTGAATAATAAGTTAGACAAAAAAAACAGGCATTCGACATCCTATTGGCCCTCCTCCACTACAATAAAAGTATAGCATATTGTAGGAATAATACAAGGGGAAAAATCTACCTTTTTTACTACTTAACTTTGCGTGCGGCAATGAGTATTTTCATGCGTTCAAAAGCGGTATAAATGGCGGGAACCAAAAGGAGTGTAAGGGGTGTGGCTACAAGCATGCCGCCGATTACTGTTATTGCGAGCGGGTTCCATAGGTTAGCCCCCTCCGATCTGTCTAAAGCCATAGGCAAAAGCCCCATTACGGTTGTGGCCGTTGTCATGACCACCGGCCTCAGCCTGTCATGGGCGGCGCGGATTACCAGGCCAAATAGCCCCTTCCGCGTTTTCCGTAGGGCGTTCATGTGGTCAACCAGGATTATCCCGTTATTAACGACTATCCCGGCCAGCATCATCATGCCTATTAAAGCGCCCATGCCGATAGCCGTTTTGGTCAAAAAAAGCGCCAAAATAGCGCCGATGGATGCCAAAAGCACGGTCCCCATTATTATGAACGGCTGATAATAAGATTCGAAAAGCGATGCCAGGACTATGTAGATCAGGGCCAGAATTACCCATATGATAATAACGAATTCCTTTTGCGTCTTGACCATAGAGGGGTAGTTTCCGCCGAGCTTGTAAAAATAGTTCTCGGGAAATTTGACATCCTTCATGGCGTCTTTGATTTTTTCAGCCGCTTTGCTCAGCGGCAGGTTGCCGATATTCGCGCTTACCTGAATCATCCTTGCGCGGTCTTTTCTCCAGATTTCGCTCGGGCCGAGGCCGTACTGGAAGTCGGATATCTGGTCCATAAAAACCCTTTTTCCGTCGTCGGTAACCAGCACCAGCTTATGGAGGTCCTTGAAGGTCCTGCGGTATCTTTCCTGCAATCTCGCTATTGTTTCGATCTCCCTGGACTCCGCGTGAAAGAGCGTTGCACGGAGCCCTCTCATGTGAGCGTGGACTCTCGTGGCTATGTCGCTTACCGTAAAGCCGTATCCCGCGGCCTTGTTTTTGTCGATTTTAAGCGCAAGTTCCGGCCTCCCCTCCCTCATACGTATTTTGACATCCGTAAACTTCGGGATCGAGCCGAGCCTCGTGGCCATCGATATTGCCAGCTCCCGCAGCATGTCGTAGTCGTATCCGAAAAGGTCGATGACAATCTCTTTTGTTCCCACCTCCTGCGCCTCCTCGAAGTATATGAAAGCGGGCCTTACCCTGGCGACCTTGGGCCTGAGGCTTTCTACGACTTCGGCAACCGTTCTTTTGCGCTGGCCGAGTGACAGGAGCTCGACGTATACCTTGCTGCTCCACGGTTCTACCCTTGCGGTAAAAGTCTTCACTTCCGGTATCTCTCTTAAGAGGCTCTCAACGGTTCTTACAACGCGGTTACTCATGTCAAGCTTCGTCCCGGTAGGCATCTCTATGAAAATGGTAAATTTGTTCTGTTCGGTCGTCCCTATGAATTCGCGGCCGATCCGCGTGGCCAGGAAAAGGGACATTAAAAAAAGCAGAAAAACCAGAGAAAATATGCCCACCCTCTTTCTTAGGATAAACACAAGTAGTTTCTTCTGCATCTTGTATAGCGGCGCCAGTATATCTACTGTGCCCTTGGTAACGTCAGTCCGGGAAGATAAAAGCGGCACTACCGTAAGCGCCACCAAAAGGGAAACGACCAGCGAGAACGTAACCGTCCAGGCCACGCCTCCATAGAGAAGCCTCATTTCCTTTCCCACGAATACCATGGGCAAAAATACGATTACCGTCGTGAGGGTGGAGGCGATTATCACGAGGTTCATCTCCGAGGCCCCCGTAATGGCGGCTTTTATTCTGTTTTCGCCTGATTCTATTTTTTTCAATATGTTTTCGAATACCACTATAGAGTTGTCGACCAGCATCCCGACGCCGAGGGCGAGGCCGAACATCGTGATAAAATTTATCGTCAGGGAAATCATTTTTGAAAAAAAGGTGTTGCAGAGATCCATCAGGCCGAATGTTATTATTACCGAGATGGGTATCGAGACGGTAACTATGATTATGGGGCGGAGAGATTTCTTTGACAGGAAAAAAATAACAATGCCCAGCAGTATGACGTATAAAATTTTCATCGGCATGAACATCATGGCAAAAAGCGAGAGAACGATAAATATCGCGTGTTTCTTCCTTATCCTGCCAAGGAAGAAAGCCAAAACGAGCATTATGAGAACGGCGCCTTTAAGGAGTGAATTTTTAAGGTTGCTGATGGATTTTTTGATGAAATCGGCCTGGTTGCTCGTCACGACTATCCTCAGGTCTTTGGGTATTACGGCATTTACTTTATTCACTTCCTTCAGCACGTCCCTTGCGATCTGGATGGTATTACCTTTCGATTCCTTCTGGACATAGAGCGACACGACAGGCCTTATGTTTATTCTCGCATATCCCGTCGGCTCCAGATAAGAATCTCTGATATCTGCAATGTCCTTCAGCCTCACCATCGAACCGTCAGGCGTCGTGGAAACCCCTACGTTCTCTATGTCTTCTATGGATTCGAATTCGCCTATGGTCCTTATCAGGTATTTGTTTTTTTCCTGTTTTATCTCCCCGGACAACAGGTTGAGGTTGTTCAGGCCGAGCATGTTTATTACCCTCTCAAGCGGCAGTGAATACTTCACAAGCGCCCGCTGGTCGACCTCTACCAGTATCTTGCGTTCCCTGCCGCCGCCTACCTCGACGTTCGCGACGCCCGTTACGCGCTTTATCCTTTCCTTCATAACCTCATCGACAATTTTTCGTATTTCCTCGGTGGTCCTCCTGGGGCTTGTTACCGCCAGTATCAGTATCGGCACGTCCGAGCGCTTAAATTGCGCGATTATCGGCTTTTCGACTTCCTTAGGTAGTTTATTTTTTACGCGCGCGAATTTTTCTCTTACCTCAAGGGCCGCGAAATCCATGTCTATGCCGGGCTCGAAACTCAAAACTACCGTGGACTCGCCTTCCTTGGAAATGGAAAGCATTTCCTCCAGGTGCGTAACAGTGCTTACCACCTCCTCTATCGGCTTTGTAACGAGGCTTTCTACTTCCGTCGGGGGGATTCCGCCCCTTATGTTGATAATAATACTGATTTCGCCGAAAGATATGTTGGGATAGAGCTCAACGGGAAGCCTGAAGAGAGCCGCGACGCCTATGAGGATAAAAGCAGTGAAGAACATTATGGTGGCAACAGGCCTTGTTATGGCGAGTTTTGGGAGGTTCATGGCTACCTGTTGTCATTGCGAGGAGGGCCGAAGGCCCGACGAAGCAATCCCTTCATTTGAGATTGCTTCGGCGCCTTCGGCGCCTCGCAATGACGATAGGGAGTTAAAAACTTTTTCGTAATCATTTTTTAAAAAGCTTCATTCTCAGTTCGTACGACAAAAGGTATAGCGCGGGAACAACCCACAGGGTAAGGAAAGTGGCGACAAGCAAACCCCCTATGACGCTTATGGCAAGGGGGCTTCTCAGTTCCGCGCCCTCGCCTATCGCAAGCGCCATGGGGAAAAGGCCAAGTATTGTCGTAAGCGCCGTCATGAGAATCGGCCTCAAGCGCAACTTACTCGCTTCAATAGTGGCCTCCCTTACCGATTTTCCCTTAGAACGCAAAAAGTTCAGATAGTCTATCAGCACTATGCCGTTATTTACGACTATGCCTCCCAGCATTATAATGCCGAGAAGCGCCACGACGTTTACGGATGTACCGGTAATAAAAAGCGCCGCGAGGACCCCTATTACGGAAAGCGGCACGGTCACCATGATAATAAACGGCTGCCAGAAGCTCTCAAATTGCGCCGCCATTATCATGTAAACGAGCAGTATCGAAAAAATCAGGGCGAATCTCAGGCTCTTGAAGGATTCCCCCATTTCCTCCGATTCTCCCGCAAGCTTTATCTTGAAATTTTCCGGTATGTCCAGTTTTTTGATAGCCCTTATGATATCGCGCGTCACGTCTTTAAGGGCTCTCCTGTATATATTGGCCGATATCAGAATCGTTCTTTCCTGGTCAAGCCTTTTTACTTCACTCGGGCCCTTACCTTTTCTGAAACGCGCCACCGTAAACAAGGGCACCGTCTCCCCGTCCTGGGCGTGGATCCGAAGCCTTGCCAGCTTGTTGAAGTCACCCCTGTCGACTTCTCTCATTCTAACCCTTATGTCGATTTCCTGGCCCTTTTCCTTAAGCTGGCTGGCTACGTAGCCCTTCATCGCGATCTGCGTCGTTTGTGCTATGTCTGCGACGGAAAGATTGTATACGCTCGCTTTATCCTTGTCGACAAAGATCTTTGTCTCCGGCGAGGCCTTGGGCATATCGGTCTTCACGCCGTAAATTCCCCTTATCTTTTCTATTTTGTCCATCAGCTTCTTGGTAATCTTTATGAGGGTCGGCATGTCCTCGCCTTTTATCTCGACAACTATGGGAGCGGATTCCTGGACAGCGGCGCGGAATACGCTTTCCTGAAGCATGTATTCTATGTTCGCGCCGGCGAGGTCGAAGCGGCTTATGGCCTTTTTCACGTCCTGCACCGCCCGGGCCGTTTTGATCTTTCTTCTTTTTTTCAGGGTTACCCTTATTTCCGACTGGTTTGAACTTAATCTCTGGAGGACATCCTTTGCCTCCCTGCCCCTGGTAGATCCGACGATGCTCGTAACTTCCTGCGCGTATGGCAGGGCTGATAGGTAATCCTCTATTTTCCTTGAGAGCGCGTTTGTTACTTCGAGCCTTGTGCCGCTGGGCAGATCTACTTTTACGACAAACTGGCCCTGGTCGGTCTTCGGCATGAGTTCTTTATCCAGCGGAATGAAAAGCAAGAGGCTTCCGAGAAATACAAAAAGCACCGCCAGAAGCCCCTGTTTTTTGTGCTGTAAAAATTTAAGCAGCATTTTTTCATAGATATTGACAAGGGCAAATTCTTTTTGCCTCGGGACGAATTTTTCTTTTTTGACTTTCATGCTGGAAAGAAGCGGTATGATCGTAAGCGCGACGAAAAGGCTCGCTACCAGCGCGAATATTACGGTAAAGGCGAGCTGCTTGAAAAGCTGGCCGGCTATTCCGACTACAAATATCATCGGAAAGAACACAACTACCGTCGTGAGCGTCGACGCCGTTATCGCGTTGGAAACCTCTGTCGCGCCGCCGATGGCGGAGGCCTTCCTCTCCTGGCCCTCTTCTCTGTGGCGCGATATATTTTCAAGAACGACTATGGCGCTGTCGACCAACATTCCCACACCGAGGGCGAGGCCGCCCAAACTCATCATGTTTATCGAAAGCCCCCCCATATACATAAGTGTGAAAACGGCCACTACTGATATGGGGATGCTGAGTGTAACTATCGCTGCGCTTCTTGCGTTCCTCAAAAATAAAAGCAGCACCAAAAACGCCAGGATACCGCCTATAACCGCGGCGTTCCTCACGCCGTTTATGGAGTCCTTTATGAACGTTGACTGATCATAAACTACTTCTATTTTTATGTCTTTCGGGACTTCGTCCCGGATATTGCCCAGGGCCTTTTTCACGCGGTTTACCACCTGGAGAGTATTTGCCTGTGCCTGCTTCTGTATGGATATCGATATGTTCCCCTCGCCATTATGACGCGAGTAACTCGTCCTTTCCTTCACTGTGTCGTAGACGACCCCCACGTCCTTAAGTAGGACCAGGCGCTTGGGTTTGCTTATTCTCTCATCCGCCTCTTCGGGGCTCACGTATCCTTCTTCCTTTTCGACTTTTACCGCTATATCCTGTATTTCGCTTACATGTTCGAACTCGCCGAGCGTCCTGATGAGGTATTCATAAAAACTCTCTTTGATAGTACCTGCCGGGTAATTTAAATTTGCGTCCGCGATGGATCTCGCCACATTAAGAAGCGGCACCTTCTGGGCCTGGAGCCTTCCCTGGTCCACCTCCACTATTATTTCCCTTTCAAGCCCGCCCGAAATAGCGGCCGAGGCAACGCCTTCTATTTTTTCGAGCTCGTCCTTTATTATCCTTCTCGAGACCTCCCTTATATCCTGCGCCGAACGCTCCCCGGTAACGCTTAAGGTCATAATGGGCAGTTCAAATGGGTTATATTTCATTACGAGCGGTTCCTGGGACTCGCGGGGCAGGCGTTCTTTTATAAGGTCTATTTTTTCCCTCATCCTGAGCGCCGCGAAATTCATGTTTTGCGCCCATCCGAATTCACCTATTACAAGAGACAGGCCCTCCCGCGATATGCTTTTGAGGCGCCTTAGGCCGCTCACGGTGCCTATGGCCTCTTCCACGGGCTTTGTTACGAGCATCTCTATCTCTTCGGGTGCTGCATTTTCGTATGTGGTAACAACGGTAAGCTGCGGGTATGTTATGGGCGGAAAGAGTTCCTGCGGCAGCCGCGTGAGGGATATAAGTCCGAAGAGGACTATTCCCGCGAATATCATAACCGTGGTAACGGGCCTGTTAATCGAAAATTTGGGTAAATTCATAGTTTAGAAACTGTCATTGCGAGGCTGGCGCAAAGCGCCGATTGCCTCGTCCGTCATTGCGAGCCCTTGACATCAAAGATGTCAAGAGCGAAGCAATCTCAAACTAAGGGATTGCTTCGGTCGCTTCGCTCCCTCGCAATGACAAGTATTACCTCAGAATATCGTCTCCTGGACCTCGGTTATCTCTACCTTCTCCTTGTCTTTAAATTCCTGGAAGGCCTCTACGATAATGAGTTCCCCCTCTTTCAGGCCTTTTGCGATTTCAGCCACATCCTGTGTCAGGTATTCTATCTCAACCTGTCTTATTTCCACAACGCCCTTTTCAAGAATGGCCTCTTTTTCCTCCTCGGATTCTTTTGCGGCTTTCTCCTTATGCACCACATAAACAAAATAAGTGGCGTCCTTCTTCTTAAAGGAGGATGTGGGAACGATAAGGGCGTTCTCGTTCTCGTATGTGGAGATCAGCGCCCTCACAAACATGCCCGGTTTAAGGTCCATGTTCGGGTTCTTCAGTTCTATTTTGATATTCTGGGTCCTCGTGCGGCCCTCCACGATTGGCGAAATCGAATCCACTGTGCCGCTAAAGGCCTTGTTGGGATAGGCGTCCACGAAAATCTCGCATTTATGCCCTAATTTCAGCTTCGGCGAGTCTCTTTCTATCACGTTGAATTCGGCATATACGTCCCCTATATCCACAAATACGCCGATTTTTTCGTTCGGCGTTACATATGAGCCGGGGTCCACGTCGCGGCTTCCGAGAATGCCGTCCGAAATGGCGTATACATTCGTTTTTTCAAAATCGCTTCGGGCGGATTCGTACTCCAGCTTGGACTGCTCAAGCTTGATTTTGTCTATTCCGCCGGCCTCGTACAATTTTTTGGTTTTTTCCACTTCGAGTTCCGCATATTTAAGTTTAAGCAGAGCGTCCTTCTGATTAAGGTTTGCTATGATATCCCCTTCCTGTATTCTTTCCCCCTCTTCGAAATTGAAGCTTTCCAGGATGCCGCTTGTCTCGAACTTAAGCTCTATTTCCTTAAAGCCCTTGATACTGCCCATGACCGGCAGCGTATCCTTGAAGCTGATCTTTTTTACATTGTAAACTTTGACGGGCACGGTCTCGCCTATAAGTTCGAGCTCGCCGGCTTGCTTTTCAGACCGCTTTCCGAATAGGGATTTCTGGATATTTCCGAGGGTGCGGGCCAGGATAATGCCGACTACAAGCACCCCTATTATTATGGGGATATAGTTTTTTTTGAACTTTAGTTTTCTGAAATCCATCTTTTTTGCTTTTTCGGCGAGCGCCTTGATGTTTTCGGCGTTTACTTTTTTAGGCAGCGCTTTCAGCTTCTCCGCGCTTATCTTCAACACCTCTTTTATCTTTTCGGTATTTATTTTTTTGAAGACTTCTTTCAGTTTTTTCGGATCCAGCTTTTTCATCTTTATCTCCTATTTTCAAGCCTTAAAATGATTCTCGAGTCCCACCGCCTTATTGAGAGAGGCAATGGCTATAAAGTAATCGGCTATTACCTGCACGAAAGAGAATTTCTCTTCGGCCAGTTTTATCATTTCCTCCGCAACGTCCGAATATTGCGCCTCGCCGAGCTGGCGCCTTATTTCCAGAATTTCCACCTGTTTCGCCTGGAACTCCACCTTACTCCTTGCGACTTCCATTAAAACAAGCGCCTTCCTGTATTTAAAAAATGCTTCCTTTACTTCGAGAGTGATTTCCTGCTCTTTCTTGTTTATCTCATCCAGCGCCCTCATGAACTCAAGATCCGATTCCTTCAGCCCGGAAAGGTCTTCCATTTTGTTCAGTATATCAAATGTGATGGTGTGTGTTGTTGATGCGGTGCTCTGGTAAGCGCTGACAACGGGCTGCCACGTTTCTTTTGTCATCGAGTACCCCACGGTGCTTCCCCAGAAGGGCCAACTCGCCTTCATGCCTACGTAATATTCCGGGCCGAGGCCGCGGCGGTCGTTCGGTCCCGCGGCCGTCGCATTACTACCGGAACCCTTATCCCCTTCCACATAGTCCTCCACCATGTTGCCGTACATGCCAAGAAAGTCCACCCGCGGAAAGGTCGCGCGCGCCTGCGCTATCTTCTTCTCGTAACCGAAATATTCCATGGAAAGCCGGCCTATCTTGAGCTCCGGCCTATTTAAAGAAGCGAGGCTGAAACAATTTTCCAGGTCCGGTTTGATTATCCTGGGTTCTCCGACTCCGGCGATTTTCAGCTCGTCAGTCACGTTCATGGCCTGCTGCAAAAGTAGATTTGCGATAGAGCGATCTTCGGTGGCTGACAAAACCTGGAAATTGGCCTGGTTGTACTGTGAACTTATTTCTAAAAATTCAATTTGCGCGACAACCTCCGCCTCGTATCCCGATTGCGCCATGTTGTAAAGCCCTTCGACGCTCCCTTGCAGATTGTTTTGTATGTCCAGCGCCTTGGTTGCTTTATCCAGACTGTAATACGCCTTTTCCGTCTGCAGGATTAATTCATTCTTGACCCTGTCGTAATCGTTTCTGACTATTTTTAAATTTGTTTTTGCCTGTTCCGTGGAAAAAATAAGTTCGCCGCCGTAAAAAACAGGCTGCTTCCCTTCAACTACCATTTTCTGGCCCGTATAATGCCTGCCGTATACCGTGCCCGCCGAATTCTCCAGTTTAACCGTTATCGAAGGCCCGAGCTTCCGCTCCGCTTCAAGCAGCCTGAACTTCGCGAGTTTCAATTGCTTTTCGGCTATCTTGAGCGGCAGGTGGTTGTTCAGCGCGACCTGGATGCATTCCGCGAGCGTCATTCCGGCTCCCTCCGGCATCCCGCCAATGCCCTCGAATGCGATTCTTTCCTCCCTGGCCAGGCGCAGAGTTTTCTGTTTGAGTTTCCTCTCGGCTTTCCTGATGAGATGTTTTATTGATTTTTTATGCGGTTTGAGCTCCAGGGCTTTTCCCCAGTCACCTATGGCGCTTTTGTACATTTTCTCCTTATAATGCGCCTTGCCCTCTTTCACGTAACTGTTAAATTTTTTCCGTATGGTGGTTTTTTGGGTTTGAGCGCCGGATACGCCGGCGCCGGTGGCGGCAAACGCAAAAACGAGAGAAACGGCTATGTAGCGCCTGAGAAGTATTTTTGGTTTATTTTTATATTTTCTTTGTTTCATCGTTTTTTTCTAACTTTTTCCTCATTCTGTATTCTTTCATGTATTCCCGCATGTAATTTCGATGCCTTTCCTTATGAGCGTCCCTGTAGAGCTTCAGGTATTCTTTGTGTTTCTTGCGCCAGTCTAGGGAGCGATGCCTGCACGTTTCTTTCCAGGAGGCGTCCTCGGCTTCCTTGTACTTAAAATAATTCGGGTTTTTTCTGCGCCATTGGGACATATTTTCGAGCTGGCGCTGGTACTGACATTCTACGCTCGAACAAATTTGTTGATTAGGCCGGTATTTGTTCGGGATAAACGGCTTTTGGCATATTTCACATTTTTTTTCCTCTGCCATGGGGTCACCTCTTTTTAAAGCACAGATTAGCGCAAATTCACGTTAAAACTGTGTTTTCACAGATTGGCACAGATTTTGTTATCTGCGCTCATCTGTGTTTACTATCTGTGCTCATCTGTGTATCTCATGTTTCTATAAAAGCTTCCCTTATCGCCAGGAAAGCGCTTCCTTTTGCGCGGGCTTCTTCGCCTAAAACAGCCGGTGCCACTTTCGCGGCGCTTGAAGCATTTTGCGAACTGAGTTTTTTCACGTTCGCCGCGAGGGGTTTAAGGAATAAATCTTCCACTTTTTCCGCGCCCCCTCCTATAATAACAACTTCCGGCTCGAATAAATTTATCAAATACGCCACGCGGACGCTTAGATTTGTTGCGGCTGTTTTTATGATCTCAGCGGCGACTTCATCGCGCCCCAGAGCGGCTTTTGTCACTGTTTCCGCGGTAATATTTTTCGCGTCGCCGAACGCCATCTCAACTATTTTCGTGCCGAGTCCCCGGCAAGCAGCCTTTCGGGCCTCCTCAACAATGCCGAGTTCCCGGTTCCAGGATCTCAGGTAGGCGTATTTTTCTTCTTTATGTTCTTTTTCATTCGCTTCGTAAAATTCGCCGTCCGCGATAAAAATTCCTTCGCCGAGGGTTGTATAAATGAATAGGATTTTTGACGCCTCGGCCGCTTCCGGATTTAAGGTTTTTTCACCGAAAGCCGCCGACAGGGCCGGGGTTCCGAATAAAACAGGAATTTCAAGTTCTCTTTCTATTTCGTCTTTAAGTTTTTGCGCGCCCCCGGGGGTATCGCCCGGATACGCCGTTATTCCTATTTTCTTTACAAGGGATTTGTCCGCCTTTGAGCTCTCAAGAAGTTTTTTCAGCATTTCTCCTATATGGTTTTTCAGGTTTTTTTTGTCATAGCCGCTTATTGCCTGGCTTGCCAGTTCCTCCATGCCGAAATCCACAAGGACGCCGTTTATGCGGCCCTGCGCGATGTCTATTCCGGCGGCGTATCCGCATTTCTTATTAAGCTCCACGAGTTCCGGCCTTCTTCCCCCGCTTGATACATCGTATCCGGTCTCCAGCACAATCCCCTTTCTTAAATAGGTGTTGATGTAATTGGAAACGGTGACTATGTTGATATCCGTTAACTTGGATATTTCGGTGCGGGATGTGGCCTTATTTTTCTTGATTAAATTCAAAAAAAGTAGGTTTTTCTTATTGCGGTCACCCAAAGGATGTGCGGTAAATAAAGTTTTTTTCTGCATAAAAACTAACTTTTGTTAGAAAGTTTACCATAAAATCAACAAAAAGTCAAATCTCGTTTGTCATTGCGAGGAGCGCCGAAAGGCGGGACGAGGCAGTTTCCAAAAAGGTGCCAGGCACCTTTTTCGGCAGCAGTAGCCGGGGCTTAAGCCCCGGCTACTGCTTGTCCCGGCACAGAACAGAAAACTTTCTGTCCGGCTTGTCAATGAATTAAGTTGCGTGTCCCCTTAATTCCCTCTTTTTTCTTATTGATACTTTTCCAGTAATGATGGAATGATAGCATGAGCGTCTCTTACCAAATCTGCTTCAGCTTCATCAAAAAGAAAAGGCCTTAAAATATCAGCCTGTTTTTTTAATTCTTTTTCAGAAAAACTTTTTATTCTGTTTTGTATAACTTCGAGCGGGATTTCTTTAATGCCAAGGGCGTCTAGTGTTCCCCTGTCAATCGGATATTTATTTGAAAGCATGAAAATAATATCATAAATATGCCTTCCCCTATTTTTCTTAAGAAGGGCATCAATCTTATCCGCAAATAAAACGCCTTTATGGGTCGATATACAAGGAAAAAATTCGCCGAAACCCGATAATACTTCTGTTTCTTCTTTTATCTTCCACTTTCGCATTGCAGTTTCCACTTTAATGATAATGCCTTCTTTTTTCGAGTATTTAGATATGGCTTGGTATATTCTTTCTACTTCCGGAAAGACCAGTTTCGAAATATATACATTTTCCCGGTGATCAAACCTTAGCCGGGATTCCAGGCCTGTTCTTTTTAACTCGTTTTTTACTTTTTTGAGAAGTTTTTCAAATTCTTCTTTTGTAATACCGCTGCTATTAAAATCCAGATCTTCGGAAAACCTCTTGAGATTATGCATCAAGCGCAGGTAAGTCCCCCCGGTGAAATATAGCTTTTTACCTGACTCAAGCTTATAGAGCTCTTTTAGGATAAGAACTTGAATATACTCTCTTAAGATTCCCCGAATCTTCGTTGGAGGCATTTCCCTGGATTTCGCCTGCTCTATAAGGGCTTCGTAACTAAGCATAAACTTCCTTTAAGTTGATGTGATATAACTTTGCGTATCTATTTAATTTTGTTTTGCTGAGGCGCGAAACCCGATCTTTATCTATACGTTCATCCTTGAGATTGAATTCTTTATTTCGATATTTCTTAAAGTATAGATAATCAACAAGCGCTTTTTCCGGCTCAGCCATGAGAATATCAAGGGCGCCGTTTTTTTCTACATAATACCCCATAAAAGCATCTGCCTTTACTGTCCGGTAAATAAAAAGCCCGTGTTCATTCTTAAACCTTCGCGTTGGTTTTGTGGTAAGCGAGGTAACGGCCATGGATACCTCCGGAATAATACTGTAATTTGATAAGGCCGTCTCCAGCGAAACATAAGAAGGGCTATAGAGTTTATTTGCAATGTAGAGGTCCGGAATGGTAAGGTCCCTTGGATAGCTCAATTCGTAAAGCCCCCTCTTTAAAGGGTGGATCCATCCTTTTTCGCTCCATCTGGAAATCATCTTCTTAAGGTTATTTCTTTTTTCCTTAGGGTAAAAGGACAAGATGTCTCCGCAGGAGAAAACATAGTATTTATTCTTTTCCAGTGTTCTGTATAGCGTGTCAAACTTCATTTCATTAAGTATACCTTTCTGTCTACTTACTGAAATAAGTATACCTTAGATTTGCTTGTTTGTCAAGGGTGGTATATGAAAAGTAAATCGGAAAGTGATTGTGTGTAACTTATTACGGTGCAATGGGTTGGGATAATAGTAACCGTACATTTTTTTACACAAACCAAGTGGTGGGGCGGGAAATCAAAAGGAAAAAAGGGTGCTACCAGTATTTCAAAAGAATGGCAGGGATGCTAAAGCTAATAGTTAAGACTTGCCCCATTTTCCCTGTACCCTAAGTATGCGTGAAGGGAGAAGTTTCAGCTAGGCGCAACAGCCGCCACCCTACAATGCGGAATGGGTGTAGTCGCCGCTTCACCTTTCGGCGTAAAATTACAGGCTCCCCCATAGTACCACGGCTGATTGACGCACATGGTAAGATTAAATATCCACCTCCCTGCCCTAACGACCTGGCAGGCCGCAATTATCGCCTGCTCCGGGTCAAGCTTTATCGCTATTACGACGGGCTTTGTGTAGGGACCCAGCGGGATAGCGGGTTTGGGCTTTGCCCGGAATTTCCTTCTAAGTAGATTTATAGGCTTTTTCGTCATTAGCCGTCTCCCCTTTTCCGGTTACTGTGTCTTTAAGTATAAGTATACTCTCTCTCTCTAAAGTCAAGGGAGAAGTGGAGGGAAGAACAACAAATGAAAAAAAGGTGCCAGGCACCTTTTTCATACGGCCCTTCGCCACGGGGATTTGCCTATTTTGCTACCTACTACTATATGCGAACTATATAGGGATAAAGGGAAGTTTAAAGAAAGGGGCTTTAGAAACAAACTAGGCGTAACTTCTATATAACTATAGTAATTACGCCTAGTTATGAAACGAGCACCCCCACGGGGATTTGAACCCCGGTCTTCAGAATGAGAATCTGATGTCCTAGACCGGACTAGACGATGGGGGCTTAATTTTCGCCTTAAGAAAAATTGATGCTGAGGAAATGTTATCAATCCGACCTATGGGAGGATTGCTCATTTCCGAAGTAACAAATTTTCGCCTTAAGAAAAATTGATGCTGAGGAAATGTTGTCAATCCGACCTATGGGAGGATTGCTCATTTCCGAAGTACATAAATATGGTGCGGAGAGGGGGATTCGAACCCCCATGCCTCGCGGCACATGCCCCTCAAGCATGCGTGTCTGCCAGTTTCACCATCTCCGCATTTTTTTACGCGTATGCCAATTCCGCCATCCTCGCTTTTAGTGCTAACATTTTACACTATTCTCCGGATTTTGCAAACGTTTTAAATCAAATCCGCGCTTGTCTTTTCGGCGTTTCGCGTATATACTTATATCGTATATGACTGATGGAAAAGGGAAGCAATTATCGCAGGAAGAGAAGCGTTTCGCAAACCTTGCCAAGAGATTTATCCGTCAGGTAAGTATCGCAACTAAAAATTTTCGCATGTTCGGCGAAAAACATCCCGTTCTGGTTAATAGTCTCCGCAACATCCACGAGTTATTGAAAACCTCGCTTATCGGCCGCAATTCCATAACCTATACTTTTTTCGAAGGGGCATTCATGGTGGAAGACATATCCTTAAAAGACATGGACCTGAAAACATATTCGCTCATATCTGAACTCAAAGAGTGCGGCATGGCGAGCCTTACTTTTCAAAGCGGCGTAACAGAAGATGAACTAAAGCTCCTTCTAAAGATTCTCTCCTCCGGATCTGCTTTCATCAAGAACGAGGGCAGCGTAATCAATATCCTGAAAACGAGAAACGCCACGCATATTGGAATAGACGAAATGTACTTCAAAAGGGTAAGCAAAAAGCAGGAGGAGGAGCGGGAAGTAAAAATGCAGCTTGCGGATATGCTTGTGGTCGATTATCTCCTGGGCAAAAAAGCCATGTCAAAAAACAGGATGAAAAGCCTTGCCGCGGAGATAAGTGCGGATCCGCAAAAAATGGGGAACCTTCTCTCGGACGTATCCAAAAAAACATCCGGGACCACTTCCGGCGCCATCGACTTGACATGCCTGAATATCAACAAGATCGCTAACGGCATAAAAGCTGTCGACGACAAAACCGCCGATAAACTGAATAAAGACATAGCGAACCTTATACTTGCGCTCAAGCCCTCATTGAGAAACGGGGTTATTCGCTCGGGCTCTTCGGCGCGCTTGGATTCGGATTTTATAACGGGGGCTATTGCGGAATTTTCTGATGAGGTAATCATAAATATAATAATTTCGGATTTCACCGAAAGCGAATACTCCGTGGCAGAAACGCGAAAGCTCATACGGCACATTCTGCCGGAGGCGGAAAAGAGGACGAAAATATTCCCCGTCCTGGAAAAACGTCTCATCCGGAAAGGCGTTTCCCAGGAAGTCTGCTCGCAGCTTCTTGAGGGAAAATTCTGGGCCGACATGACGAACGATGAGAAAGTAAAAAGCGTTGAGTCGCATGAACCGGCGTACTGCATTGAGGTCGGGGTGGCTGACGAAATAAAAAATTTGGCCTCCGAGCTTCTTTCGGGTAAAAAATTCGAGGCCGCACGCGCTGTAACAAAGAAATTACTTTCAAATCTTGCTTCGGGCGATACGGATTTTAAAATACGCTTCTTGAGGGATCTCGCCGGGACGGCGCTTTTACTATTTCAATCCGACGGCTATCGTTACAAAGAAGACCTTGTGGCAGAACTGGCTAAGGGGTATAAAGATACGGAGAAACAGGAATTGAAGGCGCGTTTTTGTGATCTTTTTGGCGCTTTAATAACATTATGCGGGCAAAAAAAATATTACTTTTATATGCCCGGCCTCATAATCGCCGCGGGTTACGATACCGTGAAAAAAGAATTGCTGCGGGAGGCGCCGCTTGAGGAATTCCTGAAAAACATACTCTCGGATGAAAAAGTAAATAAAAAGGCGATGGAGGCGCTTCTTCGGTCAATCGGAAAAGAGGCCGAACGCACCTTATGTGAGATTCTTATTTCGACAGAGGGAGATGATTTCGAATCCTACAAAAAAAGACACGCGATTTTGTTATTATTGAAGGATTCTGACGGAGAGGCCGAGGATATTTTAATAGGAAAATTACCGTCTGACAAGGCCGCGGTACTCAAAAATGCCCTCGAGGCCCTTTCGGAAATAGGCACGCAAAAATCCCTTGAGCCTGTCCGGAAACTCGCTGGCGCCGTTGAGAAAAAAATTCAAAAACGCGCCGAGCTGGCGCTGAAAAAGGTTGAGAAGCGGGTGAGAAAATAGTTATTCTGCGGCTTTCCTAATCTTGGCCCACGTATCGCGGAGTGTCGCTATCCGGTTAAAAACAGGCCCTCCCGCCTGTGAGGCGGCGGTATCGACAAAGAAATACCCCATGCGTTCAAACTGAAAGCGGTTTCCCGGGCTTGCGTTTTTTAAACTCGGCTCTCCTTGTGCCGTTACGATTCTCAGTGAATCCGGATTTATATGTGCCGTAAAATCCCTGCCTTCTTCGGGCTCATTCGGGTCGCGTTTTGTAAAAAGGCAACCGTATAAACGCGCCTCAAGCGCGGAAGCGTGCCCTGCCGAAACCCAGTGAATCGTTCCTTTAACCTTGCGGCCGTCCGGGGAATCGCCGCCTCTCGTTGCGGGGTCATAGGTACAATGTATCTCTCTTATCTCTTTTGTTTCTTTATCCTTGACGAAGCTCACACATTTAACAAAATAGGCGTAGCGAAGCCGGACCTCTCTGCCGGGGGCGAGCCTGAAAAACTTCCCGGGCGGCTCCTCCCTGAAATCGTCTCTTTCGATATACAATACGCGCGAAAAAGGGACCTTTCTCGTTCCCATTTCCGCGTCTTCGGGATTATTAACCGCATCCAGCTCCTCCACTGTTCCTTCCGGATAATTATCGATTATCACTTTGACGGGGTTTAAAACCGCCATAACGCGCGGCGCGGTTTTATTCAATTCTTCGCGGATAGAGTTCTCAAGCACGCTTGCCTCTACAATGCCGTTAACCTTCGTAACGCCTATGCGGCTGCAAAAATTTCTAATTGCTTTCGGCGTATAGCCGCGGCGCCGGAAACCCGCTATTGTAGGCATACGCGGGTCATCCCAGCCATTTACGCGCTTTTTCTCCACAAGAAAAAGAAGCTTCCGTTTGCTTAAAACCGTGTGGCTTAAATTAAGGCGCGCGAATTCAATCTGCCGCGGATGGTGGATTTGTAATTGATCGAGAATCCAGTCGTAAAGCGCGCGGTGAACGTCAAATTCGAGCGTGCATAGCGAATGGGTTATGCCCTCTATGGAATCCGACAGGCAATGCGTGAAGTCATATGTCGGGTATATGCACCACTTATTGGCGGTTCTATAGTGCGGCATTTTCCGTATGCGATAAAGAATCGGGTCCCGCATGAGCATATTCGGGTTCGCCATATCGATCTTCGCGCGCAAAACCCGCGCGCCGTCTTTAAACTCGCCTTTTTTCATGCGGTCGAAAAGGTCGACGTTCTCTTCTGTTGTCCGGCCCCGGCAAGGGCTTTCTTTGCCGGGCCTTGTTACGGTGCCGCGGTATTCCCTTATCTTTTCTATCGAAAGGTCGCAAATATAGGCCTTTTTTTTCCTGATAAGCTCTACGGCGTATTCGTAAAGCTTCTCGAAATAATCGGAGGCGTAAAATTCCCGTTTGCCCCACGTAAAACCAAGCCAGCGGATATCTTTTTTTATCGAGTTTACATATTCAATATTTTCCGTTTCGGGATTGGTATCGTCAAAGCGCAGGTTGCAAATTCCCTTGTAGTCGGCTGCCGCGCCGAAATTGAGGCAGATGGATTTGGCGTGGCCGATATGCAGGCAGCCGTTCGGCTCGGGAGGAAAACGCGTGTGAATACGCGCTCCGCGCTTACCGGCTTCCAGGTCCCGGTCTATTATTTGTCTTATAAAATTAGTCGCGGCCGTCATTTTTGATTAACCGCCTTTCTCTTTTAAAAGTATCTCGAATCTATTGAGAAAAAGTTTATCCTTTTTTCGCCCCGCCAAGCGCTTGGACCGAAGAAGCTTCTTCAGGCCGGCCACTTTTATCGGTATGTTTCCTACGTTGAAAATAATAGCGTCTTTTTGCATCTGGCTAAAGGTGTACCCCGAGACAGCCAGAATAAGCTCGAACACAATCCCGTAAGGATCACTGGCTATAATTGTGTTTTTTTGCCTGATGATTTCTTTGAGGCTAAAATTTTTCAAAGCGCCTTTTTTTACAACCAGATTATAGTCCATTTTTTCTAATATGGTTACGGCTTTTTTTATATTGCTGATTGTTGGTTTTACAAAAATATCGAAATCCTGCGTCGCAAAGGTTTCCTGCGGCCGAGAAGCATAATAGTTGATTCCTGACATGCCCACAATGACATATTTGATTCCGTCCCGGTTGAATTTATTCACAAGTTCCGAATAGGGGTCGTATGTTCTTTTCTTCATCGCCGCGGGCCTTTTCTGACGGCCCCATAATGCATTCTCTGCGCAAGCATAAGCCTGTCTACCCAGGATTTATCGATCCCGTCATAATTTGTCCTCTCAATATCGTTCAACGCGGATTCCAGCTTTCTGTTTTTAAAAATGAGGCCTTGCTTTCTCGGCTCGATAAGCTCATCGATATCGCAGTCCAGTATCCGGCTGATTTTTTTTAAGGTTTTCAATGACGCCCCCCTCGAACCGGATGCAATCGCAGACATATTCGAGCGATGGATACCCAGCTTCCTTGCCATACTGCTTAATGTGATACCCCTCTCCCCCGCCGCTTCTTTTATCCTTAAACCCGGCTCCATAACAGCCTCACCCCCGTAACAATGTTATCATATAATGATAACATTGTCAAGTCCCCTCAAAACTTAATGCGGAAATTATTCTTTTTCGCGATCAATTTCGGACGAGTTGTCAACATTGGCCCTTCACAAAATTGCTTTCAACAATTTTGTTCAGGATCAAATATAAAAATGTAGAAATTTCTCTTGCGTAAATTTAGGAGAAATTTCTATATTTTTATGTTTGGTTGCCCGAACTGGACGCCAGGCGAACTTCGCGCCGGGAAATTCTACTGCTTGTGAAACTTTATGTACGCCGTGGCAAAGGCGGCTTTATCCATTTAGGCACCTAAGTTAATCCGAAATCTTATAATAAGCATTTCTGCCTTTTCCTACAAGCTTAATCAGTTTTGCGTCTATTAATTTGGCAATTTCTTTCAGCATCGCTTGACGCGTTATGCCGAACATATCTCTTAAATCTTTATTGCTGACCTTACCTTTTTCTTGAATTCGTTCTAAAATTTTTATTTGCTTCTGGGTTAATTCTATTCTTTCTCCTTCCTCTATTTTTGGAGAAAGCCCTATTTTTTCAATAAAGTCTTTGACCTTGTCTATTGAATATAAAACTCCGTTTGTAAAATACTCAAGCCATTTAGTAATATCGCCTTTGCCTGCTTGAACTGTTTTCAACGCCGCGTAATATGCAGACCTATTTTCATCATAATAATCATCGAGGGCAAAGAATCTTCGATGATCGAAACCGCTTTTGTACAACATGAGCGATGCCGTCAATCGAGCTGTCCTGCCGTTCCCATCAATGAACGGATGAATTCTTGCAATTTCGTAATGGGCAATACCCGCAAGAATTACGGGATTAATCTCTTTTATCTTATTCGAGTTTAGCCAATCCAGAAACTCGGATACAAGCTGCGACACATCTTTTGTTTTTGGAGGCATATACTCTACAACTTCCTTAAAACCCGTTCCGTCAAAGATGCGCCTACCTACAAACACTTGACGATTTCTAAAGACGCCGCAATCTTTTTTATCCCGCAGGGTACCAGTAGTAAGGGTCTCATGAATTTTGAGAAATAAATTAACGCCTATTATTTTCTTGCCTGCGTACTCGGGAATTGAATCTAATGCTTTAAGATAATTTAAAACTTCGTCTTTATCTTTTGCCGTAGCTGTAACATCTTTATTCTCTGCTAGGTCAGCTACCTGTCCAAGGGTTAGATTATTTCCTTCAATACTTGTGGATGAATGGGCATTATGAATCCTGGCCTCTTTTCTTAGCTTCAACTCCCATTTAGGGATAAGCTTCGCCTGCTCAATAACCTCTCTCCCGGACATAATCCGAGAGATATTGTTGAGGATTTTATTGGTAATCTTATATTTTGGCTTAAATGGCATGATGTTATTATAACAAATGACAACCTAAATGACAACCTAAATGACAACCTTGCTGGGCATAGCTATTTACCCCAGACCTGGAACGCTAATACAATCACCTGAAGAATGCCCACAACAACAAGGAAGAATGTTAACCAGTTGAGTCTATAAGCGGTTCGCTGCTGTTCTTTTGCAAGAAGTGTGCTAAGCCTAAGCTCAGCGTTACGCCTTGCTTGCGGATCCCCATATCCACTTCCATCGGCGAACGTATCAAGCAATTTCTGAATTTCATTTTTAACCATATATCTTTTTCTCCTTCTAAAAATGTTTTAACTGACTAAATTCATTGTTCGCCTGAGCGTCAACATTGGCTGCCCAATGTTGACGCCAGCCGAAGTGCAGAATCTCAATGTATTCAAGTACTTATAAAGATCCAAAAATGGTGAGGATTAAAAAATTCTCTGCAAATTAGCCTTTTGCTCTAGAATGCTCTCGTAACAGTGATAATAGCTGTCGCTGCGCTTATTACCGATACAATAGCCAATATTAAAGCTATAATCCAAAGCCTTGATTCTCTAACTGATCTTTCTGCTTCAATTACACGTCTTTGGAGCTCATAATCACTTGCTCTTTGGCGACGTCCGCTACTACTTTGAGTTATTAATTCTCCCTGCATATCACAACCTAATTCTTTTGCCCGATCTTCTAATCTTTTTCCTTCCAGTAATTTTTTCATTGCTACTTCTCCACTATCTAACAGAAACCTTTTTAACCTTGCCATTTTCCCACACTGCAAGCGGACGGCCGTCTTTTTTATGCTGCGCCACTACTTTCTTTACCGCTTTTTTCATGGCAAGCTCGGCTTTCTCATGTAATGTCAATCTTTTTTTCATACTTCAGCACCTGTTCTATTTAATATCTTCTGAAACAAAATATCATTTTCTACATCAATGTGCAAATTATTCTTTTTCGCAATTAGTTTAGGCGCCCTTTCTGAATTATCAAACAATAGCCAAGTATTTATCGACGGGCGATATATATTGAAAAAATTGACTATGCTTCTTTTAAATCGCCTTTTTACGTCTTTGCTTGGTATATGGTGCCCACCTTGAGCGACCCTATCTTTAATACGAGCTATAGCCAGTTGAGAACTGGGTATCCATAAGAAGAAAATGTGAAGCTTGTATCCTTTTTCTTTTAAATCATGGAAATGCTTTAGATAAGTTTTTCCTGAAAGGGTAGTTTCAAAACCAAAATCAACATTCTTCTCTGCATATTCTTTTATTTGTTGTAAAACAAGTTTTCCGGCTTTAATTGCTACTTGTTGCGGCGAAAAAGGAGATAATCCTTGCGCAATAAGATCGGCATTTACAAAATTTGGACATTTTGCGTAATTAGGTAAAAACTCTTTTGCAAACGTAGTCTTGCCTGAACCATTAGGCCCAGCTATTATATAAACATTTTTATTATTGCTCATTTTTTTT
>Ga0163203_1000072_pt1 | contig 25181 bp, 25 predicted proteins | sample PL_2010_330m_FD_113534 | JGI IMG/M metagenome (GOLD analysis project Ga0163203, IMG submission 113534) | Freshwater microbial communities from Powell Lake, British Columbia, Canada to study Microbial Dark Matter (Phase II) - PL_2010_330m | ecosystem: Environmental > Aquatic > Freshwater > Lake ... | reverse complement strand
TATCTGCGACTGCTGAAGGCGGCAAAGCCTTCAGTCAATACTACGTAAAAGGAAACGGGGTCACATGAACAGGCTGGAAAGAGCCTTAAGCGGACTATCGAGCCAGGGAGAACTAACAAATCGTCTGGCGCAAGTCTTGGCGTATGCCTCCAAAAGAGGCAGAGTAGCCTATTATGGAATAGGGGAGATAATTAGTGGTGATGCCGAGGATGTTTTGCTTCTAGGCGAGGAATGGAGGTTGCTACTTCCTGTGAGAACACTTAAGAGCACCGCTTGGGAGGACCGGCTGCTAGTTGCTAAGCCAGAGGAACTCTATGAGCTGCCAAATATTGTTAGATATCTAGTGGAAGAGGCTAAGAGAACAGGGCGCTGGGAAGCAGGACGAGCCTTAGCTGAACTTTTCAGGAACATGGGTGAACCAAACTGGGAGCAAATTCCAAAACTGGTCGAGGAATTGGGGCAGCAGGCTAAGAACTACAAGATTACTGCGATTCAAATAAAGGAAATATGCAGCAAGTTAGCCCTAGGAAATAGGGTTGACACCCTGATAGCTGAGCTCAAGGGAAGCGCAGATTGAGAACTTCTTGTCCGATAGACGAGTTGAGTTGGCTAGTCCTGAGATAGTAAGACACTACGTTGATGACCTGCACAACTTGCTCAATGAGAGTTCGCTAGCTGAAAGAAGAGCCTTTATTAGAAGCTTCATCAAAGAAGTTAGAGTGACCGGCAACGAGGCAACCCTGAGCTATTTAATGCCTATCTTGCCGGAAAAAGTGGCCATTGAAAAAGAGGGAGTTCTACCTACCGTACAGTATGGTGGGCGGTACTGGACTTGAACCAGTGACCTCTTGCGTGTGAAGCAAGCGCTCTAACCACTGAGCTAACCGCCCGAAAGCATAGCTATTTTACCCCTCAAAATCAGCTTTGTAAAGATAGACCCCCTGCTTCGTCTTGGGGTATTGACCATGATGACACGAGGGGGTAGGATATGACGAGAGATTCAGGAGGATAGAAATCGTGAAACTAAAAGATAAGGTCGCCATTATTACCGGTGGGGGGACGGGTATAGGAAAAGCTATTAGTCTCGCCTTTGCCGATGAAGGAGCAGCAGTGGTAGTAGCCGCTCGTGACCTCTCCAGATTGGAAGAGGTGGCTAAGGAAATTAAATCCAGGGGTGGTAAGGCAAAGGCGATACAGACCGATATTTCTGACCACGAGCGGATAAAGCGGATGGTAACCCAAACTATTGACGAGTTTGGACAGATTGATATATTGGTAAATAATGCCGCCAGGGGTACGTTTAATAATGCTGATGTAGCCGACATGAACCTGGGTGAGTGGCACGATACATTAGCCGTAAATTTAACCGGTGCCATGCTTTGTTCTAGAGAGGTGCTTAAGACCATGATTCCCCGCCGAAGCGGTAATATTATCAATATTAGCAGTGTCGCCGGGATATCTGGAGTCCCTAGAGAAAGCCCGTATTCCGCCAGCAAATGGGGCGTGGTCGGCTTTACTGAGACCCTTGCTATTGAAGCCGGTAAGTTCGGTATTCGTGTTAACTGCATCAGCCCCGGCGCCACCAGGACTCAGGAATTTGAGGATTGGGTGAAGGTTACGGCTAAAGATGCCGGTATCTCTTACGATGAAATAATGAATAAATTAACGGACAATAATGCACTGAAGAGAATAGCTGAGCCGTCGGAGATAGCGGCTTGCGTTGTCTTTCTTGCCTCAGATGATTCCAGCGCCATGACTGGACACAACCTCATCGCCAGTTGCGGTTTTCATATAACTCACCCGAACATGATTAGTTGGGTTTGATTAAAGCTCATTTAGAATAGGAGGACTTTAGACAGTGACTGAATCAAAATATAGGAAAAATCTGGTAATTAAACCCGTTTACGAAGTGAGTGCCGGTGAAATAAAGGGCCGGCAATACCCCACAATGACGGTTATGAGTAACACCCTCGTGCCTGGAAGTAACGCCTATATTGAATTGGGCTGGATATGGGAGATGCCCGAGCCCAATCCCCATATCCTTGAGCATTCGCATGGGAAATATGACGAGATTGTCCTGCATATAGGGAGCGACCCTGACAATCCGGAAGACCTTGGTGCCGAGATAGAGTTTACCGTTGGCGGTGAACCGCTCGTCTTTGACCGAACCTCGGCCCTATTTGTGCCCGCGGGTGTGAAACATGGTCCGGTGACCTGGAAGAAGGTCAGGCGACCACATATCCAGATGGCGATGGTGCTTGGTGCCGGCACCTTGAATGAGGCGGACCCCGGTGGACATGAGAAGCAGAGGGAATAGAGATTATCCCTTTATAGCTTTACCACCTTGGCGGTGTGGATATCGGGGATGGCTAGTAGCTGCTGGCACTGTTCCTCAGGTAGGGGTTCGTCCACAGCCAGTATCATTAAGGCTTGCCCTCTGGGCTTGAGGCGGCTTACATGCATGGCGCTGATGTCTATATCGGCATCCCCCGTTATCTTACCTACGGTACCAATTAGCCCGGGACGGTCCAGGTGGTCGCAGAATAAGAAGTAGCCCCCGGTGGGCACAATATCAAACCAGTAGTTATTAACCCGGACGATGTGTACTTCCTTACGCATTACTGTCCCGGCAACGGTGGTAGCCCCGGTGCTGGTGGTGGCTTCCATGGTAACAAGGCTGGCATAGTTCTCGCAGGTGGGCTCTTTCTGTTCGGCAACCTTTAAGCCACGTCTGGCGGCTACCATGTTGGCATTGACCAGGTTTATTCGCTCCTCACTTACCTGCTCAAGTAATCCTCCCAGGGCGGCGGCTTTGAGGGCGTTGGTATCATAGTTAGAAATCTCGCCCTCATATTTAATCTGGACAGCACTTACCTGCCCCTCGACAATCTGGGCCAGTAGCCTGCCCACGGTGGTTGCTACCTCAATTAAGGGTGCCAGCACGGCTAGCATTTCCGCCGGAATAAAGGGGGCATTGACCGAATATTTGGCGGGACGCCCGTTAAGTACGTCAATAACCTGCTCGGCGATGTCTTTGGCGGCCATGACCTGGGCTTCAGCGGTGGAAGCACCCAGGTGGGGGGTAACAATGATATTGTCGCTGTCAAAGAGGACGCTTTTGGTGGCTGGTTCGGTGGAAAAGACGTCTATGGCAGCACCCGCCACTCGCTTCTCCGCCACTGCTTTAGCCAGCGCCTCTTCGTTGATGATTCCGCCACGGGCGGTATTAATGATACGGACGGTTGGCTTGGCCAGGGCCAGCTCTTTAGCCCCAATCAGCCCCTTGGTCTGGGCTGTTAGCGGGGTGTGTACGGTGATGAAGTCGGCTTCTTTGAGTAGCTGTTTTAAGGGGACAAGCTCTACCTGCAGGTTGCGGGCTTGGTCAGCCGAGATAAATGGGTCATAGGCAATCAGCTTCATTTCCAGGCCCAGGGCGCGCCTGGCTACCTCCGCCCCCACCTTGCCCAGCCCGACGAGACCTAGTGTTTTGTTTCTTACCTCGGTGCCCATGAAGTCGCTTCGGCGCCATACCCCCGATTTGAGCACGACGTTAGCCTGGGGGATATGGCGAGCCAGGGCGAGCATGAGGGCGATGGTATGCTCGGCGGCGGAGATGGTATTGCCGGTGGGGGCATTAACCACGATGATGCCACACTTGGTGGCTTCGTCAACATTGATGTTGTCAACACCGACGCCAGCCCTACCGATGACCTGGAGCTTCTTACCCGCTTGTATTACCTCGGCGGTGACCTTGGTCTGACTGCGTACCACCAGGGCTTCGTAGTCGCCGATTATGGATACCAGTTCCTTGGGGGTAAGCCCAGTTTTAGCATCAACCTGCGCCTGGTGGCGCAGAAGCTCTAACCCCTCTTCGGAAACAGGGTCGGCGACCAAGACCTTCATTTTAGCCATGACTCTTGAACCCGGCTTGCGGCAGCACTACCTTTAGCGCTGATATTACTGCTTTAATGTCGTCCTCGTTTACCCAACCCAGGTGCCCGATGCGGAATATCTTGCCGTCCAGCTTTTGTTGCCCGCCGGCGATTACAACCTGCTGCTCCTCCCGCAGAATCTTGAGCATCTTCTTGGTATCAAGCCCGTTTGAGGCAGCGACGGCGGTAACAGTATTGGAGGCGTATCTCTCATCGGCGAAGAGTGAAAGCCCCAGCGATTTTACTCCGTCCCGGGTGGCTTGGGCAAGCTTAGCTTGGCGGGCGAAGATGTTATTTAGACCTTCCTTTAGCATCATATCCAGCGCGGCATGCAGGGCAAAGAATACCGAGACAACCGGCGTCCAGGGTGTTTGCCCCTTTTCCAGGTAGTTTTTAGCCAGGGTAAAGTCCCAGTAGAAGCGGGGCATCTTGGCGTTCTGGTGTGCCTGCCACGCCTCCTGGCTCATGCTAACCATAGCCAGCCCTGGGGGAACCATCCATCCCTTCTGGGAACCGGTAACGACAACATCGCAGTGCCAGTCATCCGCCGGCAGGTTAATTGAACCAAGGCTGCTGATGGCATCAACCAGCAGCAGTTTATCAAATTGCTTTACCACGGAGCTGATTGCCTCCAGGTCATTGGTGACGCCGGTAGACGTTTCGTTATGGGTAACCAGCACCGCCTTTATCTTTGGCTCAGCCTTAAGGGCTTTGCCCACGGCATCGGCATCAGCCGCCTTGCCCCATTCAAAGCGCAGCGGGATTACCTCGGCGCCAAACCGCTCGGCGATGGTAGCAAAGCGCTCGCCAAAGACGCCAATAGATACCGAGAGCACCTTGTCGCCGGGGGACAGGGTATTGACGATTACCGCCTCCAGTCCTCCTGTGCCCGAGCCGGTGAGTATAAAAACATCTTCCTTGGTCTGGAAGAACTCCTTCATCTTGGCGGTGACATCGGTGAGTATCTGAGCGAACTCCGGACCGCGGTGGTTTATCATCTGCCGGCTCATTGCCTGCAGGACTTCTTCGGGGCAGGGGGTAGGTCCGGGAATACGTAGTTGTTCCATTTCTCTCCTTTTACCTTGGCAGGTCAGGGGCACTGCCTTTTGACTATCATTAAATGAATATATTAGCACCAGGCGGCAGATAAATCAATTAATGGGTTATAAGCCGGCCAGCTTTTTCTTCAGCTCCGAGAGTTGCCTCAGGTGCGATTTTTCCTCGGCTATTATCTTACTTACCGTTGCTTGTGCCTGCTTGGGCATCAGGTCTCTCATCTCGTAGTAGAAGAGGATTGAGTCCTTTTCCGCCCCGATGGACAGGTCAAGGGCGGCAACATCGCTCTCTGCCCCGCCCGCCAGTTTGCCGGTAATCAGGTCGTCACTGAAAACGGCACTGTCAACCAGCGCCTGAAGATAAACAGCGTATTCCCCGGCGGTTTCGGGAAACTGGAATTTATCGGCTTCAGCAAGCATGCCCTGAAAAATCTGAAGGTGCTCCCGTTCCATATCGGCGAGATAGCGAAAGACTTCACGGGCATTGGCGTTCTTGGTTGAATCAGCCATGCTGTCGTAGAAGGCAACCCCCCTCCCCTCAATGCCAAGGGCTATGTTGATAAGCTCACTACCGGAAAAAGAGATAGACATTTTATCACCTATTCCTTCTCTTCCTTCAGCAGGTCGGTGAAGACCTCGGTGTGGTATATTTCGTGGTCTCTGATGCGGAGCAAAAGCTGCTTCAGGTCCTTTTCCTTAGTCTCCTTGGCGGCGCGGTCATAGGCCTCGGTCACTTTCTTTTCTATCTTGATGGCAGCCTTGAGCATATCGGCGGTCTTGGTTGAGCGGTCAACCTTGGTGTGCTCGATTTTAGGGTTGCCCCCGCCGTCAACCAGCTCCTCAGCCAGCCAGCCTAGATGCTGCATCTCGTTGATAGCCTGGTTCTGCAGTTCTTCTTTGGCTTCTTCATTGAGCGTTAGATAGGAGTGGAGTAAGTACTGGAGGATAACGGTGTACTCGTGCTCAATGCCCCAGTTAAGGGTCTTGGTAACCTTGTCCCGCCGCTTGCCTCTCACGTCTTTAGTCCCCTCCCTCTTTGTCTTGTCCACGAAGTGCTGGAAATCACCGCGGTGTGCTTCTTCATCGGAGAGGATGCGCCGCAATAGCCGCTTTATCTTGGGGTCGCTGATAGCCTTGATGTGCTCTTTATACTGTTTGACGGCGTCTCCTTCCAGCAGCACGTCGTTGCTCATCCAGTCAGTAACCGCTTTGCCACCCATGCGCATCTTCCCCCGCTTAATGCTGGGGACACCCCCCAGTTCGACTATGGTCTCGGCAAGAAAGTCGAGGTGGCGCATTTCCTCCCTGGCGAGGGCTTCAATCTCGCAGGACATCTCGCCCTCCCCCATAGAATAGGCATGGGTCAGGTACTGAATGATGGCGCCGTGCTCCCCCTCAAGGTCCTGGTTTAGTAGTTCCACGATTTTCTTTTTGTCCATTATTCCCCCCTTATTCAATCTTTTCAAATTCGCTGCCTCAACCCCCGTCCAGAGATGGATGCTCCTTGGTAACAAACCAGCCCGCCGGGTCTTTCAGGTATTCGTAATAGTCAAGCAGGATTAGGTAGTGCTCCCTTTCTTCGGCAGCCACGGTATTATAAAATTCCCTCTCGGCGTCATAGGTGGCATCTTCCCCCTGGCTTTTATAGTAGTCATAGGTCTTATTTTCCATGCCCATGGCTGTCTGTACGGCGTCAAGCTCGGTGGCAAGGGCTTTTATATTGGCGCCGCCTCCCTCGGTCGCCCTGGCAAAGATGGTCCTTAGCCTTTGGCCGCCGTCAGGTTTAAAATCGGTCACTGGCCACGCCTTTTGAGCCTGTATTGCCTGGTATATCTGCTCGAACTTTTGCCGGTGGACGTCTTCTTCGGCAGCCAGCGACTGCAGCAACTTCTTGCCCGCCTCGTTGCCGCTTTCCTGGCTTGCTTTCAGGTAGTACTCCTTGCCGTCAATCTCCATCTGAATGGCAATTTGAAGCGCTTTTAGGGTTTTATCCTCTTCTGTTTCCATTGTCATTTCCTCTATATTAGAATAATAACAATAAAAAATCATAAAATAAAGAGGAAAAAGGTTAAAAAGTTATCACATTTTTGATGGCTGCAGGCAGGAGGGGCTGAGGTGGTGGGTTTTTTAGAATAAATCCATGCTGAGGTATCTTTCACCCCTGTCGGGCAGGGCGGTAACAATGGTTTGACCCTTTTCCGACCTTCGGGCAATCTCCAGTGCGGTAAGGACATTGGCCCCTGAGGAAATGCCAACCATAAGCCCCTCCTCTTTTATCAGTCGCCGTGTCATATCTACGGCGTCACTGCTTTTTACCTTAATCACCTCGTTGACGAGGTCCATGTTGAGCAGGCTGGGGATAAACCCTGGACCTATTCCCTGTATCAGGTGTGAGCCGGGCTCCTCCCCGCTTACTACTGCTGATTCCGCCGGCTCTACGCCAATAATCTTTACCTCGGGGTAGACCTCTCTCAACGCTTCGCCTACGCCCATTAGTGTTCCCCAGGTGCCACCCCCGGCGATAAAAGCATCAATTCGCCCCCTTACTTCTTCCAGAATCCTCTTGGCGGTAATCTCTCGGTGGGCGGCGATGTTGTCCGGGTTCTCAAACTGCCTCGGCAGCCAGGCATTTTTATTTTCCCTGCCCAGCTGCTCAACCTTCTTTATGGAGCCGGGGAACCCCCCCTTTTCCGGGGTTAGGACAATCTCGGCGCCAAAGGCTGTCATCATCTGCCTTCTTTCCTTGCTCATGTGCTCGGGCATGACGGCAATAAATTTGTAGCCTTTTAGCGGGGCGAGCATGGCGAACGATATGCCGGTATTACCGCTGGTAGCCTCTATAATCATGCCTCCCGGTTTTAATAGCCCCTTCTTCTCCGCTATTTCCATCATGTATAGGGCCATTACATCCTTTATGCTGCCACTTGGATTTAGGGCTTCCAGCTTAGCCAGGATGGTGGAATTGGTGTCGTTTATTTTAGCCAGTTCCACCACTGGTGTATTTCCCACAAGCTCTAATATGCTTTTTACCATTTTCTATGATAGTGTAGCCTTGTTAGCTGTTTTAGTCAACAATTTGGGATGTAGATGAGGCAGACAGCACTTCTAAGGGCTAAGGGGAGCGACGGACCTTTACTATTTCCGCCAGGATGCTGACCGCTATCTCTTCCGGGGTCTGAGCGTTTATTTCCAGGCCAATGGGGGCGTGCACCCTGTCCAGTTGCTCTTTAGCTATCCCTTTGGTTAAGAGGTGAGAGAATATCGCCTTGTTTTTGGTTTTACTGCCTATCATGCCGATGTATTTAGCCTTTGTCCCCACTGCCCATTCCAGCACCGTATCGTCATACTGGTGGTTTCGGGTAACAATCACGATGTAGCTTGATTTATCTATCTTTAGCTTGGGGAATGCCCCGCTGAAGTCCTCGGCGAGAATGGTATCGGCTTCGGGGAATCTATCGGCATTGGCGAATTCAGCCCGGTCATCAGTGACCGCAATCTTGAAGCCGAGGAGCTTGCCCATCCCGGCTAGAGCCAGCGAGATATGGCCACCGCCGAATATGTATAGGGTGGGTGGGGTCAGGATGGGCTCAATAAATACCTCCAGCTCCCCGCCGCAGAGCATCCGCTCCTCCTCTTCTACTTCCTTGGCATTCAGGCTGGTGTGGAGCTGTTTTGGCTTGCCCTGCCCGATTACCTTAATCGCTTCCTTAATTACTTGGGCTTCCACACTACCGCCACCTATAGAGCCGATGATGCTACCGTCAACCTTGACCAGCATCTTGGCTCCCTCCTCCCTTGGGGTGGAGCCGGTGGCGGAGAGGATAGTAACCAGCGCCGCCTCTTCGCCCTCGGCTCTAATCCTGACTATTTCCTGGTAGATATCAGTCATCTTAGATATTATAGCTTATAGCGCGTCTTTATTGCCTCTAGAACGCCGTCAGCAATTGCCTTTATCCTGTCTCTTATGGTGAAGCCGGCGTCTTTATTCCCTGAAGGGTCTATTTCAACCAGCTTTGTCCCCTTCGTAACCTTTACCCCGTTGCGCATCAGGGCTTGAATGACGCCGCCTATCTTTGCTTTTAAGGGCTCCTCCGCCACTGAGGCAATCACCTCATCGGCGGCGACGGCATCCCCGATTTTTTTGTCGGTCTGGAATAGGCCGTTTTTGGGGGAGTGTAGCACTCGCTCGAAGGTTAAGCCGTCTACGGCGATGGGGATTCCGCTATCCTTTTCTGCCTCACCCTTAAGGATTACCTTACCCAGGTTCTGGCTGTTGTTTGTCTCCACCACCATATGAACGTCCCTCCCCACCCTAAATCCGGGACCCAGTCCGATTACGAGGAGGGCATCGGTAGTCCTCGTTCCCAGGTTTTTCTTTGCCATGATAGCGTCAACCAGCACATCAGGTTTGAGGTTGCTCTTTATTGATGCCTCAGGGTCAATGATAATAGCTATCTCGCCTTCATGCCACGTCTTGGCGATAGCCGTAAAGGAGGTAACATGCCTGGCTACTACTCCCTCAATCTCCTTTTTGCCTTCGTATATTGCCTCGGAGAAGGCAACCCCCCGGCTTACTGCTTGAGGGCTGGAGATTTCAGTTATGCAGACCCGGCACTGGGCGCGGGCTAACCTGTGGGCTACCCCGCTGGCTACCTCCCCACCCCCTCTGATGAGGACGACTACCTTGGTTAATGCTTTACCCATCTCAAAAATTATAGCACAGGGGGGAGAGGCAAGGCTAGCAATGAGCCACATCAGCAACATGATGCCTGTAATGAGGCGTAATTACGGGAAGGAATTTATAGCTCGCCCTGCACCAGTGTAGTCGTGTCCTGGACACCCTGGACGCTGCGCACTTCGCTAACGATTATCTTGGCTAGCTGAAAGAGGCTCTTCGCTTCGGCGGCGGCTATTGCGTCCCACTGTCCGAACACGATGTTTACATCGGTAACCCCGGGAGTAGCCCGAATCTGGGACAGGGCGCTGGATTCCAACCCAGGGACTAGCTTGATTAGAATATAACCCTTTATCATCTGGCGATATTATATTCCCTCCGGGGTTGGTTGGCAAGTTAAGGCGGTGCCTTCCCCCGCTTGCTCAACTTGAACCAGGGGTGAAAGCTGATTATACATTCGGTGCAGGTTTTCCTGTCCAGAGCGCCGGTGGTCATCATGTTTATTGCCATGAGATAATCGGCAATCCTGTCGGGGAGGAGAAAGTGCTCCTTCACATACCTCTTACCCCTTTCCCCCATCGTCCTCGCCACCTCTGGGTTTTCCAGCAGGTTAAGGACCTTCTGTGCCGCATGGTGCGGTGTCCGGTAGAAGAAGCCGGTATCACCCTCTCTTATCTGGAGGGGGATGGCACCGACATTGGCGGCTATTATCGGTTTGCCCTTCCACAGCGCCTCGGTAATCACCAGCCCGAAGCCCTCTCTAGTCGATGGCTGCATTATAACGCTCGCTGCCCGCTGGAGCGCATTTACCTCTCTCCAGTTCTCCAGCCGATTCGCCATCTGGAGGTTAAGGACGTGGATGTCATCTTCGTTCTTGGTATCTTCGTAGACACTGTCCAGAATCCTCTTCCCTTCAGGGTCGTCGGTAGCCAGACCACCGGCAATGACAAGCTGGCATTTTCTCCTTTCCCTTACCTGGCGGTAGGCGGCAATGGTCCTATCTATCCCTTTCCACGGGTCAAATCTTCCAATTTGGGCGATTATAGGAATTTTTGAGTCTATATGGTATTTGGCAAGAATCTTGTCTATCTCCTCCTGGCTCAATTCCCTGTTCTTCTCAGAGAGGGGGTCAATACAGGGGGGGATTATGAACTTGGGCATATGCCAGCGTGAGATAACATAGTGGGCGGCGGAGAATATGGCAGCCTCAAAGTGTTCAGTCCAATTGGTGATAAAATCCCATAGGTCGGGGTTAGCCCTTAAGGTCATCTCCTCAATATCTATGTGGCATCTCCACAGCCAGGTCTCATCTGGTTTTTTAATAAGGCGACTTAGCCCCAGTGGCTGTGGGTCGTGGACGAGCACTACGTCCGGGCTGTAGTCTATAAGGTTGCCTCTGGCACTGTCGGCGAGGGTGTCAACATAGCACTGCTCCATCTCTGGGGTAAAGGTGCCCTCCATGCCCTGCAGCAGGTTATGAAGGCTTTTGGTGCATTCAAAGTACTCCTTATTTCCGCGGACAATCTTCCATTCCGCCTCTACACCCAGCGAGTTCAGGAGGGGGATGGAGCTAAAAAGCATCTCAGCCACGCCTCCCCCCTGGGCGCTGGAGTTTAGCTCCAGCAGCTTTAGCCCCTTCACCCTCTCCGCTGCCCTGTGTAGTCTCTCTATCTTCTCCTCGCCTACGATGGGGGTGTAGGCTTCCACAGGTGGCGTGGAGAGGGGGGTGAAGTTCTTTCTTTTACTGTATACCGTCCCGTCGGCTAACACGGAAGCTTTAGTTGCCATTCCCATTCCTTACCCTTTATTTACTATAGCTCAACCCTGGAATCGTTGCCGAGAAAGAGGCTTGTTACCTCGGGTTTGTGGTCTTGTCCCAGCACCTCACTCCCCCTGCCGATGACGCTGTCAACCAGTCTAACCCGGTGAAGGCGGCAGTTCTCCAGAACCACCGAGTTCTCCACTGACGAGTCTTCTATCACCGTGCCAGCGCCGATGCTGGCGAAGGGACCAATGGCCGAATTACTGATGCGGCAACCCCCGGCGATGGACGCCGCTCCCCGAATAGCGCTGGCGGCTACCCCTGTTCCCTGCCTGATTTCCACCTTGCCCACTATCTTGCTTTTGGCATCAATATCACCTTTGATGTCCCGTTTCAGGAAGTTATCAAGCGTTAGCCGGTTGGCTTCTAAGAGGTCATCCTTGGTACCGGTATCAAGCCACCACCCCTTGAGAATATGACACCTGACCACCTTGCCCATGTCAATGAGCTTCTGTATGGCATCGGTTATCTCAAGCTCGCCCCGCCCTGAGGGCTTAATGCGGGCAATCGCCTTGTGGATTTGGGGGGTGAAGAGATAGGCTCCAACCAGGACGAGGTTGCTCCTTGGCTCCTTCGGTTTCTCAACAAGGCGGACGACCTCACCCTTCTCATTGACCTCAGCTACCCCGAATGGGTGGGGGTCGGGCACTTCCTTGAGGAGGATGAGGGCATCGGAGGGGCGGGTATTGAATTCTTTAACAAATTCCCTGACACCACCCTCAATTAGGTTATCGCCCAGGAACATAAGGAAAGGGCTGTCGCCGAGAAAGTCCTTTCCCATCTTTACCGCATGAGCCAGACCAAGCGGCTCCGGCTGGACGATGTAGGTAGTATGAGCCCCCCATCTTGAGCCATCGCCAACGGCTTCTTTTATCCCCTTGCCTGTGTCCGGGGAGGTGATTATGCCGATATCGGTGATTCCAGCCTCTTTAATCTGCTCCAGAACGTAGAACAATATGGGCTTGTTGGCGACGGGCAGGAGGTGCTTTGCCGTAGTATCGGTAAGCGGTCTGAGCCTTGTTCCTTTGCCGCCGCATAAGACCAGTGCCTTCATTACCTGTCCTGCGCAAGGTATTTTTTAACAAAGTCTATGGAGTCTACGGGGGTGGGGTCAATCTTGTTTAATATCGCCAGGTAGAAGCTGGCATAATCGCCGAAAAGAATAAGGCTCATCACCTGAGCCAGGGGACTTGCCCCGATAGCCTCCACCAGTTCGTGCTTGATTTGTGCCTTGGTCATTAGCCGGGCGGTAGCCTCATAGCGAAGGCGGTTTCGCGGGTTTAACAAGACGGAATGCAGTAAGACCACAAATACCCTCTCCTTTACCTCGGGGGGGAAGTCATAGCCCACTGCTGCGTTATGATTGAGCTCGGGGAAGAGCTCAAAGAAAGCCATGGTCTTACTGTTCTCGTTGAGCTGGGTCTTCCAGCGCCGGGCTACCTCGGAGAGTATTTCTGCCCCGTAGATTATCACCACATGCCGGTGGAGTTTAGTTGCCAGTTGCTTCGCCGGATTAGAAGCCAGGGGATTGGTTTCAACCAGGTCACCGGCTAGCTTATTTAGAACCTTTAGCCCTTCCTTTAGCTCCGCCGATTTATCTCTAAGCAGACCGAGCTTCTGGAAAATGCCGACCAGGGGGATGAAGCTGTGGGGGAAGGCGGCTCTTGGGGGTGCCTGGTAATCGATAGCAAAGACGGGGATGCCCTCCCTTTCCGCCAGCTGTTTAAGCTTGCCACCGCTGGTAAGCACCAGCTTCTTTGCCTTGGTCTTGAGGGACTGGGTGAAGGCGGAGAGGGTCTCCTCGGTGTTACCTGAGTAGCTTGAGGCGATGACCAGCGTCCTCTCGTCGGTGAACGGCGGCAAGTCGTAATCGCGATGTACCCAGATGGGCGTTTTGCTTTCAGCTAGGGCAAGGCGGCGGACAACATCACCACCAATAGCCGAGCCACCCATCCCCAGAATAATAACCCGCTCTATTCCCTTATATTTATATTCGGGGGGGAGGTCAAAGCCCATAATTTTTTCCCATGCCCGCTGGCATTGCTCGGGGAACTCACGCAGGCGGGAAAGCATCCCTGAACTGTCAATCTGCCGGTAAATCATAGGGTCGTCTAGGCTAGCCATGGTTTCCCCCAGTATTTATAGTGCTGTCTATTATAGCATCCGAAGGGCAAGCCCACCAACTATCGTATTGACACAGGTCGTGCTGAAACCTATCATTAAAGCGAAATGAGACATAATAAGGTCTGCTATTTTCTGATATTAGGCGGTATCCTTGCTCTGCTGGTGCTGCTTTTTCCCGTCCCTGCCCACGCTGCCACTAAGATTATTTATCTCCAGCCCAGAGAGGGTAAAATCGGCGACTGGATTGGAGTTAATGTCCTCAATTTTGACTCCGCTGAAATAGTCCATATCTACTTCTCTAGTGATGAAGCCACTGAGGATGACACTATCGGCGGCAGGGTCACTGCCTACCAGCATGTAGTGGAAGCTCCTACCTTCGGTGCTTCTGCTGTCGGTAATGGTACTTTTGCCTATATGTATTACTTCGTTGTGCCCGATAGACTCACCGATGGTGAGCATGAAGAGGATGTGCATAATGGCGACTATTATGTTTACGCCACTTATGACCCTGGCACAAGCATAGTGTGCGTGGCTACATTTACTGTAATTGATGGTGAAATTGAGGTAGAGCCTGAAGAGGGCGTGGTGGGGAGTGGGGTTGAGGTTAGCGGTGAAGGTATGCGCCCAAATCAGAGGATTAGCGTTGAGTATGACGGTGATAAAGTTGACATAATAAGTGGTGATAGCGAAACCAATAGCGAGGGTCAATTTGTCTGTAACATTGTTATCCCGGAGGGTGTCATTGGTGGCCATACCATAGCCGTTAGTGATGAGTCGGGCGATAGGGCCGAGGTTGAGTTCAGCGTAAAACCAGAAATCACCCTGAACCCAATCAAGCAGGCGATAGGGGGAGGAGTGGGGGTCAGTGGCACCGGCTTTCCTGAAGATGAGGCTATTACGCTGGTTATTGATGGTCTTGAGGTTAACACCACCCCGGCACCCCTTGATATCGATTCCCTTGGTAGCTTCAGTTGCAGCTTCGTTGTGCCCTTCTTTGATAGTTGTGAGGTCAGAAAAGTAGTCGCCTATGACAGTGAGGACGTCAGGCTGACTGAAGCCCAGTTAGCTATTCTAGCCGGCATTACCCTTAGCCCGGTTACTAGCCCGGCTTCACCCGGTTATGTGGGCATGGGACTGGGCGTCCGCGGCATTGGTTTTATCGCCGAGGCTGATGTTACCGTCACCTATACTATTAATGATGAAGCCATCCCTGTGGCTACAGCCAGGGCTGATGATAGCGGAAAAATCTCGGTGATGTTTACTATCCCGCCTAGCCTTGCCGGAAGCCATGCCGTGACGGCAACCGATGGTGTCACCAGTTTGACCTCCACCTTTATTATGGAATCACAGGCGCCACCCATGCCCCGCTTACTGCTACCGGAGATTGGTGGCACATCACAGGCAGAGGCATACTTTGACTGGGGGGATGTTAAAGACCCCAGTGGTGTGAGCTACACCCTTCAGGTTGCTACTGATGCCGATTTTACCGATATGGTGCTGGAGAAGGAAGGCTTGCCTCAGTCGGAATATGCTGTGAGCGAAGGGGAGATGTTAGCGTCAACTGGGGCGGCAGCCCCTTATTACTGGAGGGTAAGGGCGGTAGACGGCTCTTCTAATGAGGGCGACTGGTCGCCTTCCGGCTTATTTTCTGTTGGTTCTTCCTGGCTATCCAGTTTGGTGTTGTATGCCTCCTATGGGGTCGGCGTATTGTTCTTGGTTATCGTCCTCTTCTGGTGGCTAAGATGGCGTGCCAGGTCATCTAAGTCATCCAAGGAGTAATCAGGCTTCCCTCCCTTCTTTAAATTGTGCCTTCCGGGTTATCAATTCTGCTGAAAATTATTAGTCCTTTATTCCTAATACCTATTTACTACCAGTTAATGACCTATATGGGTGATTGTATCGGTAAGTGAGATAATCTACAGTGGTAATAGGTAAGTTTAAGGTAAGTTTAAGGTAGTTTAGAAAGTAGGGCAAAGTATGGCAGTTGATAAGAATATTGACCCTATGCTGACGGCAAGCGATGTCGCCCGCCTTCTCAACGTGCATTTGAACACGGTGAGGCGATGGAGTAACCAGGGGGTGCTGAAGGCATACCGCATTGGCTCGCGGGGGGACCGGAGGTTCCGGCAGGAGGATATTGCTTACTTTCTTTCGCGGGAGAATAAGGTGAATGGTAAAAGGAGGGTTCCCGCGTGGCGGACGATGATAGGCAACCTGTTAATTTAAGAGCGGAAGCGGGCAATTCAAGTCAAGAGGACGGTGGGAAAGCCAACCGTAGTGTTGACATTTACCGTTTAGCTAAGTGGCCTGTGCCCGATTGGTTGGGGGTTGGGGGTAAGGCACACCGATTAGAAATTGGCTCCGAATTAAAAGCCCAGGCTGAGGTTTATTTGCAGAAGCTGGGCTATGAGGTAGCTCAGGGGGCTAAACTCGCCGGGAAGTCGGGGGTTGAGCATACCTTTGATATGCTTGCCCGAAAGGATGACGGTTTTATTACCAACACCCTGGCCATTTGCTTTGCCCCCGGGGGTGATAGGGAGGTGGAGGTGGGTACTATCTTTAGATTTGCCAACAAAGCCTACGATACTGGCATTCTTACCCGGATTCTTATTTCGGTCTCCGGACTTAGCCAGGAGGCAAAACAGTTAGCTCAGAAGCAGCGAATAAAGGTCATTGAGAAAGAGCAAGTAGCATCACTACTGGAGCTGGAGCCGGCGCCGCCAGTTAATCCGGAAGCACCTTTCAGGTTTGAGACAAAGGAGCAACTGGCTGAATCTTTGACCAATCTCGGCTATAAGGTTGAGCAGAATGCTAAGGTTAAGGGCAAATCGGGGGTTGAATATACCTTTGACCTGATGGCTCATTCTAGCAGCGACCAGGTCGGTCAAAGCTTTGGTATAGATTTTCTGACGGGGAAGGAAGAGGTAACCCTGGAGCAGGTATCCTTATTTGATACTAAGGCTTATGAGGCTGGCGTTGATGATAAGGTCATCGTTGTCTCGCCGCGGCTTAGCCCTGAGGCAAGCCAGTTTGCCCAGCACCAGCGGATAAGAGTCCTTGATTTAGGTCAAAAGACTGCCCCCCAACCGCCCAAGCCGGAAAGGCCAGCGACTGCTGCCGCTGAGTTTCGCCCCATGCATATTAAGCAGGCAGCTCAGCCTGAAGCATTGCGATTAATCCCTGAGGTGATGGCGAGGAAGTATAATGCCATCCCTCTGGTGGTATCTGGTGATACCCTCCAGGTAGCTATGGCAGACCCCACTGACATCTTTGCCCTGGAGGCTTTCTCCGCCCTGTGCCGGATGAGGATTAAACCGGTAGCCGCCAGCGCCAAGGAAGTGCGGGACGCTATAGACTTTAACTATAAGAGCTACGGCGAGATTGAAAAGCAGCTTGCCCGTATCTCTATTCCTCCTGAAATAGCCGGGGAGAAGCTTGTCGCCAGCTCTGATACTGATGCCCCTCTGGCTCAAGCCCTCAACCTTATTGTTGAAGAAGCAGTTAAAGCCCGTTCCTCTGACGTCCATATTGAGCCTGAAGAAGATAGGTTAAGGGTGCGCTACCGCATTGATGGTACTCTCCATGACCTCATGTCTCTGCCGCTTAGCATACATCTGGCTTTAATTTCCCGCATCAAAATCCTGTCTGATTTGAATATTGCCGACCGCCATCGCCCTCAGGATGGTCAGTTCACGATTAAGGCCCAGGGGCGAAATATAGATGTGCGGGTGGCTACAACTCCTACGGTTAATGGCGAGATGGCAGAGCTGCGCCTTCTGGATAAGTCAATGGCTACCCTCGGGCTGCCTGAGCTTGGCATGCTACCTGATTGTCTGGAAGCGTATCAAGCCATGCTCAAGGTTCCCTATGGCATGATTTTAACCAGCGGTCCAACCGGAGCCGGTAAGACTACTACCATGTATGCCTCAATCAATTCCCTTGATTGTCTGGGGAGAAACGTCATTACTATTGAGGACCCCGCTGAGTACCGGTTTAAGGATATCAATCAGATTCAGGTTAATCCTCAAGCTGGTATAACCTTTGCCGCTGGGCTGAGGTCTATACTTCGTCTTGACCCCGATGTAATAATGATCGGTGAGATACGTGACGGCGAAACAGCTAACATAGCGATTCAAGCCGCCTTGACCGGGCATATGATGCTGTCTTCGGTCCATGCCAGCGATGCCGCTGGTGTGCTTTCTCGTCTGCTTGACCTTGGCATAGAGCCCTTCCTTGTTGCCTCGGCGGTAATTGGTGTTGTCGCCCAGCGAATGGTGCGTCGTATCTGCCTTGATTGTAGCCATCTTATTGAGGTTCCGCTGGTAGAGCAGATGGCTTACGAAAAGGAAATGGGGGAAAAGCGGACGGAATTTTTCTATGGTACTGGCTGTAAGTCATGCGCTTATACCGGTTATCTGGGTCGGACCGGGCTCTTTGAGCTTATGCCTATGACTGACAATCTAAGGGAACTAATTACCAGCCGGGCGAGTACTAGTCATATTCGGGCTGAGGCGGTTAAGGGGAGTATGATAACGATGATGACTGACGGTATGCGCAAGGTGAAGGCGGGTATTACTACCCCCTCTGAAATCCTGCGTAGTGCCTACTCTCCAGACTAGTGAGGTAGAGGTTCGATGAATTATCAATATATAGCTTACACTGAGGATAAAAGATTGGTCAAGGGCAAGCTTGCAGCTGCCACCGAGGAAGCAGCCACCAGTCTATTAAATTATGGTGGCTATCAGGTGATTAGCCTGAAGGCGGTCACTCCCTTTTTCAATGCCGACAAGCTGCGGGCTCGCTTTTACGGGGTAAAGTCCAAAGAAGTAATAATGTTTTCCCGTCAGCTGGCTTTGCTCCTTGAATCCGGCACTGATATTGTTACTTCCTTAGACCTCCTGCAAAACCAGGTGACAAATCCCGGCTTTAAGAGAGTGATTGGCGAAGTAGCCTCTGACATTCGTGCTGGCAGCTCATTGTCATCAGCGATGGGCAGGCACCCCAAGGCTTTCCCTGAAATCTACTATCGGACAATAGCCGCTGGTGAGGAGAGTGGTAACCTGAGCGTGGTGCTTCGGCAAATGGCTGACTATCTGGAGAGGGGGACTACCGCCCAGAAGAAGATTAAAGCTGCTCTGGCCTATCCCATTATGCTTGCCGTTGTTGGTATAGTAGTGGTAAGTATACTTGTCACCGTGGTTATGCCTTCGTTTATTACCCTGTACGAAGCATTCGGTGCTGAGCTACCCCTGGCAACAAAGATGGTTATTGGCCTCTCTGACTGGCTTATCAATAATGGTCTTTATCTTCTGGTTGGGATTGGAATAGTTGGTGTCTTAGTCTATCTTTATAGCCGAACGCCAGCCGGCAGGTACCAGAAGGATAAGTTATTACTTACCCTGCCTGTAATTGGGCGAATCAATCAGCTTAGCGAGCTTTCCCGCTGTTGCCGAACTATATCCCTTCTATTCGGAGTCGGTTTGCCCTTACCCGAAATCCTGACCCAGGCTATTCGCGGTAGCGGTAATAAGGCTATGACCAAGGCGCTGGCTGATACTCAGCAGGAGTTGATTCGGGGTGAGGGTTTATCCAAACCTATGGCAAAGAGGGCGGTGTTCTTACCCTTGATGGTGCAGATGGCTGGAGTTGGCGAGGAGACTGGTAACCTTGATAATACCTTAGCCACTGTAGCCCAGAGCTATGAGCTTGAGGCTGATGACAGGATTAGTACCGCAATTGGGCTTATTCAGCCAGCCCTGGTTGCAGTTATCGCGTTAGTAATTGGTTTTCTTGCCGTATCCTTACTTTCAGCTATGTATTCTATCTACGGGCAGGTCAGTCTATGATTAAGGGTGAAGAAGGCTTCAGTCTAATTGAAGTGATGGTAGCTATCGTCCTACTGGGGGTAGTTTCCGTTTCCTTACTCAGCGCTATAGGCACTGCCTCCCAGGCTGTCTTTATTGCTGATGAGCAGGCGTCTGCGGAAAGCCTGGCCCGAGCTGAGATGGAGTATATGAAGACTTGTACGTATGATTATTATGAGAGCGGTGCTCCCCCATCATATGAAAAAGATGAGGTTGAATCTCCTACTTATGCTGGTTATTTTATCTCGGTTGACGCTATTCCTATCGACCCGGATACCGGTGAAGTCTTGACTAACCCTAGTGATGATGAGGGCATCCAGAAGGTAGTAGTGAGCGTTAGCCATGTTGGTAAACCAGGCGTAGTTACATTGGAGGCCTATAAGGTAGACCGATGATGTTTTCCAAGTTGTTTTCCAAGTTAGGAATAATAAATAAGAACCAGAGGGGAATGACCCTGGTGGAGCTAATGCTGGTCTTTACCATTACTGGCATTATCTCCAGTAGTGTTACTATGACCTTTTTCCAGGTAGTTACCGGGAGTGTCCGCGCCAATAACCATATGACTGCAATCAGTCAGGTGCAGAGTGCTGGCTACTGGATCAGCCACGACGCCCAGCTGGCTCAAGATGTTGTTTTTACTCCCCCAACAGGATTCCCCCTCATATTAAGTTGGACTGGCTGGGATGATAAGAAGCACGAGGTGACCTACAGTCTGGAAGACATGGCTGGCGGACTAAAGGAGCTTCAGCAAAGCATTGTAGTTGATGATGAGGATGCGGTTGAGACTGTTGTGGCTAGATTTATTGACCCAAACGAAACGAATGTTGGTCCTGATGAAACTGCTGAGGGTGCGATTATTTTGCAAGTAAGTGTTACCGTAGGCGGCGGCCAACAAGCACAACTTGAGACCAGGGTATACAGGATTGTTCCCAGACCGGGCTCGTAGTAGCTAGAGGAGGTGAGAGGTGAGGGGAAAGTCATCAAAAAAGCGGGTTAAGGGTGAGAAGGGGCAGGCTCTTGTTATAGTCTTGCTCATGATGCTATTTGGCAGTCTTATCGTCGCCCCCGTCCTCGCTCACATGAGCTCGGGGATTAAGGTTGGCCAGAATGTCTATGAGGAGAAGATGCATCTATTATACGCTGCTGACTCTGGCGTTGAGGATGCCCTGTGGCGGATGAATAATGACCAGCTGAATTCCGACCTGTTCGGTGCAGATGACCCCGAGTATGACCCCTATGCCTATTATTCTGCCTCCAACCCTTCATATGCATGGGATTATGACCTACCCAAGAGTTTAAATGATAATGGTGTAGGTATTACTTTCAAGAATATGTGGATTCCTAAGGATATAAGTATCCCAAGCCTTGAGGTGGGGAGAAGCATTATCGAAGAGGGCAAGCTGATAATCACTGGTGCTCTCTCCGGGGTGTCAGAGACAGAATACCAGATAAAGATAGCCTTTTACTGGGAGAACGAGGCGGAGAGAGAGAGTTTGAGGGTGGAGAAGATAGGGATATGGCTACCGCCCGGCTTCAACTACAACGATGATTGTAACCTTAGTGGTGCTTGTGCTCCTTCCTTGGTGCAGGTTGGACCGTACAAGAGTGGCGAGGCTGTGGTCTGGAACTTTAGCTCTCAGCCTCAGCTCACGGCTTTCCCCGGTAGTAGCGACTACCCCATGGTGAAAACCGTCACCTTCCAATTTTTAGGTCCATCAGGACAGAAACCGGGGTCAGCTGTCTCCTGGATAGATACCATCGGAGTTGGTGGCATCGATTATACCTGGGACGCTGATGTCGAGGTCTATTCGATTACATCAATAGCTGGCGGTGAGAACGGGATTGAGGTTGAAGCTTATGCGGCTAAAATAGAAATGCGCAAGCTCGGCTCAGCGGTCTCGGGGGACTACAGCGCCGTGGGTGACACCCTGTTGACACATACCGGAAGCAATCGTTACCGCAACCAGCTTTATATGCAAAGCGATGCTGCCGCCACTTCAGGCAGTGGTGAGGGCCAGATCCCGACTACGGCAACGGTGGAGGCTGCCTATCTATACTGGTCGGGGTGGATAGATTTCCATTATGCGTATGGGAGCGGACATTCGTGGGAGTGGAGGGAGATAGAGGAGCTTATATATCCCGAGGACCCCACCCAGGCGAACCTGACGACACTGGTCGAGGAGGTGGCTAAGGTAAATAGGGTCTCCTTCGGCGCTAGCACCGACATGGATGAAGTAACCGCGTGCAAGTGGCAGGTAGCCCCCATAATTGACCAGCCGGGTTCGGAGGTATACGGGGGGACATGGTTCTACGCCTGCTTTTATAACGCTACTGACAAGGTCAGGCAGCTCATTGAGGATGAGAAAGTCAGCCCCAATGGTGCTGGCACCTATTTTGTGAAGCATGCCGATTCGGTGGTGAATGAGCCCAGAGTGGGCTATGACAGGTATTACTTTGACCTTTGTGATGCCTCTGGTCCTACCGGTGATAAGACGGGCTATCCCCTGGCTACCCCAGCCCATAAGTTACCTTACGGTGAGCGGCAGTATCGGACTAGATACCAGGCTGCCTATGCTGGCTGGTCGCTGGTTATTATCTACTCCAGTCCGGAGACCAAAGGGCACCAGTTGTATCTCTACGATATAGCCACCCCCGGTTTTACCTTTGTTTTAGGCTGGCACGACAACCCGGACTTTGATGGCGATGGTGAGGAGGGGGGTATGATTAGCGGCTTCATTGCCCCTGATGAGGTTATATATGAGGAATATGCCGCCCGGCTGACCTGCTTTGTCGGCGAGGGGGACGAAGGCGGAGACTACACTGGCGATCAAATGATAGTTAACGATGACGAACTGTCAAATACGTATAGCCCGGAGGATGATGTGTGGAATGGAAAGTCGCCCGGTTTATCTGTGCCCGGGATAGATATTGATACCTTTACTGTTGCCTACCCTACCATAGATGCGGGAGCTACCTGGGCTCAGGTGGACTTGCCTACTGACAGTGATGGGTTTATGCTAGTGTATATAATTCTCTCCTTCCGCAGCAAGGTTGCCAGCGGCGGAACTCTCAGTTACTTGGTGAGGTGATAAAAGAGGTAATGAAAAATGATGAGGTTAGGTAGAACAGCGCGGTTGGTTCTGGGGGGCGGTGTTTTAGTTATCGTCTTTGTTACTCTGTTCGTTGTTTATGCCCGGCAGTCTGGCGAGCAGGAGCAGCTGGAGGGGAGCTTGGCTGGGGCTCAGACTCAGTTGACACAGCTCATTTCAGGCAGGGCGTCCCTGGAAAGCCAGCTGACGCAGAAGGAGAGCGAACTGGCTCAAGCTAAAGCATTGCTTAACAGTTCTCAGACAAGCTTCCCCAGATTGGAGGCGAGCATTGAGTACGATGAGGTATTATCTGATATTGCCGACCTTCACAACCTGGAGATAGAGAGTATGTCGGCGGAAGAGCCGCGTGAGATGGAGATAGAGGGTATTTTCTTCACTGTTATCGCTTTTGAGGTGGGGGTGAGGGGTGCGGTGAATAGTATACTTGGCATGGTTAACGATATAGCTGCCGATGAGCGTTTTGCCAGTGCTACCGTGGAGAGGTTAGAGATAGTGGTTCCTCAGGCTGAAACTAGGGGGGAAGAGCCGCCGGAGCCTTTAGGCAGGATTGAGCTTAGTGGCTATAGCTACGGGGGTGAATAAGCATGGCGGAAAAGGTTACTACTGTATTTGTTAGAGATGATGCCGTTAACCTGCTGGTAGTTGAGGGCAAGGGGGTAAAGAAGTGGGCTAGCTTACCTCTGGAGCCGGGTCTGGTTAGTGACGGGCTTGTCGTAGATGAAGACAGGGTTGCCGAGGAGCTTAATAAGCTATTTAAGCTGACGAAGATTGAGACACGGCGGGTTATCGCCGGTCTAAGCGGGCTCAATTCCTTATACCGTCTGATTTCTTTACCCGAGCTGCCAGAAGCGATATTGCCTGAGGCGGTAAAGCAGGAGGCAAAAAGGGTGATACCGGTGCCTTTAGATGAGGTCTACCTTTCATATCAGCGTCTTCCCGCCCCGCCGGGAGAAACTCGCGTTTTCTTAGCTGTTTTCCCCCGCAATGTGACTGATGGCCTGGTTAAGACAATGCATCTGGCAGGTGTTCAGCCATATGTTATGGACCTGGCGCCGTTAGCCCTATGCCGGACCCTGGATGAGCCCAGGGCGATAATTGTTAATACTGTGCTAGACCACCTTGACATTATGGTTATGGAGGATAGGCTCCCCCAGCTAATCCACAGGCTGTCTTTACCCGGCGAGGTTACATCGGCGCCGGAGAGGCTGTCAGCTATCACTGAAGAGGTTGATAGGACGGTTGACTTCTATAATTCTAGCCATCGGGAAGACCCTCTGGATTCAACTGTGCCCATATTTGTTTGTAGTGAGCTGGCACATTTGCCAGAGAGCTGGCAATCGCTGGGGGGCAAGCTGGGGTCCCCGGTGTCAGTATTGCCATCGCCTGTGGAATCTCCCGAAGGCTTTGACGCCAGCGACTTTATGGTCAATATCGGGCTGGCGCTTAAGGAGCCGGGGTACGGGGGGGAGGGGGCTAATGTTTAGCTGGTGAATTTTAATGCCCTACCTGAGGCTTACATGCCCGAGGGGGTGCGCTTATCACGCATCCTTCTCCCGGTTGGCATTATAACTGCCGTTGGCTTAATGATTAGTATGGCGTTTATGATTTACGGCAAATCTGAGTATAACTCAATACTGCGTTCCCAATTAGCCCCACTTCAAGGTAGTATTGCCCTGCAGCTTGAGGAGATGACAACGCTACAGGGGCAGATTCAGCAGGTAGAAGCTGAGCTTGCACCAATAGCAGCCAGGGCAGGAATCTTTGATACTACCCTAACCTCTCTAGAAGCGGGGCGGCAACAGGCGAGTAGTGACTTGGTTGAGGTTGTCAACCTGCTGCCAGGGGCTATAGATTTGACCGGGATTAAACATGAGGGTGGCTCAATAGAGGTGAAAGGTATAGCTCCTACTGTGGATAACATTTTCTCATATGCCAGGGATTTAAGAACCAGTTTTAGTAGCGTTATTATCTTATCTATAGACGCAGTAGAGCAAGAGGGATGGGTTACCGGGTTTGATTTTAAGCTTTTTGTAAGGTAGGGGGTGAGGAATGGATATTTCTTCATTACTTAATAAAGCTAAGTCACTGGGTGCCTCTGATTTGCATTTGGTTATTGATAGCCCGCCATTGCTGCGGATTAACGGTAAACTGGAGGCGCTGGAAGATGCAGCGCCACTAGCTGCTGATGATATAAACCAGGCTTTCCTCCGCATAACTACGCCTCAGGAGAGGGAAGAGTTCCACCGCCAGCTGGAGCTTGATTTTGGCTTTACCTTAGCCGGCGTTGGTCGCCTCCGTTGCAATGCCGCTCAACAGCGCGGTACCATCAGCCTTGCCATCCGTTTGCTGCCGGAGAAAATCCCGACTATAGATGAGTTGGGGCTGCCTCAGATATATAAGGAGCTTGCCCTCAAGCCGCGAGGACTGCTAATAGTTACCGGACCTACCGGTAGCGGTAAGACTACCACCCAGGCGGCTATGATTCACCATTTGAACACCATTGAAAGTCGCCATGTGGTTACCATTGAAGACCCTATCGAGTATATTCACCCCACTATTAAAAGTGCTGTAACCCAGCGGCAACTGGGCAGTGATACCC
>Ga0163203_1000070_pt1 | contig 25526 bp, 32 predicted proteins | sample PL_2010_330m_FD_113534 | JGI IMG/M metagenome (GOLD analysis project Ga0163203, IMG submission 113534) | Freshwater microbial communities from Powell Lake, British Columbia, Canada to study Microbial Dark Matter (Phase II) - PL_2010_330m | ecosystem: Environmental > Aquatic > Freshwater > Lake ... | reverse complement strand
ATATAGGCATTTCATTCTATCTTTTCTATAGCCGCTAATGTCTCAGTTAAATAAGACTCCAGCCCTTGTTGTTGAAGATTTCTGTATATCTCCTCCGCCTGAGCCTGAACTTTTATCAGGGTGAATAGAGCCGGTCCTGAGCCAGCCAGGTGAACTTCCTCGGCTCCGGCTTTCACAAATTGCTGCCAATACCCCTCAAGCCCGGAAAAACTCCCCAGAGCCAAATTGTCAAACACATTAAACACATTGCTTATCAACCTCTCCCCCTCCAAACCTCCCCCGGTTAATAATGCCACCAATCTATCCGTAATCTGCCCATCGGTATATTGGCTTGTCTTCACGCTGGCATAAAGTCGTTCCGTTTTCCGCTGAAGCTTAGGCACCGGCGGCATCATCAGGACCACCCACAGATGAGGCAACGGGGGTAGCGGCGTTACCCTCTCTCCCCTACCCTCAAGCAGAGCGGTGCCACCATAAAAAAAGAAGGCTACATCCGAGCCCAACTGCCAGGCTAACCTGAGCAACTCTTCCAGCGATAAACCCAATCCCCAGAGCCGATTAAGTCCGCGCAGGACAGCGGCGGCATCACTGCTGTCGCCACCCAGCCCTGACACCGAAGGGATACGCTTCCTGACCTCAATTGTTACCCCCCTACGGCACCCGGTTGTCTCCTGAAGTAAACCGACCGCCTTAGATACCAGGCTATCCCCTGGAACCCAGTTCGGCGCACCGGACTTAATCCCAATACTTTCACTTAACTGCAAGTTAAGGCTATCACATAGATTGAGCGTCTGGATAACGCTGCGGATTTCGTGAAAACCATCGGGGCGCTTAGTCAAGACCTCAAGGGTCAAATTTACCTTGGCTGGCGCCAGAACTGTCAGCATGCTAATTCCCCTGCCTAATTTGCCACAGTCGTGCCCACTCGTCAAGGCTCAAGGTCTCTGCCCGCCGCTGGGGCACTATACCTGCCTTTTCCAATAGGGATAAGACCTCAGTCTTGGGCAATTGCAGACCTTGAGCTAAAGAGTTACCTATCTGCTTGCGGGAGGCACTAAATCCAGCCCGCACCAGCTCAAAAAAGCTCCCGGTGTCGGTTACCGCCGCTGCCGGCTGAGGGTATAGAGCCACCCGCAGTATCGCCGAGTCAACCTCTGGCGGCGGGTAAAAACACCGAGCCGGCACATAGCTGATTATTCTTGGTTCCCCATAAAGTTGCACGCTGACACTCAGCACACTCATCTGACCCGGCTCAGCCACAATTACCTCAGCTACCTCCTTCTGCACCATTACCACCATTAGTTGCGGCTTAACCGAAGCCTCGAGAAAATGGCGCAGGACGGGTGAGGTAATATAATAAGGAAGGTTAGCCACCACCTTGTAGCCTCTTTTTGCCGAAGGAAATCCCATCTTCGGCTCCTGAAGCAGGGCTGCCGGGGTAATCTTAAGTATATCCTCATTGACAATAGTAACATTATTAACCGAAGCCAATGTCTGTTTCAGGATGGCAGCCAGCTTGCTATCTAGCTCAACGGTAATCACCCAGCCGGCCCGCCGGGCTAGCTCCCTGGTCAGCACACCAAGACCGGGTCCTATTTCCATAATAACATCAGTAGGGGTAAGCTCGGCGGCTGAAGTAACCAGCTTGAGCACCTCCTCATCAATAAGGAAATGCTGCCCCAAGCTCTTTCTGGCTTGAAGGTCAAAGTGGCGCAGCCACCCCTTAGTCTGAGCTAAAAGTGACCTTGTCTTCAGGTAACGCCTCCCCACGGGCTATTTCCGGGTCACATGCCGTAGCTCAAGCGAGCCACCAGGCGCATCGGCAGGTTATGCTTCACCATTTTGTTTTGAGTAGCGTAAATATCATAGGAAACCCGGTACAGTCTGACGAGCCTGGCTTCACTATCATAGATAGCATAACTGGATCGAGGGTCACCATCCCGGGGCTGCCCCACGCCACCGGGATTGATAATAAACCTATCTTTACCTAGAAAAAGCCCGACATTGACTGAGAATAGGCTAACGGAACAATCACCGGTTTCACTATACCTAAATATTAGGGGCACATGAGAATGACCCACCAGGCAAAACGGTGACTTAAAGCAAGTAAAATTTTCCTTGGCACTGCTGAGTGATAGGATATACTCCCAGATAGGCTCTCTTGGACTACCATGCACCAATGTAAAATCATCCTTCTCAATAACCAATGGCAGGCTCTCCAGATACTTTACATCCTCCAGGTTTAATTGCCGAGTTGTCCAACGACAGGCGATGGCGGCATCGTGGTTAAAATCGGAGGTATTTATCTTGCCTATAGCTGCCAAATCGTGATTTCCAGCCACACAGACATGATTATACTGACGCAGAAGCTCAATGCACTCATGGGGGTCGGGACCATAGCCGACCACATCCCCCAAACACCACAGCTCCTCCACCCCACCCCGACGCTTAATGTCACCCAGCACCGCAGTAAAAGCGTCTAGATTGGCATGAATATCAGCAATAATGGCATAACGCATCTATAAAAATATAACAGCTTTTGCCCGATATAGCTAGGGGGGAGATTGGTTATCAACCTCACTCCCTTTAGATTAGCCTCATGTCATTGTGAGGCACAAAGCGCCGAAGCAATCTCTGAAAGCAATCGTGAGATTGCTTCGCTTCGCTCACAATGACAGTTTGAGTTGCAAAACGGCCTCTTACTGGTTGTAGGTAACCCCATCCCCTTTATCCCCTTCCCCTTGATAAGGGGAAGGGGAAAGGATTTTTAAAGAGGGGGCTCCGCCCCCTCTTAGACACCCCAATGATGAACAACTTGATTGCCAATAGTGTGCTTCTACAAAGGAGAGGGGGAACTGGTTATGCAATGGAGGCTCTGCCTCTCTTTAACTCTCCTCTATTATCGCCTCCCTTCGACTCTCTTCTTAGGCAGAGGGGGGAGAGATTTTAGAGAGGGGCGAAGCCTCTCTCTTACCTGCATTCCCCCTCCCTTAACCAAGGTAGGAGAGTCAGGGGGATAGGTTACCAAATAACCTCTTAACTTCATTAGAAGGGGCTAGCACCCCGGCAAACTTCCCCTTGATTAAATGACCAACCAGCGCCAAGTTGTGAGCCAGATACCAGCGTGCTATAATTTCAGCTATGAAAGTCTCCGAGCTGGGGGAATTTGGACTGATTGACCTCCTGGCTAAAATAGTCAGCAGCTCACAGGACAATAAGATAGAAGCCTGGCGACAACTCATTATCGGCATGGGTAGTGATGATGCCGCCGCCTGGCATGGTGATACCTCAATTCAACTGGCTACGGTTGATTCCTTCATCCAGGATGTTCACTTTTCCTTAGGTACAACTTCGTGGAAGGAACTGGGATGGAAAGCGCTAGCCGCCAACCTGAGTGATATTGCCGCTATGGGCGGCGTGCCCAGATATGCCCTGGTATCACTGACCTTACCCGACCACACGGAAGTGGAGGAGGTTACTGCTCTCTATCAGGGGATGATGGAACTGGCGCAGCCGTTTGATGTTGCCATAGTCGGTGGCGATACCAGCAGCGCCCCCTTAGTTACTATTACGATTACCATTCTTGGTAGCGCCAGCCAGGATAAACAGATACTCACCCGCTCCGGAGCCGAGCCGGGCGAGAAAGTAGCCGTTACCGGTTATTTAGGAACTGCCGCCGCCGGTTGGGAGATGCTTACCAGGCAGCTCCAATTTGACTCTGAAGCTACCGCTGGTTTAAAAGGGGCCTTCCTTCACCCCTACCCTCGAATAGCTGAGGGTCAACGACTGGTAGAGCAAGGTATAAAAACGGCTATAGATATTAGCGACGGGCTGATTTCAGACCTAACCCACATATGTAAGTCCAGTCAGGTTAGCGCCCGAATAGAGGTTGAGCGTGTGCCCATTCTGCCCATAGTCAAAGCCAACTTCAGTGACAGAGCTCATGAGCTGGCACTATCGGGTGGAGAGGACTACGAGCTTTTGTTTACCGGAAGCGATGAGGTCATTGATAAGGTAAAAACAGCCGTCTCCTGCCCGGTAACCGTAATCGGTGAAATTACCGCCGCTCAGCCAGTCAGGATAACCATAGTTGACGGCAGGGGAAATCCGGTTAAGCTCAGTAAGGCAGGATGGGAGCACTTTGCTAAGAGATGATGCCAAGTAAATCTATAAGCCAACTCAAGTTAATTAGCCATAGTCCAGAGCAGACCCAGAGGTTGGGAGTCAGTATTGGCGAGTTAGCCCGGCCCGGTGATATTTTCCTTCTTGTCGGCAGCCTGGGAACCGGCAAGACCTGCCTCACCCAGGGCATTGCCTGGGGGTTAGACATCAAAGAATATACACTGAGCCCTTCCTTCGTCATCATGAGAGAACTCTACGGTCGGCTACCGTTATATCACATAGACCTGTATCGGCTTGACCATATAGAAGAGATTGCGGACCTGGGCTTGGACGACTATTTATACGGTAACGGTGTCTGTGTAGTGGAATGGGCAGAAAAGGGGCTAAGCGTACTGCCGCCAGAACACCTGATGATTCAAATAAGCTATCTTTCCGACACCGAGCGCAGCTTTCAACTCAAACCCAGTGGCAAGCGCTACCGGGAAATACTGGGACAACTGAAACACCTTTCCCTCGACTCATAGAAAGGGCTCAAATCACTAATGCAATTGGCTATAGATACGTCAACGAATACGGCAAGCCTGGCTCTGGCTCAAGATAACGAGGTGCTGGCCGAATTAACCTGGCACTGCGGACAAAACCATTCTGTCCAGCTGTTACCCAACCTAGCTCACCTGCTAAATCAGACGGGGACAAGCCTTCAGTCTATCAGTGGCATTATCGTCGCCAGGGGACCGGGGAGCTTTAACGGACTACGAGTCGGGGTTAGCACTGCCAAGGGGTTAGCCTTCAGCCTGGGAGTCCCCATAGTCGGCATCAGCAGCCTTGAAGTAGCCGCCTACCCGCATGCTGAAACCGGCCTGCCTATCTGCCCGATATTTAATGCCGGCAGGGGAGAGATTGCCACTGCCCTATACCAGAGGAAAAACGAAAAGTGGCGTCAGCTTACCAGCGAGCACATAACTACTGTGGAAACCCTATGCTCACAGATAACCACCCAAACCATATTTTGTGGAGAATTCATACCGCTCATCGCCATTCAGCTACGAAAGCAGCTTAAGCGAAGAGCGATAATAGCTACGCCAGCCGCCAGATTACGGCGAGCCGGTTTTCTAGCTGAGCTAGGACAACAACGGCTGGAGGCAGGTAATTATGGCGACCCGGCTACTTTACAGCCACTATACCTCAGGCGACCACCAATTACTAAACCCAAACGCCAATTAACAATTGGAGGGGAGAAGGAAAAATGACCACCCGACCCAAAATACCAGTTGATACTAGTAAAGGATGGGACATGTGCTTTGGCTGTGGGAAGGAAAACCCCATCGGGTTGAAATTAAAGGTTGAGCAAGAAGGCAAAACAGTCAGGGCAGAGTTTACTCCCAATAAGCATCACCAAGGCTGGTCAGGTATTGTCCATGGCGGCATTATAACCACTCTTCTTGATGAGGCAATGGGGTATGCTGCCTTATTTGAGGGCTTATGTTGTGTCACCGCCAGGATGCAAGCCAAATTTAAGCGCCCGGCTTTAATCAATGAGCCTCTTATCATCACCGGTTCAGTAGCCAAAAATGAAGGAAAACTGCTTGAGACCAAAGCCGCCGTATCTTTAACAGATGGCACCCTGGTAGCTGAAGGCACAGCTACCATGTTTGTCCTTGGACAAATGCCGGATTCTACCAATAACAATGAGGAAAAGCCGAAAAACAATGCCCAGAAGTAAAACCAGGGCGGTTATTTGGGATATGGACGGGGTAATTGCTGATACTGCTCCCTATCACCTGAAGGCGTGGCAGGAGGTATTCCAAAAGAGAGGAGTGAAATTCACCGAAGAGGATTTCAGGCGTCAGTTTGGTCAGAGAAATGATACTATAATTAGAACCACTCTAGGTGAAGGCGTTTCGCAAAGCGAAGTAGATGTCATTGCCAGTGAGAAGGAGGAGAACTACCGCCAGAGAGTGAGGCAGAACATAAGGCCGCTACCCGGGGCGGTAAAACTGATAAGGTCGCTTACAGAACACGGCTTTGGTGTGGCGTTGGCCTCCTCAGCCCCCATAGAAAATATCCAGTTGGTTATGCGGGGGTTAGGCATAGAAGACTCCTTCCAAGCCATTGTCTCCGGTAGAGAGGTACAGGAGGGTAAACCAAGTCCTCAAGGCTTCTTGCTGGCAGCTAAAAAATTGGGGGCTGAGCCAGAGAACTGCGTTGTCATTGAGGATGCCCCCGCTGGCATTACCGCCGCCAAGAGAGCCGGGATGCACTGCCTGGCCGTTACCAATAGCCACCCCCGGTCCAGTCTGATGGAGGCTGACCTTATAGTTGACACGCTGGAAGCAGTAAACGTGAACGATTTAGAGAGGCTGCTAAGTCCTTTAAGGGAAGGTTGAAGGGGCAAAGCCCCTCCTAGTAAAGTTAAGGGGTTACCTAATTAAAATCTGTGTTGTCTCTTGAGATTGCTTCGGCACTTTGTGCCTCACAATGACATGAGGCTAATCTAAGGAGGGTGAGGTTGATACTCAATATAAATGAAGGGGAGCTTAGATATGGAAAGGTCTCTAGTTCTCATCAAGCCTGACGCTATGCAGAGGGGGTTAGCCGGCACTATTATTAGTCGCCTGGAGAGGCAAGGATTAAAGTTGGTGGCGCTCAAGATGCTCCATCTGGATAAAGCCTTAGCCCAAAAGCACTACGCCATCCATAGCGATAAACCCTTTTTTGAAGGCCTGGTAAATTATATTAGCTCTACCCCGATTACGGCTGCTGTCTTCGAGGGTGAAGGCGCCGTGGAGGTAATCAGAAAAATAATGGGAGCCACTGACCCAGCCAAGGCTGAGGCAGGAACGATTAGAGGCGATTTAGGATTAGATATTGAACACAATACCGTCCACGGCTCCGATTCGGTAGAGACTGCCGAGACGGAAATCAAGCTATTCTTCTCTGAGGAAGAAATCTTTGATTATCACCGAGAAACCGAAAGTTGAGCTATTGAATCCTGACTACCGTGGTAGCCTTATCCCACAGCTCATCCAGCTGGTAATATTCCCGCTCAAGGGTAGCAAAAATATGGACAATAACCCCACTAAAATCAATGAGGAGCCACCCGGAATCTATGGTGCCCTCGTGGTGGAGGGGTAAAATACCTTCCTTTTTTAAGGCGTGTCCCACTTCACCATAGATGGTCTTAATCTGCCGTTCACTATCACCGCTACAAATCACAAAATAATCGGCAAAGCTACATAGCCCTTGGACGTCCAGCAGCACAACATCTATCGCCTGCTTTTCACTGGCTGCCTCTACTGCCCTGCGCGCTACTTCAATTGCTTCCAGAAGTTATCCTCCGTGTATAGTAGCCTATCAATATTATAGCACAATGGCGGTAATACTAAAGCCTAAGCACCTGAATGAATTTTAACATTGGCTGCTACCATGCTATATTATGTATGATAACGTATTGGAAAAGATGGAGGGATAGGAATAAATGGCGGGGCTTCTTTTTGGCACCGGCGGCACTCCCCACAGCGCCCAAACACCATCCACCATATCGGGGATTGAACGGATTGCTGAGCTTGGGCTGGGTTGCCTGGAGATAGAATTTGTCCAAGGAGTAAGAATGGGGGAGGCAGGCGCCCGTCAGGTGGCTGAAGTGGCTACCAGGCTAGGAGTAAAGCTATCAGCTCACGCCCCGTACTTTATTAACCTGAATGCCCACGAGTCGGAAAAGATAAGGGCTAGCCAAGAGAGGATTTTACAAACCGCCCGCATCGCCTCCTTGTGCGGGGCTAACAGTATTGTTTTCCACGCCGCTTATTACCTCGGTGACCCCCCGGAAAAAACCTATAGTACGGTAAGGAAACACCTGGGGGAGGTAATGAACCAGCTTAGGCAGGAAAAGAATCGAGTGTGGATTAGACCCGAGATTCTGGGGAAACTCTCTCAGTTTGGCACCCCGGATGAAGTATTTGACCTCTGCACCGAGCTTGAAGGCGTAGCTCCCTGTATAGACTTTGCTCACTGGCACGCTCGGACGGGAAGATTCAACTCTTACCCGGAGTTTGCCTCTATCCTGCAACAGGTTGAAGAGCGCTTGGGCAGAGCCGCCCTGGACGATATGCATACCCATGTCTCAGGCATTGCTTACGGTAAAAAGGGGGAAATAAAACATCTGAACCTAAAAGAGTCAGATTTTCAGTATGTTGAGCTTCTCCAAGCATTAAAAGACCATGATGCCAAGGGTATTGTAATCTGCGAAAGCCCCAACCTAGAAGAGGACGCCCTACTCCTGCAAGCAACCTATAATACCCTGCTCAAAGCCGACTAACCCCAAGTGTCTATATAGACCATAGCCACTTGTTTTCCTATTAACAGTTAGTTTTGGTATAATATATAAGTGGTCTAAGTTAATTAATTACCTGAGGTAAAGGATGAAACCGGGTTGGCAGCGTAACAGTTTAATATATATAGCTATCTTACTGGCAGCGGTAGCTCTCTTCTCCTTTATCCTGCCCACAGTTCAAAAACCGGCGGAAATCGGCTTGGATGAAATTGTGGCTATGTCACAAAGGGGTGAGATTGAGAACATGGTAATAGACGGTGATGAGCTACTGAGTACTACCATGGATGGCACAAAATTAAAGACCTTTATCCTTAACCTCAATTATGTTGAACTCCAAGAACTCGGACTTGATCTTAGTAAAGTAGACTATGGGTTTAAACCATCAGGATTTAACTGGGGCAGTCTGCTGATAAACTTCCTTCCCCTCATACTCCTTGGCGCTCTGCTATTCTTCCTCTTCCGCAGGGCACAGGGGGCTAACAGTCAGGCTATCAGTTTTGGTCGTAGTCGAGCCAGACTTTTCCCAGCTAATACGCCAACGGTAACCTTTGATGATGTAGCTGGGGTAGAGGAAGCCAAGCAAGAGCTGCACGAAGTAGTAGAGTTCCTCAAGTCGCGGGAGAAGTTCCAAAGCCTGGGAGCCCGTATTCCCAAAGGCATGCTGCTTATAGGTCCACCGGGCACGGGGAAAACGCTACTGGCTCGAGCCATAGCTGGTGAAGCCGGAGTGCCCTTCTTTTCCATCAGCGGTAGCGAATTCGTTGAGATGTTTGTCGGTGTCGGCGCCTCAAGAGTACGCGACCTCTTTGAACAGGCCAAGCGCAATACCCCTTGCATTATCTTCATTGATGAAATTGACGCTGTGGGTCGCCACCGCGGTGCCGGGCTGGGGGGAAGTCATGACGAGAGGGAGCAAACCCTTAATCAGATTCTAGTGGAGATGGATGGCTTTGACACCAATACCAGCGTGATTATCCTCGCCGCCACCAACCGACCTGATATACTCGACCCGGCTTTACTTCGTCCCGGTCGTTTTGACCGACGGGTAATCCTTGACCGCCCGGATATTAATGGTCGAACCGCCATCCTTAAAGTTCACTCCAATGGCAAACCATTAGATGAGTCGGTTAATTTAGAGGTGCTGGCTAAACAGACAGCCGGTTTTAGCGGTGCTGACCTGGCCAATCTGGTTAATGAAGCCGCCATTCTAGCCGCCAGACGCGGCAAGAAAGCTATTGAGATGCAGGAGCTTGAGGAGTCTATAGACCGGGTAATTGCCGGTCCAGAAAGGAAAAGCCGGAGGATAAGCCCTAAGGAAAAGGAAATCACCGCCTATCACGAGTCAGGGCATGCCCTGGTGGCTAGAATGCTGCCTAATGCCGACCCGGTACACAAAATCTCTATAGTGGCTCGGGGCATGATGGGTGGTTATACCCGACTTTTACCTACCGAAGACCGATACCTGCTAACCCGCTCCCAATTTAACGATATGCTAGCTACCTTGCTAGCTGGCCATGCTGCTGAGGAACTAATTTTCAACGAAAAAACAACCGGGGCTCAAAATGATATTGAAGAAGCCACCAAGCTTGCCCGCAAAATGGTAACCGAGTATGGAATGAGCGATAAGCTAGGACCACTAACCTTCGGGCACAAGGAGGAGATGGTCTTCCTCGGTCGTGAAATCTCTGAGCAAAGGAACTACAGCGAAAAGGTAGCTCAGCAGATTGATGAGGAAGTCCGTAACATTATCCAGCACGCCCATGAAGTAGCCAAGATGATTTTAACCGAAAATAAGCCCAAATTAGTCCAAATTGCGGAAAAGCTCCTTGCTCAAGAAACCCTGGAGGGTGAAGAGCTGGAGACACTATTTAACCAACTCGTCCCCTCACCTTTGCCAGAAGCCTCCGCAACCTCTTAACTATCACTAGCCAATTATCGCTTTCGCCGGATAACATAGTCAGCTATTTCTATCAACGACTGGCGACTGGCATTGTCGGGTAATAGGTTAAGGTTATGGCAAGCCTTGGCACAATAATCTGCGGCAACAGTGTAGCATTCTTCGATAATCGGCGAGTTACGAACCAGTTCTATCGCCAGCTTTATGTCCTCTTGACTATCCCGGTTCTGAAATAATCTCTTCACCGGATTATCCTCGGGATAGCGCTCCAGAAGAAGCCTTGCCGGCAGCGTGAGGGTGCCCTGAGCTAAATCCGAGCCTATGGGCTTTCCTATTTCCTCCTCGGTTCCGATAAAGTCCAGAATGTCATCCACGATTTGAAAGGCGATCCCTAAATTATAACCATACTCATTTATAATCCTGACTGATGCCTCCGGTGCCCCGCTCAAGACGGCGCCAGACTCGGTAGCTAGGACAAAGAGGGCAGCCGTTTTACAAGAAATCCTATGGATATACTGCTGGTAGGTTTGCCCCAGATTAAAAGCGCTGAATGTCTGGGCTAACTCCCCCGTGGAAATAGTCTTGAGAGTCTGAGCGAAGAGCTTTATTACTCGTATATTCTGGGTAGTCGCCGTAAGCTCTCCCGCTTTAGCAAATAAATAGTCCCCCAGAAGCACGGCTTTCTCCTCACCCCACACCTTATAGAACGTTGGCCTGCCTCGGCGAACCGGAGACTTGTCAATAGCGTCATCATGAACCAGGGTAGCCACGTGCAAGAGCTCCACGGCGGTGGCCATAGGCAAAAGAGTATCAAGATTGTAGTGGTAAAGCTTGCCCGATAGCAGAGTAAGCGCCGGGCGAATCCCCTTGCCCCCACTCTTCAAGCTATAGCCTAGTAGCTCCGCCAGCCAGGGAAAATCGACCTTACTGACTAATCCTAGTTCGTCCTCTACCCTGCCCAAATCTTCCCGAACCGGTTCATAAATTGTGCTTAACTGCAAGATTCCCCTCTCTCAACTACCAGCCAAATCAACTATGGAGGCATGCCCCAACCGAGCCGTTTCCTCTTCTACCAAGCCTTCATCCAATTTAGAAAATAGGGGGTGGGGCTCTAATAACTTTTGTCCCGGCACAGGTGTATGAAACTGCCAGCCGTAATCTTCTATTTTCCCCTTAAAACCGAGAAGCTCATGCAGCCTCTGAGAGCTAAAGGGTAAGAAGGGATACAGCATCGTTTTCAGGCGGGAAATTACGCTAATAGCTACGTACAAGGATTTGGCGGCAGCCTGCCGGTCCTCCTTGATTACCTTCCAGGGTGATTTTTCATCAAGGTAGCGGTTTGCCTCGTGGGCAACTGTCATAGTCATTTTTAACGCCTGTTTAAAATGGCACTGGGAAAGAAGGTTATCCATGGCAATAAAAGCTGCGTCAGACTTTTCGATTAATTCACTGCCACTGGCATCAATATTAGCTACCTTAATGTCGCTAGTACCCATATCTTCACAGCTGGGCACACCGCCATTGAAGTTACGATAGACAAAGGTGAGTACCCGATTGACTAAGTTGCCATAAGTAGCCACCAGCTCATCATTGTTACGGCGGACAAACTCACGCCACGAAAAATCAGTATCCCCTGTCTCCGGCATGTTTATAGAAAGCAAATAGCGCAACGGGTCAGGGTCATAGCGGGAGAGATAGTCAGACAGCCAGACCGCCCAATTGCGGCTGGTGGAAAGCTTTCTGCCTTCAATAGTTAAGAATTCATTAGCCGGAATATCATAGGGTAAATTAAGCCCGCCATAACCTTTAAGCATCGCCGGCCAGATGAGGGTATGGAAAGGAATATTGTCCTTACCAATAAAATAGTAGCTCCTCGTTTCATTATCCTGCCAGAAAGAGCGCCACCTCTCCTCATCGCCACCGGACTTGGCCCATTCCTTAGCTGCCGAGAGGTAACCAATGACCGCCTCAAACCACACATAGAGTCGCTTATTCTCAAAGCCCTCAAGCGGAACCGGCACTCCCCAATCTATATCACGGGTGATAGCCCTATCTTTCAACCCCTCCTTCAGATAACGCTGGGTAAGATTATAAACATTCGGCCTCCATTGGCCTTTTCCCCCTTGTTTTTCTACCCAACCTGAAAGCTCATCTTGAAACCCGCTCAATTTTAGAAAGAAGTGCTCAGAATCCTTGAACTCGGGAGTAGTACCACATATACGACAACTAGGATTAACCAGCTCAGCCGGGTTAAGAGGCTTACTACATTCATCACACTGGTCGCCTCGAGCTGCGGTCGCATTACAAAATGGGCACGTGCCCTCAATATAGCGGTCAGGCAAGAAACGCCGGCATTTAGGGCAAAAGGGTTGAGATACTGTAGCTCGGTAAATATAGCCTTTGTCACACAGAGTAAGAAAAATGTCTTGTGATACCTTAGCGTGGTTGGTAGTACCGGTAGTAGTAAATAAGTCAAAGGAAATACCCAGCTTCTGCCACGAGTCAAGAAACTGTTGATGATACCTGGCGGCTATTTCGGCAGGGCTTTTCCCTTCCTGCTCAGCTTTGATAGTTATTGGTGTGCCGTGCTGGTCTGAACCCGATACCATTAGTACTTCATTCCCCTTAGTCCGATGATATCGGGCAAAGATATCCGCCGGCAGATAGGCTCCAGCAATCTGTCCCAGGTGCAGCGGACCATTAGCATAAGGCCAGGCCACACAAACCAGAATTCTCTCGCTCATAACCTATTTCCCTAACTAAATGCCTATTCAGGAAAGAAGGACAGCACCCTCTCTCCCTTCTCTATTTTGTATTGAGCATAGCCCTTTGCCAAGCAGCAGTCGACACAATAGCGTGAAGTCTCACCTTCTTCAACCTCAACGCCGTCCTTTTCATCAACGGCTAAATAACGCTCAGGATATGGTATAATGCGATGGCAACCGTCACACTGGACTTCTCCTACAGATATACATCCTCGGCGCATTTATCAACTCCTCCCCATACCTAAAATCTCAGGATAACCTGAGCCAGGCTCGATACAGCTCCTTCTTTGATAAACCGGTTTCTCCAGCTATTTTTGCTATCGCCTCTTTAGCCATTACCCCGGAGCGGCGCATATGGTGTAACTGCTTCTCAATATCCTCGGTTAACAACGGTTTATCCTTCCCTACCTTACCCTCAATAACCAGGGTAAATTCTCCCCTGGGCTGGGTGAAGTGCTCAATTGCCTGGCTTATCGTCCCCCGGAAAACTTCCTCATAAATCTTGGTAAGTTCACGGCAAACTGCCACCCCCCTATCCCCAAGAATAAGTAATATATCGTGTAGCGCCGCTAGCAGGCGATGAGGAGCTTCCAAGACCACCATAGTGCCCTGTTCATCAGCCACCGATTCAAGAAGACGCCGCCGGTTACCAGCCTTATGAGGCAGAAAACCCAGGTAAACAAATTTATCCGTAGGCAGTCCGGAGACAACCAGTGCCGTGATAATAACCGAAGGACCAGGAATGGGAACCACCGGAATGCCCCGCTGGTTTGCCGCCACAATCAGTTCATAACCAGGGTCAGACATACCTGGCGTCCCGGCATCAGAAACCAGAGCCACATCCCCTTCTTCAAGACGGTCTAAAATATAACCCAGTTTAGACCATTTATTACGCTCATGATAACTCGTCATCGGCGTTCTAATATCGTAAGCAGTAAGCAATCGTTTCGTCCGGCGTGTATCCTCGGCAGCAATAAGCTTCACTTCACGCAGGATACGGATGGCACGCAGGGAAATATCCTCTAAATTGCCAATAGGGGTAGCCACAACATAAAGGATGGGCATTGTCTCTCCCCAACTCAGCTATTATAACCTACTCTTCATCACCCGTCTACACTGGCTACCTTCAGCCATAGCTAATCTGAACAGGATGCTTTCAGTAAACGAACCGGTTAGGGTAAATCATATGAGCTAAGTGATGAGCATTACTACTTGACTAAAAGCCGAAGAATAACGAGGCATATTAATTATATTCCGCCGTCTATGCCAATAACCTGCCCGGTAATATAGCTAGCTCGGTCACTAGCCAGGAAAGCTACCAGCTCGGCTACATCTTCCGGCTGGCCAAAGCGCTGCAGGGAAATCAACGACAGGATAGCTTCTTTCCTCTCGGCAGGCAGCTTATCAGTCATATCGGTGATAATAAAGCCGGGGGCTATAGCATTGACCGTTATGTTCAAGGAGCCCATCTCCCGAGCTATGCTCTTGGTAAAGGCAATCAATCCCCCCTTAGACGCCGAGTAGTTGCCCTGCCCGGCGGTGCCCATTACCCCGGAGATAGAGGCGATATTAATAATGCGTCCCCACTTTTGCTTCATCATTGAGCGTAAGACAAACTTGGTGCACAAATAGGCACCCTTTAAATTGACATCAATTACGTCGTCCCAGGCTTCCTCTGACATCCTCAATAGCAAATTATCCCTATTAATGCCAGCATTATTCACCAGAATATCGATTTTACCCCACCGCTCCACTACCTCCCCCACCATAGCTTTCACCGTTTCCGCATCTCTAACGTCTGCCTCCACAGCGATAGCTTCACCACCCTGACTGGTTATAGCCTTTACTACCTCAGCAGCGTCAGCCTGGTTAGATTCACCCTCTATATCCACATAATTGACCGCCACCTTGGAACCAAGGCTAGCCAGCTTCAGAGCATGGGCTTTCCCCAAGCCCCGAGAGGCACCAGTTACCAGAGACACTTTGCCGTCTAATTCCAGAGATGTCATATTATCTTTCACTGAAGCGTTTGATAACCAGGCAGCAATTGTTCCCGCCCAGGCCAAAGCTGTTAGAAAGGCAGACATTTACCTCTGCCTGGCGAGACACATTAGGCACATAATCCAAATCGCACTCCGGGTCAGGGGTTTCATAATTTATAGTTGGCGGGATAATGCTATTATTTATGGTTAATACCGAGGCAACCGCCTCAACCGCGCCAGCGGCGGCTATTATGTGCCCAAACATAGACTTATTGGAGCTTATGGGTATCCGGTAGGCATTTTTATTAAAAACGGCTTTAATCGCCTTGGTCTCGCAGGCATCATTTAGCTTGGTGCTGGTGCCATGGGCATTAATATAATCAACCTCTTCTGGTTTTACCCCGGCATCCTGGAGGGCGACACTTATCGCCATCGCCTGGGTTTCAGGTTGGGGAGCAGTAGCATCATAAGCATCAAATGACCAGCCAACACCAGCCAGCTCAGCCAGGATTGGTGCCCCCCGCTTCTTGGCATGCTCGTAGCTCTCCAGTATCACTATCCCCGCCCCCTCGCCATAGACAAAGCCATTGCGGTTAAAGTCGAAAGGTCGGCTTGCCTTAGCCGGGTCTGTCTCCCGGGACAGGGCTCCCAGCATATTCAAGCCAGCTATAGCGGTTGCCTCCAGGGAAGCATCGGCACCACCGGTTATCATCACATCAGCATAGCCTAAGCGAATATGATTTATGGCAGTCCCCATAGCATCAGCACCGCTGGCACAGAGGCTATTCACACTGGAATTGGGACCTTTAGCGCCTAGTAACATCCCTATTTGCGACGATACCACTGCCGGGCTTACCTTAGTAATAAACAGCGGGTCACCTCTTCTCGGACCCCGCTTCTGAAGGTTCTCAAACCCTTTAATAATATAGTCATTCTCTATCATGGTAGAGGTGATAACGCCTACCCGCTCCGCTGCCTCTTTAGTCATATCCAGCTGAGCCAATTCTACCGCTTCCTTAGCCGCAACAATAGCCAAATGAACCGCCTTGGGAGTGCGGTCAACTATTTTTAAATCCATATACTGGGCAGGGTTGAAGCCATTTACCTCAGCATCTACCTTTACCTGATAGTTACTAGTATCAAAATAGCTAATATAATCAATACCAGACTTCCCGGCGGATAATCCTGCCCAGAACTCCTTCACGCCCAAGCCCAGAGGAGTAACCGCACCTATTCCGGTAATCACTACTCTTCGTCTATCCATACTTCTTCCTCAGTCAATTTCAAAACTATAGCCCGGCTAATACCACGAGAGCTATCAGTCAGCAGAGCTACCTCGCCTTCAAGCCGTGCCCTTCGCAGTGTCCTTCTCGGCTAACCGGGTTTCAATATATTTAACAAACTCGCCCAAATTTTTGAGCTCGCTGAGGTCCTCATCGGGAACCTCAATATCAAAGGTATCCTCCACAGCTACCAGCACCTGAACCAAGTCCAGGGAGTCGGCTTTCATATCCTGCCAGGTACTGGTAGGAGTAAGAACCTCTTCATCACAGTGCACAATCCTAATCACGATATCCTTTAAAGTCTCATCAATAGACATGGCAACACCCCTTTCATAACTTAAGCTGACCTCTGATGGTGGCTAACTCTGATTTTAGAGAGCCAACTACATCCATATCCACCACCAGTTTGGCTTGGGCTATTTTCTTAGCTACATCTGGAGCTCGGCTAGCCCCGTGTATTTTCAAAGCAATGCCATTAACCCCCCAGATAAGCCCGTCACCAATACCACGAGACTCACCCAAAAATGAGGTCAAATCCTTAAATGGTCTACTCAAAAGACCCACTAATGGATAAAACTTTACCTTGCTTTTTAGCCAATTCCTAACCAGTTCCACTCCACTTTCACCGAATTTGAACAGTATATTACCAACAAAGCCATCGCAAACAATAACATTAGCTCGACCACTAAGAATTTCATTGCCCTCTATATTGCCGATAAAATTCAAACCACTCTTTTGGAGGAGAGGATAGGTTTCCCTGGTTAACTCGTTGCCCTTATTCTCCTCCGACCCAACATTTAACAGCGCCACGGTGGGATTAGCAATATTCAGCAACTTTTTAGCGTAGATAGAGCCAACCACGGCAAAGGTCAACAGATGATATGGCTTGGGGTCAACATTGGCACCACAATCCATCAATATCGTATTGGGAGCGACACCAAAAATGGGTCCGCCAACCACCGGGCGCTCTATCCCTTCCACCATGCCCAGATATCGGATGACACTAGTAACCATGGCTCCGGTAGAACCAGCACCAACCACAGCATCGGCCTCCCCTGCCTTCACCATCTTAACCGCTACCGCTATGGAGGCATTAGGTCGGCGGCGGATAGCCAGGGCAGAAGGCTCACCCTCACTGATAAATCCGTCAGCCCCAACACAATGGAGGGGTAGATGAGAGGTATTATGCTTGGCAAGCTCGCCAGCTACTGTATCAGTGGGACCAACTAAGCTAATCTCCACATCGTTCTTCTCGGCAGCCAGAACCGCCCCCCTAATTATCTCTTCAGGAGCGTAATCACCACCCACCGCATCCAGAGCTACTCTTACCGTCGGATTAGCTTTTCTCATTAGATACCTCTCTCCTTGCCCATCAGGTTATGAACATAGTTTAACGGTTGCCTTGCCGATAACTATGGTTTCTCCCTTCTGATTGTGACTCTCCAAGCCACAGTTGATATGTGGAATGTTCTCTTTATGCTCAATGGAATCAATCTTACCGGTGATGGTTATAATATCTTCAGGGCGAGCCGGCGCCTTAAAGCGCACTGAAAGCTTACCCCCCGCCAGCCAGCTTTTACCAAAAGCGGCGGTCATCATTTCCGACACATAGGCCAGGATGAGCATACCATGGGCAATAGTACCCCCAAAGGGACTTTGGGCAGCAAAGGACTCATCTATATGGATGGGGTTAAAATCCCCACTGGCTTCGGCATACAGGTTAATATCTCTCTGAGTAATATGCCTCACCACTGAAGACAGGTTGTCTCCCTGGTGCAGGTCAGAAAGCTTCAGCTCTTGGCTCAAAACAGACATCCCTTTCAAATTTCTAGTCGGGCACGACTATAGTAGCCTGCCCTGACAAGACCTTTTCCTGGTCCTGGTTCAGAGCATCAAGTTCAATCACCAGTAGATGCAATTTACCACGATCTAGCTTCCGGGCTACCCGGCCACGACAGTTTATAGTAGCCCCCACCGGCACCAACTTGAGGAACTCAAGCTCTTGAGCAGTATGTATTGCGCCCGGTGGCAGTGAAAGCGACTGCAATACTGCAGTCATTGTGTAGGCAGCTATCGCCACTGGAGGTACAAACTCCGATGCCAGGGAATTCTGCTTACCTGGTTTGCCCACTGCCTTCAGATATTTAGACATAACCGAGGCCTTCAACTCATAACTACTCGGGAGAAACTCATAGCCAGCGACTAGCTGCTCAAATGCTATCGGTAAGCTGTCTTTGCTTTTATTTTGCTCCATAGGTCTTAGCTGTTTAAAACTGGCTCCTTAAAAAAATACATCGGACTCCGATATATAAAGATAAATATAAACTACACCCAGCCCCTATGTCAAGAGCTTGAACCTTCAAAAACCTGGTATCTATGTTTGGTCTTCTTGATTGACCATGCCCATATTTATTGACTTTGAAACCATGCTTTTGATATAGTTGGTTTTTAATGAAGGAAATCAAAATGGCTATCTCCAAATTTAAGCAATTACGGCGCTCTTACGGATTTGATGAAGTGGCTATAGTGCCCGGAGACATAACGGTTAACCCAGACCAGACAAACATCGACCTCAAGATAGAAAATTTTACCTTCTCCATTCCTATTATAGCTTCGGCCATGGATGCAGTTACCGATGTCAACTTCGCTATCCTGATGAATAAGCTAGGCGGTCTCGCCGTTCTCAACCTAGAAGGAATACAAACTAGGTATGATAACCCCGAGGAGATACTAGCCGAGATTGCTCAAGCCCCTGATGCTGAAGTCACCCCCCGTCTTCAAAAAATCTATTCCCAGCCTATTAAGGAAAACCTTATTGGCGAACGAATCCAAGCGATTAAGAAGTCAGGGGCAGTATGTGCCGTTTCCGTGGCACCAGCTAACACCAAGCGGTTAGCTCCAATAGCAGTTGAAGCCAAGGCGGATATTTTTGTAGTCCAGTCCACGATTACCACCGCCCGACATATATCCAAAAGCTATCGTGGACTAATCTTCCCCGAGCTTATCAAATCCATACCCATGCCTATTATTGTGGGTAACTGTGTAAGCTATAGCGCCTGTTTAGAGCTTATGAGAACGGGAATATCTGGAGTTTTAGTAGGTGTCGGACCGGGTGCGGCTTGTACCACCAGAGAAGTCCTCGGTGTCGGTGTCCCCCAGATAACCGCCACTATTGACTGTGCCGCGGCCAGGGACGAATATTTAAACGAGTCGGGCAGGTATGTGCCGATAATCACCGACGGCGGTTTTCGTAAAGGCGGAGATTTATGCAAAGCCTTTGCCGCCGGGGCTGATGCCGTAATGATAGGCTCCGTTTTTGCCCAAGCCAGGGAGGCGCCAGGGCTTGGCTATCACTGGGGTATGTCCCACCCCCACCCAGCACTCCCCAGAGGAACCCGAATAAAAGTGGGCACCACCAGCCCATTAGAACAAATCCTCTTCGGCCCTACTTCAGTCACCGATGGTAGCCAGAACTTCGTCGGCGCTCTCCGCACGGCAATGGGCACCTGCGGTGCACTTACCATTCCAGAAATGCACCAGGTTGAGATGGTAATTGCTCCGGCGATAACCACTGAAGGAAAATGGTGGCAACTTTCACAATCATAGTGGCTGAGATGTTAGTCTCCCGATTAACCTGGATAACTAAACGGCATACGGAGTAGCGTAAATGCTGCACAAGGTCTCGCTGGGAATAGCCGATATTAATAAGTATCGCATGGTTGAAGCTAGGGGCGTTATTGACGAAGTTGTAAGCCTTGGCGAGGAACTGAAGGGACTACGCCTGTGCCATATCAACTCCACTCCTTTTGGTGGCGGTGTGGCTGAAATGCTGGTTTCCTATATCCCCCTATTGTGTTCGGTGGGTATTAAAGCCGATTGGCAGATTATACGCGGCGACCGTCGCTTCTTTACCATTACCAAAGGTCTGCATAACGCCTTGCAAGGCGCTCCCTTTGAAGAAATCAAAAAGGAAAGCATAAGAAGGGTATTCCAGAGTAATAACTTAAGCAATGCCCGCGAACTTGACCCCCATTATGATGTTTTCATAGTAAATGACCCTCAGCCCGCCGCCCTACGCCACTATCTACCGGAGAGCAAAGCCAAATGGATATGGCGCTGTCACGTAGACAGCTCACAGCCAGATGAGACGGTGTGGAATTTCCTGCGTCCCTACGTTGAAGAGTATGACGCGGCCGTTTTCACCACCAAGGAGTTTATCCCCAAAGACCTTCACCTAGCCAAAATGGCGACTATGGCACCGGCTATCGGCCCCTTCAGCTCAAAAAATATGTTCATTAAAAGGTATGTATGTCGGGAACTGGCGGAGAACCTGGGCTTTGATACCAATCGCCTGCTAATTACCCAGGTATCCCGCTTTGACCGTTGGAAAGACCCCTTCGGTACCATAGCCGCCTACAAATTAGCCAAAGAAAAAATACCCGGGCTCCAGCTAGCCATGATAGGTAGCTTTGCCCCGGACGACCCTGAGTCCTGGGATATGCATGCCGCTATTAGCGCTGAAGCCAATAAAGACCCCGACATCTTCGTCTTCTCCAACCTGACCGGAGTCGGCAATATGGAGGTTAACGCCTTTCAGCGAGCCAGTGATGTGATTGTCCAAAAGTCAATTCGGGAAGGCTTTGGTCTGGTGGTAGCTGAAGCGTTATGGAAAGAAACGCCAGTAGTAGCTGGTAATGCCGGTGGCATTCCTCTACAAATGACCGGCGACCTCAGCAACTACCTGGTAGATAGTGTAGAAGAATGCGCCGAGAAAATAGTCTATCTTCTGGAAAACCCGGCAGTTAGTAAACGGTTAGGTGAGGAAGGTAGAGAGATTGTTAGGCAAAACTTCCTTTTCCCCAGGCTAATTAGAGACGAACTCAGGCTAATAAAGAGCCTGGTCAGGAAATAACTATTCCTCTTCCTCCTCTTCGGTTGTTACATCCGTCTCTCTACCAATATAAGGTAACAAAGCCTCTGTCTTTCCCCGCTTGCGTAATGATGGGAAGGTAAGTTTATCAATCGCCTGGCGCAACCCTTCTAATCCTCCCGCAGGCTTTCCAGCGCCTACTTCCACGATTACGCCATCCACCCCGGCATCCCATAGCGCCTGAAGCTCATTAGCGGTCACATCTAACGGAACCGAGACTAACAAGGGCTTAGTCAGCAAGTTGGCAAAGCGCCGAAAGAGCATAAGGTGATGCCAGGTAAGAAAATAACCCGCTTCCTGTTCACCAGCAATAAGCACCGCATCTATCGGCAACTCATTAATTGCTCTCAACAGACCTTCGCTGAGCGATGCCTCTACCTGCAAAATTTTGCCCACTTCACCATCTTGAAGTATGGCCAGTGATGTATTGGCAGCAGGAAAAACCACAAAATCACAGCCAGCCTTCGCCATCTGTTTTATCCCCTCCCTTCCCACATCTCCCAGCCACCCGCCCCAGGGAATATCAGACACAACCTGAGATATTTTTTGAAGGGTTTTAGCCCCTGAGCCCGATTTAGGAATAGACAGCAGCCCAGCATCAGCCCCAGCCACATAATCAGCCACGCCGCTAACATCAGCCTGAGCTAAACTAGCCAAGAGCAGCATTTTTGGCTTTGCTGAGCCTGCTTGTGCCGCTCTAAATCCCATAGCCTGGGGCTCAGCCTGTGAAACCTGATTTAATTTATCTATAAACCGGCTCATCTGCCCTCCTACAGCCAACTCAAAACTTGCCAGCGGCGGTTTACGAATTCCAAGCCTGATGTGCCACCTAGTGTCAACAGATAGCATAACACCCTGTATGGTAAAGTATCAAGCTCCGTTTTGTATCTAGTGGTACCACCCTGTGGTGGGTGGTGCTAAACGGTTTGTTAGCAAAATGCTTGCAAAATAGCAGGCCCTCTCTAACACTGGTATGGGATTTAGCTCGCCTCTTTCGCCGGCACCAAGAGGCTATTGCCAAAATAACAACGCAGGCTCATTCTGAGCCTGCTACGGTGTATACGCGTTAAATGCCAGCTCGTAGCTATGGAGTTTCGCCCCGCAGGGCAACGGTAAGCTTGTATCACCCCATTGGCACCCAAAAATTAGCAGCAATAGCAAAATACAGGGTTAAGCTGCAGTGGAAACAAAAACTCCCATCCTTCAAGAAAGAGGGCGGACAGATGAGATTGAAGTCAACAAATAATCTCACTGAACGATTATACAATTCGCTACAACTGTAATCGCAATTTCAAAGAACACCTAACGTCGAGAAATGTGTCTAGTTTTTTTATCCTTAATTGCACATTATAAGCAAATGTGACCTCATGTGGTTTGGACTTCCGTTCAAAGGGGTAACAAACCAAGCAATTGTTGCCTTCTAGGTAGCAGGTATGTTCTGTCCTGGTTTAGCTGATGGGGGTGTGTTGAGGAAACGGGGTTAGTGTGGCATAGCTGGAATTAAGGGATGGAGACTACGGGTATTGCACCAGTATCGTCCGCTTTAGAGACGGAGGTGTTAGTTTTTGCACTATGCCCCCTAGGTATCTTCCCCAGTCCATGCAATTTCTGGTCAAAGCTACTCAACATCTGATTGAACGGCGTCCATAAGAACGATTGTCCGCTAGCCAAACCACCGCCCACAACACCGATAGCACAAACACTCCTATCATCACGTAGACAGCCTGAAGCACCTTGCCGATGCGTTGCACCATCCTCTCCACCGAATCACCCCCCCTTTCCTGTGCTTGATGCCCTCACCGTCTTTGGAACGCTTATACTCCCACTTTTCGCCTTTTTCCCCTTCTGCACCATGGTGATAGTCTCAAACAGTGGATGCACACCGATAGTAACGTCTTTAGAGATGTCCACACCACCGCCCTTAACAAGGTTGAGCTCAAGCTTTCCCTGCACACGAACCCTCTCATTGTTGGGCTTCTTCCTGAAGTCAAACTTGACATGGCAAGGGACAATTTCCATAGCTATTCCTCAAGGTGAAGATTAATGAATTGTAGTCCGCCTCGGAACAGAGGACTGACCAGAGAGTCTACCTTTTGAGTGGTTGCCAATGACATACCGGACTACAACTGTACCCGAACTCCGCTCAACAGCAACCCTGTGGTTCATCTTTGCATACACGTCAAGGGATGAACCATACGTGAGAATGTATTTCCAGCCTTTTAAGTTCATCGGATGTTCTCCAGCTTTTTGGCAAGGGTTTTCAAGACACCAAGAATTACGATAGTAGCGCGTTGCACTTCGACCGGCTCTTGGGCTAGCACACTGGTTACATAAGGGTCCCATCCGTTACGACGATGTCCTTCCTCAGTGTCGATAGGAGACGGGGAGAGATAACCAGCGAACATAAATAGGGCACTCTCCTCAAGACCCAGTGGCTTAGCAAGCCTTCGTAGAATACGTGCTGAGGGGAAACGCTGTCCTTTCTCTATGCGGCCTAGGTGTGATGAGGATACTCCTGACTCGACACTAAGCTGATGTAGTGTCAGCTCCACTGCAAGCCTTCGCTGCTTGATTATTTTGCCTAGATTCTTGTTGTTATTACTCATCGCCCCTTCGCCTACGCTTGTCTGCTTTCTGCCAATACCAGCTTGTAGTAGTCGTAATTAAGGATGTAGGGGGATAGGCTATACTCTATCCCCCTTCTTGATCCGCTATGGACTGTAAGGCATGGCGCCATTCGGGATAAACTCAAGGTCTACTCCTGGTGTAACTTCGTGGCTAAGTTCAGGGTGTGGGCCACCGTCAAGGTTAAAGCTCATCACCGCCGTATGCTTGAGCCAGACGACTTTGGTAGGATGTAGTGCTCCATCTGAAACCTTGACCAGCTCGTGATAGTGGATATATCCGCGAGAGGCATAATCCTCAACCATATCCTGAGTCCATTGGTCTATGGTTGCCTCCACGGTATAGAGTAGCGCTCCGTCCTCTGCATCTGAGGACCACCACTTGGAAGCACCCATCGGCCCCGTATTGTAATGATTGCCCAGGAGCTTGTTGCTGCCTTCTAATCTCCATGCGTGACCGGGAATGTCCTGCTCTCCGTTGGGTCCATCGGCCGGGCCTGAGAGGTAGTAGTCTTCACCATCAACCTGGATGGTAATCCCGTGGACATATTCGTCCCCGGAAGGTGGAAGAGCCTCTTCCCCGGCACACCCGACAAGCAGAACAGTAAGCAACAAAGCCAAAATTCCCGAGGTGATAAATATACGCTTTTTCATTCTCCATTCCTCCTTAGATTTTTGGTGTTATTATCTGCTTGGCTCTAAGTACATTCACATTCTATATCCTCCTTTTGCCAATCAAGATATATTCTGCATTGGTGACAGCACCCCTCCTGGCAAAGAACTAGCTTGAAGGGGCACAGCAGGCCCTTGTTATTTGCCGATGTAGTGACCATCCTTTCCTCTTTGGTCATATCGCCCTCTACCTCGGCTGCCGTTCTTACTAGCTGAGCCCTCAGTCTATAACCGATGCTTTGCTGATGACACTAGTCATCACCGGTAGCGTATTCGCCCAGGCTGAGGGCTCATTTGTCCTGGTGTTTAATATGCTCTCCTTCTTCTGACCAGGAAGAAAACGAGCAATCCTACCACAACCACCCCGGCTATAATTCCACCGATAACACGCCAGTTGAAGGGGGTGGGGGTTTATACCTAGTATTAGCGCGGTTTTTTCGTTTTCCATTTGCTGAGGAGAAGGCGAACCCATCCTATTATCGCCGTCGCTACCGAAGCCAAAAGCCTGGTTATAACCTCTCGTTTACTAACGAGGAAGCCAACCCCTCCGGCTATGGCAGTGGCTACTGAAGCCAAAAGCCTGGTGATAACCTCCCGTTTACCAACGAGGAAGCCAACCCCGCCGGCTATGGCGGTGGCTACTGAAGCCAAAAGCCTGGTGATAACCTCTCGTTTACCAACGAGGAAGCCAACCCCGCCGGCTATAGCGGAGGCTACGGCAGCCAAAAGCCTGGTGATAACCTCCCGTTTACTAACGAGGAAGCCAACCCCTCCCACTATGGCGGTGGCTATGGCAGCCATAAATCTACCGATAACCTCCTGTATATTAATAGCCGCCGGATAGCTAATAGGTTTGGGTGGAGGTGGTGGTATTGCTGGTCTTTCAACCTCCACCGGATAAGTGCTAGGCGCATACCT
>Ga0163203_1000069_pt1 | contig 25639 bp, 30 predicted proteins | sample PL_2010_330m_FD_113534 | JGI IMG/M metagenome (GOLD analysis project Ga0163203, IMG submission 113534) | Freshwater microbial communities from Powell Lake, British Columbia, Canada to study Microbial Dark Matter (Phase II) - PL_2010_330m | ecosystem: Environmental > Aquatic > Freshwater > Lake ... | reverse complement strand
TCGGTGACGTGCTCACCTATGCCCTCTTCCCCACCACCGGGATGCAATTTCTGAAACGAAAGTATGGCTTGGAGACCCCACCCCCCGAAGTAAAAGCCTGATAGATAACAAACCACCAATCTAACTGAGTGAGCACCCGACAGCATGGGCAAGACATTAGCTGAGAAGATACTGAGTCAAAAGTCTGAGAGTGAGGCTAGGGCAGGAAATATTGTTATCGCCAGGGTAGACCTGGTTTTCGCCCAGGATACTACCGGCCCACTAACCATAAGGCAGTTTCAGGCAAGCGGATTCGAGCGCCCGGCAAACCCGCAAAAAACTGCCTTATTTCTCGACCATGCTGCTCCCAGTCCCAATTATGGGTTATCTGATGACCACAGGCTCCTACGCCAGTTTGCCCGACAGACCGACTGCCCTATCTACGATGTTGGCTCTGGTATCTGCCATCAAATAGTAGCCGAATCTCTGGCTAAGCCGGGTGATGTCATCATCGGGGCTGATTCACATACGGTAACTGCTGGCGGGCTGGGTGCTTTCGCCACTGGAATGGGCTCCACTGATGTAGCTATTGCCTTGGGACTGGGTAAGACCTGGTTCCAGGTCCCGAAAAGTATTAAGATAGTGGTCTCGGGTAATTTTCCTGAAGGCGTCGGTGCCAAAGACCTCATCCTACACCTCATTGGGCAGATTGGAGCCGATGGGGCTACCTACCAGGCGCTGGAGTTCAGCGGTGATACCGTGGATAATATGTCAATGTCACAGCGTTTCACCATAGCTAACATGGCGGTAGAAGCCGGAGCCAAGGCAGGACTTTTCGCCGCCGATAAGACTACTCAGGATTATCTCGCCGCACAGGGGCGAGGCAACCACTACCAGCCAGTCTCCCCTGATGCCGACGCTACCTATGAACAGACCATCAATATTGATGTTGCTAATCTTGAACCTACCGTATCCCAGCCCCATACTGTGGATAATATTGCTCTAGCCAAAGCGCTTAAAGGAGTCAAAATCCAGCAGGTGTTTATTGGCACCTGCACCAACGGACGCCTGGAAGACCTGGCAGTAGCAGCTAATATTTTGAAGGGGAAGAAATGCCACCCTGAAACCAGGCTGCTCGTTGCCCCGGCTTCACGACAAATTATGCTGGCAGCAATCCAGGCAGGCTATATCCAGACACTGATTGAAGCCGGAGCCGCCATCCTACCGCCAGGATGCGGACCCTGCATTGGTCTCCATCAGGGGGTGCTGGGGGACGGGGAATCCTGCCTATCTACCGCTAACCGGAATTTTAAGGGTCGAATGGGTAATCCTGAAGCTTTCATCTACCTGGGCAGCCCGGCTACGGCGGCGGCTACCGCTATCACCGGCGAAATTACCGACCCCAGAGAGGTAATGTAGATGCTTACCGGGCGAGCCTTCAAATTCGGCGATAATATCTCTACCGACCACATCGTTCCCGGGCGGCTGGCTCACCTGAGGAGCAACCTGCCTGAGCTAGCCAAGCATGTTATGGAAGATGCCGACCCTACCTTTGCCTCCCGGGTAAAGGCGGGAGACTTCATAGTGGGGGGTAATAACTTCGGACTTGGCTCCAGTCGAGAACACGCCCCCCTGGTTATCAAGATGGCCGGGGTAAGGGCGATACTGGCCAAATCGGTAGCCCGAATATTCTTCAGAAATGCCATCAACCTGGGACTGCCGGTATTAATATGCGATACGGCTCTAATTGATGATGGGGATAAGCTGGAGGTAGACCTGACAGCCGGCACCGTCAAGGATACCACCAATGGTAACCAGCTCACCTTCGGTAAGATTCCCGAGGTAATGCTCCGCATCCTTGATGAAGGCGGGCTTATCCCGTATATTCAGAAGTACGGCGACTTTAAGGTATAATTTCTAATTCATAGAGGACGATGAAGTGAAGACTTATAATATTACCCTTATCCCCGGGGACGGCACCGGGCCCGAGGTCATCGAGGCGACCAAAAGGGTCCTGGAAGCGACCGGAATTACCTTCCACTGGGATTTAGCCTACGCTGGTGCCGCTGCCCAGGATAGGTTCGGTACACCCACCCCTGACGATTTATTTGACTCTATCAGGGAAAATAAGGTCGCCCTTAAGGGGCCGGTTACCACACCGGTAGGCTCAGGTTTCAGGAGCGTTAATGTCGCCCTGCGCAAGGAGCTAGACCTTTATGCCTGTCTCCGCCCGTGTAAAATCTACCCCGGCGTCCCAACCCCGTTTAAAGATGTGGATATTGTGGTAGTGAGGGAGAACACCGAAGACCTCTACAGTGGTATTGAGTTCGAGAAAGGGAAACCGGAGACAAAAAAGTTAATTGAGCTAGTCTCAGCAACAAAGGGGGAGGCAGTTAGACCGGATTCAGGCATCAGCCTGAAAGTGATTTCTGAGACATGCAGCCGGAGGATTGTCAGGTTCGCCTTTGATTATGCCCGTGCCCACCACAGGAAAAAAGTAACCGCCGGGCACAAAGCCAACATTATGAAATTCTCCGATGGGCTGTTCTTAGCTACCGCCAGAGAGGTTGCCCAGGACTACCCCGATATTGAATTTGAGGATGTAATTGTGGATGCCCTGTGTATGCAGCTGGTTCGAAACCCGTCACGATTTGATGTGCTGGTTCTGCCCAATCTTTATGGCGACATCATCTCTGATTTATGTGCCGGCTTGGTTGGGGGACTGGGGGTAACCCCCGGGGCTAATTTAGGCGATGACTTAGCCGTCTTTGAGCCGATACACGGCAGTGCCCCCAAATATGCCGGACAAAACAAGGTCAATCCGATAGCAATGATGCTGTCGGGAGTGATGCTCCTCCGCCACCTCGGCGAGACCATAACCGCTGACAGGTTGGAAAAGGTTATAGCCGAGGTTATCGCTGAAGGCAAGAATGTCACCTATGACCTGATGCTTAATGTAGCCGATGCCAGGCCAGTAGGAACCTCACAGGTAGCCGACGCCGTGATTAAGAAGTTAAAGGCAAGCCAATAGTAAGGGCAGTGTGAAAGGGGCGATGACCCCCTCTAAAATCTCTTCCTAATACGGGTTTAAGGGGCGGAGCCCCTTCCCATATAATATTTCTCCCTCTCCTTTGAAGGGGCTGTTTAGTTGTCATTGCGAGGCACGAGGTGCCGAAGCAATCTCTGAAAACAATAGTGAGATTGCTTCGCTTCGCTCGCAATGACAGTTTGAGTTGCTAAACGGTCTCTTGAAGGGGGAGGGGATAAAGGGGGAGGGTTACCTAATAAAACCCTAAAGGGGGGTGAGGTAGATAACCGATACCAAAGTGGAAAGAGAATGGAGGCGAGAGTAAAAATGGATTGTATTTTTTGTCAAATTGTAGCCGGCAAAACACCCACCGAAATCCTTTACCAGGATGAAGACGCCATTGCCTTCCGCGACATCCATCCTATGGCACCCATCCATATAATTATCATCCCCAAAGAGCATATCCCTTCCCTTGCCCATGTCTCTGAAGAGCAATTACCCCTTATGGGACATATGGTAAACATTGCCAACCAGCTAGCCAAAAGGGAAGGCATCTCGGAACGGGGGTATCGCCTGGTAATAAACTGCGGTAAGGAAGGCGGACAGGTAGTGCCTCACCTCCACATGCACCTTATCGGCGGGAGAAAAATCGCCGACGAGATGGGCTAATCAAGCGGCGGTTTGACTCTTAGTGCGCTTTCTGATACTCAAGAAAGGTAAACAACCCGGCGATGCTCTTGGCATCACAGACGCTGCCTGAGGTAATAAGGCGGGAAATCTGACTGAGCGGCACCCTGACCAACCTAATATTCCCGGTATCCTCAGCCTGGAGCGGGCTATGGGTGAGGTCGGTAGCCAGATAAAGATGAAGGTATTCAGTGCAATAACCCGGCGCCGAGTAGAAGCCGCCTAACCTCTCCACCTTCCCCGGCAGGTAGCCGGTCTCCTCGCGCAACTCACGGCAGACGCAATCCACCGGGTCTTCACCGGGTTCAATGCCACCGGCTGGTATCTCCAGCAGCTCCTTCTCCACCGATTTCCGAAATTGACTAACCAGCAGCACATTATCATCAGTATCAATAGCTATAATAGCCACACAATCACCGTGCTCCACAATCTCTCGGGTGGTTTCTCGGCCACCGGGCATCTGCACCGTATCGACCCTCAGCTTCACCGCCCGCCCTTCATAGATTAGTTGACTGGACAGTGTCTTTTCCTCGACCACGCTAAACCCCCACCCCTTCTAACTGATAGACAAGAGCTACCTCATCACAATTGGGGAATTTAGGGCAGCGGTAACACTCAGTCCAGACCTTGCGGGGCAGCTCCATTTTATCTACCTGGGAAAAGCCGAATCTCTCAAAAAAGGCCGGCTTATAGGTCAGGCAAAAAACAGTGGCAATACCAAGCTCCTTAGCCTCCTTGAGACAGACTTCTACCATCTGAGCGCCGATTCCCTGCTTCCGACTGTCCTCAGCCACTGCCAGCGACTTTATCTCAGCCAGGTCTAACCAGCTAACATGCAGTGCCGCACAGGCAATTACCCGCTCGCCCTGCCTCACTACAAAATAATCCCTGACATTTTCGTATATCTCGCTCAGCGAGCGAGCCAGCATCTCACCCCTGTCAGCATAGTAGTTAATCAACTTATGCATCTGGTCTACATCTCTGATTCTGGCTTTTTCCACCCGATTCAACCTAGCCCTTTCCTTTCAACTTTTGTTCCAGAGAGCTGTAAAAAGAATCCTGGGGACGAATTCTTAAAAACCTTGCCCTATTTGAGCCAAGCTTTACTGTAACCACGGTACCACTTGACAATGGTAAATTGATATGACCATCAACACTCAATGTCGCCTCATGAACACTGCTAATGCGCAGCTTCACTACAGCGGTGGAGGGTAATACCAAAGTATAGGCTGAGCTAAGATGAGGCACTATGGGTAATAATAGAAACTCCTCAGCCTGCGGATGGAGGATAGGCCCCCTAGCCGCCAGTGAATAACCGGTGCTACCGGTGGCGGTAGCCACGATAACGCCATCAGCCTTATAGGTAGTCAATGGCTCACCATTAATGCTGGCGTCTATATAGACCACCCGGGCTACTGCCCCCCGTGACACGACAACATCGTTTAAGGCATAAAATATACGAGGTGACCCGGGCTCCTCCGTCGGAAGAAGCTCTGCCTCAAGTGTCGCCCGCTCATCAATCCAACCCCCCCCAGCCAGCAAGGCGGGTAGCTTAGCCACTGCCTCGTCAGCACCGAGTTCGGTCATAAATCCCAGCTTGCCCAGATTTATCCCGGTGATGGGGATGGGGTGGGGAACCACCGCCTGCGCCGCTCGCAGGATGGTGCCATCGCCACCAATACTGAGAATTAAATCGGTGTCACTCATCTGAGCTCTAGATTTCTCCCCCTCCCAGGCAGAGCATAGCCACACCGAAACCCCCTCTGAGGTTAAAAACTCGTCTAGTTTTTCAGCCAGACTATAAGCCGCCTCAATCATCGGGTGATAGAGAATGCCAATTCTATTCATAACGATGACCGCTTTCCGATAACAATGAAATTTTCACTGCCGAGGGCAAGTGAAGTGTAACATTGGCAATATAGGGTGTCAAGGCTAGAATCTGGGCAGGCTACTATGGGCTAGTGAGTGATTTTCTCGCCACCCTAGACCTTTTGATGGCTAGAACTATACTACCCACCACTCCCACCAAAAACCCTAGTGGGCATACAAAGACTGCCAGGCAAAAGAATACTATATGAAGGACTTCCATCGACTGGCTTAATACCACGATGTGGCTAATTTCTATACCTAAACCGTAAAAGACATTGTGCAACAAAACAAAGACAAAAAACCCGGCAGCAGAAGCTCCGGTCAATATCAAGAACTTCATAAGCGTTCCCCCCACCCTTTCCTTCACCGTCAAAAATATCAAGGCTACCCCTAACGAAAGGAAAACCGCCCCGGAGATGATAATAAAAAGAAAACCCATGAGTAATTCCCTAACCGCCGGGATTAGCATGGTACATATTATCACCACGAAAACTCCTACTAATGCCCAAAATATTGACCAGATTAGCTTACTTTTCATCTCTTCCTGACCCCCTTTTCTGGTTCACCTTCAGCATCACATTAATAAAAGGGCTATACCGACAATTAGGGCGACGATACCCACCCCCAGCAAGATGTACAGGATACGGTTTTCATACATTATCTTACTCCTTCACTTTCCTCTGCTTATTTTGACGCTTATCATATACAGCCTTGCTGAGCTTTTTTATCGCCCTGCCTGATTTAAATCTATTCAGATTAACAAAGCCTCTGGTTCTATTCACTGGCTATTCGTCCCCGCTATGCGTTTCAGTGCTTGCTTCCGGTAGTTTTTCAATGGGAGTCTCACCGGCAAGTCGCAGCTTATCACCAAGTCTAGTCAACTTCCTGGCAGCGTCGTCATACTTTTGCGTAGCGTGCCCGATATGCGTACCCAATGTGGCGTAGTCATCTTGAAAATCGGTGAACTCACCTTGCAAGCGTCCCAGGTGCCCCAGGATTTCGCGTGCGTCTCTCTCAATATGTAGCCCTTTCAGTCCCAGAATAATAACCTGTAAGTAGGCATAAAAGCTATTCGGTGACACCGGGATAACCCTCTTTTGGAGGGAGTAATAATATATCTCACTTTCTTCATGTTGACCGCGAAGTATGGTCTCATAATAGACATTTTCTGCTGGAATATACATAAGGGCAAAGTCAAAAGTCTTCTCATCGGGCAGAATATATTTGGCCACATTATCGATGTGCTTCTTAATAGTGCGAGTGAATTGCCGTCGTAACGTTGCCTGCTCCTCTTCAGATTCTGAGGCAAGTATTCGCTCAAAATCTTCTAAAGGGAACTTAGAATCAATGGGGACCAGATTTTCACCAATTCGAATAACGGCATCTACAGTCTCGCCATCTCGAAACCTATATTGGAGTGAGTAGTTATGGCGCGGTAGAATATCAGCCAGCAATCTCTCCAGCAGGAGCTCCCCAAAACCGCCTCTAAATTTTGGCGCCCGTAAAATCTCTTGTAAGTTCGATATATCCTTGCCGACTTCCTGGATTTGCTCCGTTCTTTGGGCAAGTTCTCCCAATCTTTCTTTAACATCTCCGAAGACTTTGGTAGTATCAGCTATTCTTTCGCCCACTGTTTTCGATAGGATGTCGCTTTGCTCTTTCCACCTTTGGTCTTGTCGAAATCTGTACCAAAGAAAGAAAGCGACTAAAATCACCAGTAGAACCACCAGCAGTATAAGTATCACGATTTCCATGTTCACCTCTAATTGTGCCCGCCTAGACTAGCTAACAGTAACTACTTAACCCCATTATACACTATAAATCAATTAGGCAGGCATCATTCAAAGACGAGAGCCTTTATCTACCTCACCCCCCTTTAGATTTTTTATTTGTAACCCCATCCCCTTTAATCTTTTATTTGTGACCCTCCCCCTTTATCCCCCTCCCTTGATAAGGGAGGGGGAAGTAGTGGTGTAAGAGAGGCTCCGCCTCTCTTTAGCTCTCCTTTAGTACCGCCTCCCTTTGCCTCTCTCTTTAAGAAGACGGGGAAGGAATAGAAAAGAGGGGCTGCGCCCCTCTTAGACTCCCCTTGCTGGGGGCTAACCTCTTAAACTCTCCTTTAGTATAGCCTCCCTTTGACTCTCTTTTTATGGAGAAGGGGAAGTATTATATGGGAAGGGCGAAGCCCCCTAAACTCCTATTTAGGAAGAGATTTTAGAGAGGGGCTTCGCCCCTCTCTTACCTACACTCCCCCCTAGTTTAGGGAAGGGGGTCAGGGGGATAGGTCACCAAACAATCCCTTAGCCTTATTAGAAATGGCTTCACCCCTTAAAATCTCCCTGCATAAACGACCCCAAAGATGACTATTGCTCGTAATAGCAATACCTGCTATAATGCCAGCCGATAATGACCACGCTAAAAGCCGCCATCAAAGTTCTGGACTGTTTCCGCTTATTCTTATTTCTTATAGTTTTCCGAATAGTAAACAAGTTCTGGCATTTCCCGGTTCCAGCTTTTATCGGGCCATTCTTAGATAGTAATATAAGACGCAGGCTACAACCACCGGATAAGGTAATCAAGCGTAGCGGCATCAAGCAAGGGATGAGACTACTGGAACTCGGTTGCGGCAGTGGAGCCTTCACTACCTCCGTCGCCAAGGCAGTGGGAGAGCAAGGCAAAATCTATGCCGTTGATATCCAACCTGCGATGCTAAAACAATTGGAACGCAAGCTGGCTAGACCGGAAAATCAGGATTTAACAAATATTGAACTGATACAGGCTAACGCCTACGAGCTACCCTTTGAAGAAGACTCTCTTGACCTTGCCTATTTGGTGACCGTGTTTCACGAAATACCTGATAGAGATAGAGCCCTCAGGGAAATCAAAAGAATATTGAAACCGGGTGGAATCCTGGCTATAACCGAATTTCTACTTGACACGGATTATCGTCCAGCCTCAGCCGTAATTCAAAGATGCCAATGTGGAGGATTTATTCTGAACGAGAATTCAGGTAATTTGTGGAACTATACAGTAAGATTTAAAAAGCCATCCTCAGGAATAGCCACCAATTAGAAAGCAAACATCTTAGCGGCTACCTCAGCCAGCCTCATCATCAAGCCGGGGACAATACCCAGGAGCAGGACACCGAGACAGGAGAGGGATAGAGCTACCCTCAGGGCTCCGGAAGAAGGCACTTTCTCCGCGGAGACTGGCTCACCAAGCCACATTACCTTAACCACCCGCAGATAGTAGTAGGCGGAGATAACACTATTTATCACGGCAATAATCACCAGCCACAATAAGCCGTGCTGCACCGCCCCGCTGAAGATGTAGAACTTGGCCATAAACCCGGCAGCTGGTGGTATGCCGGTAAGAGAAATAAGACACAGCGTCAAAGCTAAAGCCAGCAACGGTGCCCGCTTCCCCATGCCCGAATAGTCTTCAATGAGGTCACTATTAAGCTTGTTAGAGATAGCAATAATGGCAATAAATGCCCCCAGGTTAGTCACCGCATAGCTGGCCAGGAAGAAAAGAATACTGCTCCGCCCCACAATATCCACCGCCGGGGAAAACCCCACCACCGCCAAGCCCACCATAAGGTAGCCCGCCTGAGCTATGCTGGAGTAACCTAACATTCGCTTGATGTTGGTCTGGGGAATGGCGACAACATTGCCTAAGGTCATACCGATAGCACTGAGCACAGCGAAGATTAACCCCCATTCCAGGCTCAACCATTGAGGAAGACCAAAGGCGGAATAGAAAACCCGCAGGATAATGGCAAAGCCAGCCGCCTTACTCGCCACGGAAAGATAGGCAGTTATTGGCGTCGGCGCTCCTTCGTAAACGTCAGGCACCCACATATGGAAGGGGACAGCCGCAATCTTAAAGCCAAATCCAGCTACCAGTAACACTATACCTAGAATAAGCCCGGGGCTGGCTAAAACACCCTGGGGAGACATAGCCTGAATAGCCCCGACAATCTCCCCCAGCTGTGTCCGGCCGGTAAAGCCAAAAACCAGCGCCATGCCGAAGAGCAGCACCGCCGAGGCTACTGCCCCCAGCAGCAAGTATTTAAGTGAGGCTTCACTGGATTTGGAGTCTTTTAGAAAACCGACCAGGATGTAGAGGGAGATGCTGGTCAGCTCCAGGGCAATGTAGATGGAGATTAACTCAGCCGTAGCCGCCATCAACATCATGCCCAGAGTAGATAACAGCACCAGGGCATAGTATTCACCCTGAAAACGAGCAAACTTGGACACATAGTCCGTAGAGGCTAGGATAACCAGAGCAGCAATGCCCAGGAACAGCAGCTTGAAGAAGAGGGCAAAGTTATCTACCGCCAGCATATTGTTGAAGATAGCCTGAGAACTACCTCCCCACATAGCTATAGTAAAGCCGGCGGATACTGCCAAGCCAGCTATGCTGACCACTGCCAGCCACCCCTTGCGCCGGATAACGAGGTCAAGCAAGACGACCGCTATAGCGAAGGCGACTAGACTCAGTTCCGGTATAAATAACTCAAGATTCAAAAACCTGCTCCTTTACCCACCTAGTAAGCCCATTATGGGCAGAATACCCAGCTTAATAACATCGGTCAAAATTGCCGGATAGATACCGACCAGCATAATCACAGCGACAAAAGCAAACATATACCCCTTCTCCAGATTATCGGCATCCTTCACCCCGTTAAACTTTTCCAGCACCGGACCATAAAATACCCGCTGCAGCATCCACAATATATAGCCGGCAGTGATAACAATACCAAACACCGCCAGAATGGTATAAACCCGAATGCCATCTACGGCAGTGCTGGAAAAACAACCCACAAAAGTCAGAAACTCAGCCGCAAAGCCACTGGTAGTCGGCAGCCCCAGAGAACCCAGTCCGGCGATTGAGAAGATAACCGCCATAACCGGCACCTGCCGAGCCAGACCCCCCAGCTGTCTGAGGTCGCGCTCCCCAGCGTTATGCATCAGCAACCCGGCCATAGCAAACAGGAGCCCGGTAACCACGCCGTGACTGAACATCTGTAAGGCAGCCCCGGTCAGGCTCACCTGACTCAAGGCAAAGACACCCAGAAGCACATATCCCATATGACTGATACTACTATATGCGATTAGCCGCTTCAGGTCGGTCTGCCTCAAGGTTACCGCTGCCCCATACAATATACTGATGACCGCAAAAGTCACCAGAATCTGCGCATACTGGTGGGCAACCTGGGGAAAGATGCTGACACACACCCGAATCATGCCGTAGCCACCCATCTTAATCAGTGCCCCGGCTAAAACCACGCTCCCCGCCGTCGGGGCATCGGTATGGGCGTCAGGCAACCAGGTATGCAACGGGAAGACAGGCAGCTTGACAGCAAAGCCAATGAGCAGAAGGAAGAAGATAGCCGCCACCGGGATAGCCGCGGCAAATGGGGCAAGCCCGGTCTGGGCTAACTCCACCATGCTGAGGCTACCGGTAGTGAAATACAGGCTGAGGATGCCCGCCAGCATCATAGCGCTGCCAAATAAAGTATAAACCACATACTTCATCGCCGAATATTCTTTCCTGCCCGACCCCCAGATAGAGATTAAGAAATACATCGGAATAACCTCTATCTCCCAGAAGATGAAGAAGAGCAGGAGGTCAAGGGAACAAAATACCCCCAGAATGCTGGTTTCTAAAAGCAGGAGCCAGGCAAAATACTCACGAACTCTGAGGTTAATCTTCCACGAGATGAGGACAACCAGAAAACCGAGAAAGGTCATCAGCACCACCAGGGGTAAGCTCAAGCCATCAACCCCCAGGTGGTAGTGCGCGTTAATAGCTGGAATCCAGGATACCATTTCCTCAAACTGAAAGACCCCCACCGCCCCGGCCGACCGGTCAAAAATGGCAAAGAGATAGATAGACAAAGCCAGAGGGATAAAGGTGAAAATGGCAGCGATACGCCTAATCACCCTGTCCTGAAGACCAGGCACAAAAGCAACTAAAATCGCCCCCGCTACTGGGAGGAAGATTATCGTTGTCAGATAAGGAAAATTCAACTACGCTGACTCCTCATAAAATATTTATCCCCAGAAATACAAACAGAGACTAATCGCCAACACGCCTATTCCCATGAAAAGGCCGTAGAGCTGTAGCTGACCGGTCTGTGCCCTCCGGATAGCTCTGCCCCCGGCTATAGTGGTGTTAGCGACTCCGTTTACCGCCCCATCCACAGCATGGGTGTCAAATAGCTGTAAGCCAGCAAAAAGTCCTTTGATTAAGACCATACCCACAATGATATTTTCGTAAACCTCATCAAACCAGTATTTCCGAGAGAATAAAGTATGCAGTGAAGAAAATCTGCTGACTATCCGTTCCGGAGACAGCCACTTGGCGCTGTACATAGCATAGGCTAAAAGAATGCCCAGACCAGCCAGTATCAGTGACATCCAGGGTAACGGATGGGTCAGGATACCGAAAAAGCCCTGGGCAAAGCTATGGACTTCGCCATGTCCCATAAAGGCACCGAACTGCCCGGTAACATTCCACAAACCGGAAACCACCGCCAGGATAGCCAGGACTACCATCGGCGCCACCATCACCGAGGACGATTCATGAGGCTTACCGTGAGCTTCAGGGCTGCCCCCGCGGTACTCACCGCCGAAGGTAAGAAACACCACCCGGAACATATAAAAGGCGGTCATAAACACAGTTATCATAGCCAGCACAAATAAGATGGGCTGGCTTGCCAGGGAACTGATTAATATCTCGTCCTTGCTCCAGAACCCGGAAAGGGGCCAGATGCCAGCGATGCTCAGCGAAGCAATAAGAAAGGTAGCATAGGTCCACGGCATCACTTTGCGCAGTCCGCCCATCTGACGCATATCAAAGGTGCCGGTGGCGTGATTGACGCTACCCGCCCCGAGAAACAGCAGTGCCTTGAAGAAGGCATGATTAAACAGGTGGAAGATACCAATAGCTACGCCGCCGGTGCCCAGCCCCAGCATCATATAGCCAAGCTGGCTGATAGTAGAATAAGCCAGGACCCGTTTTATATCGGTCATCACCAACCCCATAGTAGCGGCAAAGATAGCGGTGAAGCCGCCGATGATAGCCACCGTGGTCACCGCTTCTACCGAGTGGGCAAAGAGGGGGAAGGTGCGGGCGACCAGAAAGACACCCGCCGCCACCATGGTGGCAGCATGGATTAAGGCGCTGACCGGCGTCGGACCCTCCATAGCGTCGGGCAGCCAGGTATGGAGCGGGAACTGGGCTGACTTGCCCACAGCACCGGCAAAGATGCCGATAGCCGCCCAGGTAAGCACGGTGCCGCCCAAAACCCCGGCTACAGCTAAACCATGGAGCTCAGCAATATCAAAGGTGCCGGTATTGAAGTAGAGAGCCAATATAGCCGCTAAAAAGCCAAAGTCGCCGAGCCGGGTAACAATAAACGCCTTCTTAGCCGCATTGGCAGCGGCTGGCTTATGAAACCAAAAGCCAATCAGAAGATAGGAACATAAACCAACCAGCTCCCAGAATACATACAGGAAAAGTAGATTGCTCGCCAGAACCACGCCCAGCATGGCGGCGGTAAACAGTGACATAGAGGCAAAATAGCGATGATAACCCGGGTCGCCATCCATATAACCCTGCGAGTAAATCTGAACCATCAGGCTGACTACCGTAACCACAATGAGCATCACCGCGGTTAGTGAGTCCATTATCAGCCCGAGGTTAATGGTAACCCCACCCCCAATAATTACCCAGCTTATATCTGGTATCAGTAGCTCATGACCCGGGGTAGCCATTACACTCATTAGTGCCCAGATAGACAGAATAAGGGAACCAAGTATAGAGGCAATGGTAATATAGCCGCCGAGTTTTGGCTTATGATTCAGAAAAGGTCGGAAAAACAGAGACACCACTACAAACGAGATTAGCGGTAGCAGAAAAATAAGCCAGATTAATTGATATGGTATCACAGCTTCCTTAACACCTCATTAATTACGTGTCGTTTATCTTGAGGCACCAGGACAAGATAGGTAGTTAGCTCCCGACCCGGAGCCTCACCAGAAGCCGGCAGAATACGAGTTGGTATCCCTTCGCCCTCAAAGAACTCCTTCCACATCTCCGCCAGCATTAAGCTCTGCGCTTTTTTAACCTCTACCCACATCGTGAGCCTCTATCCTTTCCCAAACTATATTCAGGCATTATAAATATCTACCTCACCCCCTGTATCCCCCTCTCCTTCAAAGGAGAGGGGGAGGGATTGGTTTTGAAGGGGCTTCGCCCCTTCACTCTACCCCGAATAACCTTTCAATCTACCCCGAATAACCTTTCAATCTACCCCGAATAACCTTTCAATCTACCCCAGATAACCTTTCAATCTACCCCAGATAACCTTTCAATCTACCCCAGATAACCCTTCACTTCACCCCAAATAACCCAAACTACCATTTCATCAAGTTGACTTCGGTGGCATCTATAGTTTCACGGCTACGATAGATAGCTATGATTATGGCTAAGCCAACGGCTACCTCGGCCGCCGCCACCACCATAATAAAAATAGCAAAAACCTGCCCGGTAAGCAGCAAGGGCACAATATACCGGGAGAAGGCAACCATGGCAATATTTACCCCATTAAGCATAAGCTCAATAGACATCAGGATAACTATGGCGTTGCGCTTAGCCAGGGCGCCATACAGCCCGATAGAAAATAAGATAGCTGACAGTATAAGGTAATGCTCTAAACCTATAGACACTTGTCTACTTCTCCCTCACTAAAACGATAGCCCCCAGAATGGCAGCTAACAGCAAAACCGGAGCAATCTCTACCGGTAAAATAAAGCCACCTTCACCAAAAAGCTTAATAGCCAGGGCTGAGGTGGTCGGCTCCAGAGGAGGTGTATCAACTACCTGCCACGGGGTATTAACCATGGCAAAGACCACCGCACCGAAAAATAAAACAGCCACCACAAAAGCCGGGATTCGTAATCTATTGGCGGGACTACCCCGCTGAACCTCTCTGGTTAGCATAATAGCCAGAATAATTAATACCGATATAGCGCCAACGTAAATCAGAACCTGAACCGCCGCCAGAAAGTCGGCACTGAGGGTAACATAGATTCCAGCCACCGTCAGGAAGCACAGCACCAGAGAGAGAGCCGCCCGGAAAATATCGCGGAGCAAAACCACGGCTAAAGCGGCCACTACACCTATTATGGCTAAAATCCAAAAGGCAATCTCAAGTCCCATCTCTTTTTCACCTTATCAAGGTATTCAGCCCGGTCAAGGAGCAAGGTCTGTTGGGGCAAGGCTGCCTCAACTTCGGGGCGAGCATAACCACTAGGTTGCTTCTCATCTGATAGCAACAAATCCTCCTTAGCCATCATCAGTTCGCCTCGGCAATACTTAGCCCGCTCATAAGCATAACCCATAAACAAAGCATCATAGGGGCAAGCCTCAACGCACAAACCACAAGAGATACAATAACCGGTATCCACCTCAAACTTCTCTACTATATAATTATTATCCTCACCCCTGGAGGTTATAATCTCGATAACGCCCTGGGGACAGGTCTTGGCACAGGTGGCACAGCCGGTGCACTTTTCCTTGCTCCAGATAAGCTCATTACCCCGAGTCCGGCGGGAAACGGTAAGCCTTTCCTCAGGATACTGGGTGGTAACCGGCTTACGGAACAGGTGCCTAAAGGTCACTGTCATACCTTTAGCTATGCCAATGCCATACCGTTCAAACTTCAACCCTTCCCCCTCCTAACCTGAAAAATCTAGACCATAGCAGTATCAATACTGCCATTATGGCGATGTTGACAAATATTAAAAACCAGGGTAAACCATCAGGCAGAGCCACTATCTCTAGCCCGGTGATAAACAGGTTAATCAATGCCAGGGGTAAGAGACACTTCCAGGCAAATGCCATCACCTGGTCTATCCTCAACCGGGGTATAGTGCTCCGCACCCAGAAAATCAGGAAGAAAACCGCCACCACCTTAATCAAAAACCAGAGAAACGGGGGTAATAGAGGTCCTCTCCAGCCACTGAGGAAAAGGGTAGTAATTATGGCGGAGAGAGCCAGAACCTCGGTGTATTCCACCAGGTAAAAGAGGGCAAACTTCATCCCTGAGTACTCAGTATGAAAGCCGGCTACAATCTCCGACTCAGCCTCCAGGAGGTCAAACGGGGTGCGATTAACCTCGGCACAGGCCGCCATAAAGAATATGAGGAAACCCAATGGCTGCAACAGAATAAAAGGCACGCTCTGTGCCTCCACGATTTTGTTCATAGATAAAGAACCGGCGACCAGCACCACACCGGCTATTGATAATATCAGCGGAATCTCATAACTCACCACCTGAGCTACATCACGCATCGCCCCGAGAAGGGAGAATTTATTATTGGACGCCCAACCGGCCATAAACACCCCCAGCGCCGCCACTGAGCTAATCGCCACTATATAAAGGATGCCTATGTTAAGGTCAACCAGGAGTGCCCCATCCTGGAAAGGAATTACCGCAAAAATCATCAATGCCGGGACAAAGGCAACCACCGGCGCCAGCCAGTGAACCAGCTTGTCCCCTTTAGCCGGAATAATATCCTCCTTAAGCAATACCTTAATGGCATCAGCTACTGGCTGAAGAATGCCAAAGGGTCCAGCCCGGTTGGGACCAAGGCGTGCCTGAAGGCGTCCCAAGCCCCGCCGCTCCATATAGATAAAAGCCATAACCATGACGACGACAAAGATTAGAATTATGACGACAAATACTAACCAGTGCCACCAGTAGCCACCCGGCCAGTCAGGAGGCAGAGCCGCCAAGCGACCGCCAAGACCAAGACTAGTCTCAACTATAGTCACTATCTATCTACCTCACCCATACAAATATCAATGCTACCAAAGGTAGCTATGGCATCAGCTACCTTCCAGCCTCTCACCATATCGCGGAGAGCAGTCAGGTTGATTAAGCTTGGTGCCCGTATAGCACAGCGATATGGAGCAATAGAATTATCGGAGACCAGATAAAAGCCAAGCTCGCCTTTGGGGGCTTCAATATGCGCATAGGCTTCCCCCACCGGCGGGCGAATCAGGTGGGGCACCTCACTTTTCACCGCACCCAATGGTAGTTGCTCCATGGCTTGCTTAATAATCCGTACGCTCTGCCGCATCTCCTCTATTCTTACCCGGTAGCGGTCATAACAATCACCAACCGTGCCGGTGGGAATGTCAAATTCAAAGCGGTCATAAACCGAGTAGGGGTCTGCCTTACGAATATCCCATTTAACCCCACTACCCCGAAGCACCGGACCGCCGGCGGAAATATTGATAGCCAGCTCTTTAGGCAGAATACCCACCCCCTTGGCACGAACCAGCAGTATCTCGTTTTTCTCCAGAAGCCGGTCATACTCATCAATAAAACCGGGCATCCTTCTGACAAACTTATCCAGAGCCGGTAAAAACTCGTCAGGAATATCGTGGCTTACCCCGCCAACACGCATATAGTTGTAGGTAAGACGCTGACCACAGACCATATCAAACAGGTCCAAAATCTTCTCTCTTTCCCGAATCATATACAGGATAGGAGTCATAAAGGCACCACAATCGTTCAAAAAAGCGCCCACCGCTATCAGGTGGCTGGCAATGCGCTGTAGTTCCGCCATAATAACCCTCAGGTACTCCGCCCGCTCCGGGACAGTAGTTCCCGCCAGCTTCTCCACGGCTAGAACATAAGCCAGGTTATTACTCATTGAGGCTAGATAGTCCAGCCTATCCGTCAGCGGAATAACCCCGGTATAGGTTCGCTCCTCAGCCAGCTTCTCAATCCCGCGGTGTAGATAGCCAAAAACCGGCTCCATATCTACCACCACTTCCCCATCAAGGGTCGTCCTCATCCGAAACACCCCGTGAGTGCTGGGGTGCACCGGACCTAAATTGAGAACAAAAGGTTCAGTTTTAATTGCCATCACCAATAATCCCTGCGTAACGGATGTCCTTTAAACCCCTGCCACAGGAAGAGACGCTTCAGATTGGGGTGCCCATCAAAACTAATCCCCATAAGGTCGTAAATCTCCCGCTCCTGAAAATCGGCTCCCCGCCACAAACTGACCACTGAAGGGAGGGTAGGATTGGCCCGCTCGTAACACCGGGTCTTCACCACCAGACTGTGGTTATGCTCCATTGAGGTCAACCGATAAACCACCTCAAAGTAGTCATAATAATCAACGGCAGTAATAGCCGTGAGGTAATTAAAATCAAGGTCAGGGGTATCCTTGAGGAAAGTGGCTACCATTAACAGAAACTCGCTGTTAACGACAAGGCTATCCTGGCTCGACTCAACAATACCTCCCGGGAACTGCTTGTCTAATTTATCGGCTATTTCTTGACCGGAAAGGGCTACTGTCATTCCTCCCTACCTTCGGTGGCAATACTTCCTTTAGACACTTTATGTTGAAGCATCTTTATCCCATACAGCAAAGCCTCAGGGCGTGGCGGACAACCAGGCACATAGACATCAACCGGGACGATGCGGTTATATCCGGGAACCACGCTATAGGACGAGCGAAAAATACCGCCGCTGATAGCACAGGCACCCATAGCTATCACCCACTTCGGCTCCGGCATCTGGTCATAGATTCGCCTTACCTGGGGTGCCATCTTCCAGGTCAGCGTCCCGGCGGTAATCATCAGGTCAGCCTGACGGGGTGAGGCCCGGATAATCTCCATACCAAAGCGGGAGATATCAAAACGAGAGGCAGCGGTAGTAATCAACTCAAAGGCACAGCAGGCGGGGAAACAGACCACTGGCCACAGTGAAGAGCGCCGCGCCCAGTTAAGTATGGCATCAACCGAGGTCAACAAGATGTTGCGCTTTAGCTCCTCGTCCAGCCACTCATCGGGGTCAGGAATAGGCTGCTGACTACGCTTCTTCAGCGCCTCAATTACCTCACTCTCAGTTCTATCAAGCTCAGTAGCCGAGGGGTATATCCCGGTTGGCTCATCTACTTCCATTCCAGAACCCCCTTCCTCCAGGCATAGACATACCCAACAACAATAATGAGAACAAAAATAAGTAGGGCAATAAAAGCGAAAAGCCCTAATTGTCTAAGCTCCACTGCCCACGGATAGAGAAAAACAACCAGGACGTCGAGAGCAATAAATAATAGGGCATAAAAATAGTAGCGAAAATTGAATTGAACCCACGCCTTACCTATGGTTTCCATACCGCATTCATAGGTAGAGTCTTTAATGGGGTTTGGATTCCACGGCACAAAGCGACTAAACCTAATAAGTCTAACCATAAAAGACGGTAAAGGTATACGTCCGGTGATAAGGTGAGCAATGGAGGAGGGTAGAGGCATACGTTCAATCATGGAAGTAATAGAAGACGGAATAGGCACGATATCAGAAAGATAGGCATGTTCACGAAGCCGAGAGGCAAGACTTAAAAAATAGGGAAGAAGAAGAGTGGTAACAGCAAAAAAAATGGCAACCGCTAGAAATAAGCCGATATAACCATAGTTTGCCAGCAATTATATACTCCCTATTTCACAATAGCGGTTGTTAATATACCACACCTCCAAAACAAAGGCAAGGGGTATGACTCATCAAAAATAATCCCTGCCGAAGGTTGACCCTACCCTGACGATACAGTATCATAACTAAGAAACACGAATCATAATTAAATTTCTATGGTCTATTCTAGTATAATATATAGCTAAACCAGCAGGTAGTAGGAATAAGGGAATAAAGGCAATATAAAAGATGCCTCTATATTGAGTATGCGAGTTATTGCCGGCAAAGCCAAAGGACACCGACTTAAAGTACCCAAGGGAACTAATACCCGCCCCGCTACAGATTTAGTCCGGGGAGCAATTTTTTCTATTCTAGAAAATATGGCTAGCGATTGGACACAGGTGCTTGATTTATTCTCCGGTAGCGGCGCCTTGGGTATTGAGGCGTTAAGCCGTGGTGCCGGTTGGGTTGACTTTGTTGAAAAAAACCCCCGATGTTGTGGTATAATCAGACAAAATTTAGAAAAGACAAAGCTGGCAGCCCAGGCTCACATATATTGCTGCAGTGTAGTTAAAGCGCTTTCTTTCCTTGACAAGGAGTATAATATTATACTAATGGACCCTCCCTACTCTGACCAATCTATAGGTAACACAGTGACACAACTCGCCACCTCCAAACTGGTTGGGATAAACTCAATTGTAGTGGTAACGCACTCTCCTCACCTTTCCCTAAATTCAACCTATGCCCCGTTAAACCTCATTAAGGAGCATCGCCACGGTGATAGCTGCATTGCCATATACCAAAAGGAGGACAAGCCTTGACTATTGCTATCTACCCGGGTAGCTTTGACCCCATAACCCTCGGGCACCTTGACATCGCTACCCGAGCCGCCAAACTTTTTGATAAGCTAATCATTGGCGTCTACGATATGCCGGACAAGCGTCTTCTCTTCACCACCGCCGAGAGGGTAGAAATGGCCAGGCAAGCCGTAACCGGGCTACCTAATATCGAGGTAGAATCTTTCACCGGGCTCACCGTTGCCTTTGCCAAGAAGGTAAAGGCGCAGGCAATAGTGCGCGGGCTGAGAATGAGCGCTGACTTCGAGAGGGAATTCGACATGGCAATGATGAATAAAAGGCTGTTTCCTGAGCTAGAACTGGTTTGTTTAATGTCATCCCTAGAGTACCAGTTCCTCAGCTCCGGCCTGCTCAAGGAAGCCGCCAGCCTGGGCGGTAATATATATGACCTTGTCCCCAAACACGTAGCTGTAGCTCTAAAAAACAAAGTCAGGAGGTAGAATGTATGGCGTACAAAATTACCGACGAGTGTATTAGTTGTGGAGCCTGTGAAACAGAATGTCCCAACGAAGCTATCAGTGAGGGAGAAACAATCTATGTGATTGACCCCAACAAGTGCACTGAGTGTGTTGGCGCCCATGAAGCATCCCAGTGTGTCGAGGTCTGCCCGGTAGATTGCTGTATAGCTGACCCGGAGCATAAGGAAAGCCGGGAGCAACTATTGGAAAAGTGGAAGGGATTACACCCGGGCGAGACGCCAGCCGTTACTTAATATTAAACCCGCCTAAGGGTAAACTATATAATTCATAAGCTAGTTAATAACTAACTTCTAGGTGCGATAAATACTGCACTAGCGCTAGGGAAAAGCTTTAGCGCATTTATACTGTCTGTTCCCCTAGATAGGCAAGCTGTGTTTTGTTTGTCTTCGAGGATAACCTGTTATTGGAAGAAAGAACGTATGGCATCAAATTCGTGGGGAAGCAGGACCAGCACCATGGGGAAGCGGTCTAATAATACAGCAGCTAATCCTGATTCAGCTATAGCCCCTGCACCCAGAAACTTGACCCAAATGGCTAAAATAGCACCACAGAATATAGCCCCTAGCCCAAAACCAAAAACAGCCCCACCGAGCTGATTGACCCAGCCCAGCATCACTACCGAGGCCGCCCACTTCAACAAGCGGGCAAGCACACTAGCCACCACCATTATCCCGATTAGTATGATGGCAAAGGCAACAACCTTAGCCACGCCAGCCTGGGGAATAAAGGATAGCTGCTGGGAAAGGAGAACATAGTAGCGCCCGGCCAGAATTACACCAACTATTAACCCAGCCAGGGATAAAGATGCCTTTATAATCCCCATCCTCAGCCCAATAAAGGTCGGAATAGCTATAGCTACTATGATGACTATATCAAGCCAATTCATAGAATTTGTTTCTCTACCTCTTCCCCTTAATTTACCCCAAAAATCAAGATTTTCGGGGACCCCAATTTAATCCCCCTCTCCTTCAAAGGAGATGGGGAAACACAGGTTTTGAAGGGGCTTAGCCCCTTCACCCTACCCTTAATATTTTCCGTCATCCATAGTGTAACGCATCAATAGGATTCAGTCTAGCCGCTCTCATTGCCGGGTATATACCGGAGGCAAGACCAATAAAAACTGACACCGAGATAGCCAGAATCACAATATCTGGCGAGACTACCGCCTGAAGCGTCATCCCGCCAACATCTATTCGCGAAATCAACCTGGATAACAACCAGCCACCGATTATCCCGATGCCACCCCCGGCAAAGCTCAGCATGGCCGACTCAAGCAAGAATTGAAGTAAAATATCCCGCCGCTTAGCCCCGACCGCCTTACGAATGCCTATCTCCCTGGTGCGCTCGGTTACCGAAACCAGCATAATATTCATAATGCCTATGCCACCAACCAGCAGCGAGATACCGGCAATGGCGCCAAGAAATATGGTAAATACCCCGGTAACCTGACTTAGCATGCCCATTATCTGCTCCTGGCTAACGATAGCAAAATCGTTCTTCTCATCCTCAGCTATACGGTGGCGCTTCCTTAACACAGATTCAATTTCCTCTCTTACCTCATCTATCACTTCAGCGCTAGCTGTCTTAACCGCGATTGACGCCACCGCATCTTCGCCACTAGCCGTTCGCTGGGGAAACAGCCTGGTCTGGAAGGTAGTTATAGGTGTAACCACTATATTATCAAAGCTAACTCCCATCATTGCCCCACCCTTAGTCTCCAGAACGCCGATGACGGTGAAGCGCTGCCCTTTCACCTTGACTCTCTGCCCGATAGGGTCATCCGAACCGAACAGCTCTTCAGCCACTTCGCTACCCAATACTACCACCCTATCCCTTGAGGCTACATTCCTATCAGAAATAAACTGACCCGAGGCTAGGGAGTAATTGTATACCTCCAGATATTCAGGGGTAGAACCATGAATTATAGATGTTTTACTTTCACCATTAAAGGTGGATTTAACAAAATTTTCGTTGACGGGTAGTACTGCCGTTGCCGAGGGGATACGCTCCAAAGCCTTGACATCATCCAGGGTGAGAGTAGGCGTAGAGAATACCGGTGATAATGCCGCTAATCCCTCTACCTCAGGTGAGCGAGGCATCACATTAAGCACATTGGTGCCCATCTCCTCAAAGGTAGAGGTAACACTAGCCTGAGCTCCTCTCCCCACCGACATCAGGGTAATCACCGCTCCAACTCCTATAATAATACCGAGCATAGTTAACGTGGAGCGTAACTTATTGGCGGATAGCGACCTTATCGCAATAACAAAGGAGTTTATAAGCTTCATTATCTAACTTCCCCAAAAGTGAGAGGTAACGGCGAGTTGACTAAGCAACCGTCTCATCACCGACAACCTCTCCATCCCGAAGGCGAATGATGCGCTGGGTTTGAGCGGCAATATCCATTTCGTGAGTAACCATGACCACAGTGATACCACCGCGGTTAAGCTGCTGAAAGATAGAGATAATCTCAGCAGTGGAAGCACTGTCCAGGTTACCGGTAGGCTCATCAGCTAGAATGAGGGCGGGATTATTGACCAGTGCCCGGGCTATAGCCACCCGCTGCTGCTCACCGCCCGATAGCTCGGTGGGTTTATGATTAGCCCTCGCCTCCAATCCCACCCGCTCCAACGCCTCAATAGCTTGCTTATCCTTCTTGCGGCTACCACTATAGATGAGAGGCAGCTCAACATTGGATAAAGCACTAGCCCGGGATAAGAGGTTATAGTCTTGAAAGACGAAACCGAATTTTTTATTTCTCATCTCAGCCAGCTTATTATCATTAAGCTTGCCGACATCAGCCCCGTCAAAGAGGTATCTGCCTGAGGTAGGCCTGTCCAGGCAACTGATTACATTGAGCAAAGTGGATTTGCCCGAACCTGAGGCACCGACAATGGAAACCATCTCCCCCTGTTTAATAGACAGGTTTACACCCCTGAGGGCGTAAACCTCCACCTTCCCCATTTTGTAAACCTTGGTGACGTTTCCCAGTTCAATCATGTCCCTAACCATTAAGACTTATCCACCGAGAAAGAACCCTCCCGATGGCTCTGGCTTGGCTGATGTCTCTATCACCACTGTCTCCCCCTCACCAAGCCCGGCTACAATCTCGGTCTGATAGCCATCACTCATACCTACCACCACCGCTCTTTCCTGAGTCTGCTCGTCAACCATAACCTTAACCACGGGATTACCCTGGCTATCATATTCTATAGCCCGCTCCGGCACCAGCAAAACCTGGCTCCGTTCATCAATTATAGCTTCAGCAGTAGCACTCATACCGCTCTTAAGACCAAAACCCAGTGGAACATCAAAGCCAACAGTAACCTCATACAAGACTACGTCAGATTCCTCGGTAGACACCGGATTAATATAGGTAACCTTACCCTCGAGCTGAAGAGCCGGCAGGGCATCTACCTCAATAATGGCTCTTTGACCTAGCGCTACATCGGGTATATCTATCTCATCCACCTCTGCCTCCAGCTCCATAATGGTAGGGTCAATTAATTCGATAATAATTGTAGTGGCATAGTACATCGAAGACAGCTTATCCCCCTCTTTAACATCCACTGCAGAGATAACACCATCAAAGGGGGCAAGTATTATTGCATGTTCCATGTCAGCTTTAGCTTTATCCAGGTCGTTTTTAGCTTCATCTAAAGCTACCTGGGCTTTTTCCATCCCCAGTTGAGCAGCTCTCAGCGTCCAATAATCTTTAATCGCGAGAATTTCGGACTGAAACACGTCTGCTCCGTATCCTCGAGCTAGCCTCTCCCTGGCTCTAATTAAATCGTCTTGAGCTTCCTCCAATTTGTGCCGCACTTCCCAGTATTGCGCCCCACTTAGTCCCAGCTCCGGCTGCATTACTTCCAGAGCCTCGTTTAATTCCCGCTGGGCATCTCCAATAGCTAATATGGACTGGGGGACATCGAAGACCAAGGTATGATAGGTATAGGGATAGGCTATTTTTCTATAGTCATTCGCCGCCGTTTCCAGGTCAATTTCGGCTGTTTCTATGCCTAATTCTGCCGCCTTCACCGCCAGTTCCAGAGACGTAACATCAAGACTCGCCAGCACTTGTCCCTTAATTACACTATCGCCTTCCTCAACATTTATTTTAGCTATCGTGCCACTAGTGCCGAAGGCCAGCTCCCGGTGCCAGGGCAAAGACAGGTTGCCCTCGACACTGACACTCAGCACGATATCACCCCGGGTTACCTCAATGTATTGCGTTTGACTCTCCGCAGCTTGGTCGCCGCAAGCGATGAGGCTGACCACAACCAATCCAGCGAGAGCCAGGATTAAACCCAATTTAATTATCTTTTTCATTAACTTCTCCTCCCGAGAGCTTTTATCGGCACGCTTTTGCCACTCAAGCGCCCACATATAATCGTTGGTCTGCTGTTCAAAGTAATGGGCATCATGGCTAGCCCCCCTTATTTCACGAATTGCGAACGACGTTCCTCCCGTTCTTGCTCCCAGCGCTCCAGCAAGGCTGGGAATTCCCGTTCAAAAAAGGCACACATGTCGCGCATCTCCTCCAACCCCTGTCGGGGCAGAGGAGCTTTGTCCTCCAGCAGTTCCAGCCCCCGTTCGGCGAGCTTCCGAAGTATTGTAACCCGCTCTACGTCTTGCTTTAGCGCATGCTGAAAAGCACTGGGCTTGATACGGAAGTAGTTGTGCCGCACCCCCGGCAGACTGATACGCTCAATCAGGCCAATCTGGATGAGGAGACGGGTCGTGGTGCTGATTGAACCCTTGCTGGCCATTAGGGCTTCCGCCAGTTCATCTAAGGATTGGTGCGGCGGGTCGGAGAGCAGAAGCCAGCCCAGAACGCGTCCCGCCATTCGGGGCATGCCGGACTGCTCAAAAAAGAGACCCATATCTTCTATAAATCTTTTCTCTTCAGACTGCCTTTGCTCCTCGTCCACACTGCACCTCCTAGAGGACCAATTTTAACTATTTCTTAAATTATAATATATATTGTATATTTTGTCAAAGCTGAACATATTGAATTTTGCAGGGTATTTCAAAATTATGGGGAGCAGTTCGGGCAGATTAAGCTAGTAGGTAGCTAATCAGTTGAAGTAGTATGATGGCTGCCAGAGGAGTAAAATCCAGTATGCCAGTCCTGGGGATAATACGGCGCAGCGGTCTCAGAAATGGCTCGGTAATTTGAATCAGAACAATAGCCAGACGATTGGTTGGACTCGGCGAAAACCAGGACAGGATAACCCTGA
>Ga0163203_1000068_pt1 | contig 25708 bp, 6 predicted proteins | sample PL_2010_330m_FD_113534 | JGI IMG/M metagenome (GOLD analysis project Ga0163203, IMG submission 113534) | Freshwater microbial communities from Powell Lake, British Columbia, Canada to study Microbial Dark Matter (Phase II) - PL_2010_330m | ecosystem: Environmental > Aquatic > Freshwater > Lake ... | reverse complement strand
GCCTTCGCCTTCGCCGGGTTCTCCTTCACCGGGTGCGCCTTCGCCTTCGCCGGGTTCTCCTTCGCCAGGTTCTCCTTCGCCGGGTGCGCCTTCGCCGGGTTCTCCTTCGCCGCCACCCTCGCCTCCACCTCCGCCTCCGCCAGAGCCATCACCTTCTCCCTCTCCGGAACCACTGCTCTGTGACTGATCCGGCTCTTCATCCTTTTTTAAAAGCGCGATCAACCTGCTCTCCGCCATCTCAAAATTATATTTAATGTCCCTGTCTCTATCATCCAATTCGATCGACCGTCTGTAATAATCAACGGCCTTCCTGCAAAAGGCTATGGACTCCTTACGGTCCCCAGCTTCCTTCTGTTCGCTCATCCTGTAATAACTGTTGCCTATAAAAGAAAGCGCATCCTTCTCAACCGGGAAACTATCCGTTACCAGCGCCTTTGTAAAAAACCTGACAGCAGTGCTGTAATCCCCTTTTACATAATGTAAAAATCCCGTGTTATAATTCAGGATATCAGAATCAGAGTCTTTTTTAAGCAGTTCATCATAGATCTCGAGGGCCTCGTCATATTGCTTGTCCCTGTAAAGTTTGTTTGCGTGATTGATCAATTTGTCATCGTCAGTGGCTGCAAAAATACCACTCACTGGTAAAACCAGTATCACTACTGCAGTCAGGACTGTAATACACAAACTCTTGATCTTCATTTTTTCTCACTATAAGGCTTTAAATATTCCCCCCGCAAATCGCATCTTTCATAACCCATTAATTTATAGTATGTTACAATGTGTTGTGCGAGTGTGTTCTTTCCGTCAAAGTAAAAATATTCCTATTATCAAACAGATCAAAGCAATACCCAGGAATATCTGAAACCTCTCATTATAGACTTTGACCATTCTGTCTTTTGTCTGGTATCTTTCCAATCCGGACAGCTGTTCTTCGTATATTTTTTTCAGCCCGAACACATCCCTGGTAGCGCGCACGTACATACCACCGGTCTCTTCGGCAATATTCTCCAGTGTGACTTCATCAAGGGAAGACTTTACAACCTTGCCATCTTTGTCCTTTAAAAACATGCTCCGGCCCTTTTCATCCAAAACCCGTAGTGGTTCACCTTGCTTTGACCCGATACCGATGCAGTTCACAACTATCCGCTCTTCCCTGGCTTCCTTTATAGCTTTCTCCAGATCTCCTTCGGTATTTTCTCCATCTGTTATTAAAATGAGTATCCTGTCGCTGGTTTCAGCTCCTTTATAACTCCTTGCCGCTTCCGTTATGGCTTCCGCAATAGACGTTCCCCCTCTTGGTATAGTATTCACGCTTATATTGTTAAGGATAAGCATAAACCCGCCATGATCCACGGTCAGAGGACACTGCAAAAAAGCCCTGCCCGCAAAAGCGATCAACCCGACCCTGTCCCCTTTTAAGTTCCTGACAAAATCCCTTATCCTTGACTTGGCAAAACTTAAACGATCCGGTGGAACATCCCTGGCCAACATGCTTTTAGACGTGTCAAGCGCGATGATAATATCAAGACCTTTGAACCTGTTTTCCTTCCAGAAAAACCCCCATTGCGGTCTGGCCAGCGCGAACATGAACAAAGATAATACCAAAATGACCAGGAATATCCTGATCTTTGCCAGATGAGGGCTATAAAACGGGTCTATTTTTTTTAATAGTTCCTTTTCAGCGAATCTTAACATTATCCTTTTCCGCTTGATCTCCGCCCATATATAAAACACGAGAACGACCGGACTGAGCCAGACCAGATACATTAATATTCTGAGATCGCCGAATTTCATTTATGGTATCTTTCTCAAAAAAGTATTACTTGCCAGTATTTCCACCAATAACAGCCCCAGCGCCGGTAGCAGGAATATCCTGAAAATATCACTGTACTCCTCATATCCTAATTCCTCTATTTCCGTCTTCTCAAGCCGGTCTATCTCCTTATAGCTTTCCCTTAAGGATTCCATGTCGGTCACCTGATAATAATCCCCGCCTGTCATATTCGCTATCTCTTTTAACATTTTCTCATTTATCTCTATGATGACCTGTTTATACGTCACACGCCCGTAGTCATCCTCTACAGGAAACGGCACCCGGCCGTCACTGACCACTCCAATGGTATAGATCTTTATACCCAGCGCCCTTGCCGCCTCTGCCGCTGTCAGGGGTGGGATCTGGCCAAAATTGTTTATCCCATCAGTCAACAATATAATAACCCTGCTCTTGGCCTTGACATCTTTAAGGCAATTAAGGCTGGTCAAAATGCCGGAACCTATAGCTGTTCCGTCTCTTATAAGACCTACTTTGATCCGTTCCAAAGAATGAAGGAGCCAGTCATGATCGAATGTCAATGGACAGACTATAAACGCTTGAGAAGCAAAAGCGACAAGTCCGATCATATCATCGGGCCTGGACGAGATAAACTCCTTCGCTACCTCACGCGCCGCATCTGTTCGAGTGATACGCGTAGTTTCTCCGATAACATGAGAAAGCTTTACGAAATCCGTCAGGCTTAATTTAAGGTCCTCGGCAAGCATGGTGCTTGAGCAATCCATTGCTATTACGATCGCTATGCCTTCCTTCCTCACTTTGGTGCCCAGGCCTGTCTGCGGCCTTGCCATAGCCAGGATGGCCAGGGTTATACATATAACCCTGAAATAGAACATCCCCTGGAAGAGAGACGGTTTAATGGATTTCTTCAGGTTTTTTATGATTGAATCCGAGGGGAATATAAAACCTGGCCTCCTGCGTTTCCTGATCTGATAAAAGACCAGGAGATAGAACACAGGCAATGCTAAGAGAACCCATGGATTCCTGAATATCATGATCCGTTAACTCCTGTCTCCTCTTTACTGATCGTATTCCGCACAAACTTCAAAGCTGATTCGGGGTCTAATACCCTCTGTCTTTTTTCAGGCAAATATGTCGTGTATTTTATAACATTGCATGCCTCAATAAGTTCCTTCAAATAACCCTTATCTTCCTCGGCCAGTTCCTCCATCCTTGAGATCTCCTCCAGAAGCTCTTCAGTGGTCATTTCTGCAGATCTTATTTTAAACCTGTCCCTCACGTAATGGACCATTATGGAAAACAACTCCGCGCAGAACTCCTTCTGCCTGCCTTTATCCCAGAGGTCCTCTTTTTTTAGCGCCTGCAACTTTTCCATGGCGTTTTCTGCCGGTGAAAGAACTCGAACACTTCTTCTCGCCTTGATCTTAAAAATAATAAAGACAGTCAATGCGATTAGAAGAATACTGCCAATGACTGAAAATACTGTCCGCAGCAATTCCCCGGGTATTATTACCCCTCTTGGCGCCATTTTCTCTTTGATCGGGAACCTGATAGGTCCTTCTATCTCCCGGACGCCTCCTCCCCCTGACACTATGTCAACCCTCCCGGTCATGCCCGTAGCAGAAACCCGGCCGGCCTCAACCCTTACTCTGGGCGCCTCTGCTTCAAAGCCTTCAGGGAGAAGCGATTTTACTTTTATTTTTATTTCGGGTGACAGAACTTCAGACCATTTATCGGTATCACCCCGCTGATACTTTACAGCTATTCCTGGAACGGTGTACTCCCCCGCTTTATACAGTTTCAAGATATGTTCCCGCTTAATAATCCTCTTTCCATAGAACACACTGTCCTGCGATCTCTTTTCTTTGACAGAAAATCCGGTGAGATCTTTTTCAATATCAGGTAGGACTAAATTTATGCCTTTTTCCGCATGGATAATGACCGAATATTTTACAGGCTCTCCGATAAATACTGAATTACGGTCCGCAGAGACATGAACGCTCAATGGCGGGATATTGCTAATTATCCGGAATGCGACCAGCAAGACCACGAGGCCCAAAATGATAAAACCGGCTGTCAGCAGTCTTACCCTGAAAATCCTTTTCAATTCAGTGCCTTCTCCTGGTTCTTCTCTTTTTGAAAAACGCGATCAACGCTTCGGTATAAGGGATAGCAGTGCTTATATCTATACTGTCCATATTAACAGAATAAAACATCCTCTTCCGTTCTTCGTATCTCTCCCGAGCCATCAAACCATAATCTTTCCTTAATGATGATCCGGAAGTATCAATAAGATAACTCTTGCCTTTTTCAGGCTCGTCAAGCTTGATAAGACCTACGTCCGGCATTTCAAAATCCCTGGGATCGGTTATGTTCACGGCGATAAGATCATGGCGTTTATTCGCTATGGACAAAGGCTTTTTCAGGCCTGAAGCGTAAAAATCAGAAACAAGGAAGGAAATAGTGCTTCTGGTGGTCACCTTGTCCAGATATTCGAGAGCAAGCGGTATATCCGTCCCTTTGCCCTCGGGTTGATGATAAAGGAACTCTCTGATAATCCTCATCACATGACGGGATCCCTTTCTGGGCGGGATGAACTTCTCGATCCTGTCAGTAAAGATGATCAGCCCGACCTTATCACTGTTCTTGATAGCTGAAGCGGCCAGGACTGAACAGACTTCCGCCGCGACGTCCCGCTTTAAATTATTCACTGTTCCGAAATAACTTGACCCGGAGACGTCCAGGAGGAACATGACGGTGAGCTCTCTCTCTTCTATGTATCTTTTCACCTGAGGCCTGCCCACACGGGCTGTCACGTTCCAGTCTATCATACGCAGGTCATCGCCGATCTGGTATTCCCTGACCTCGCAGAATTCCAGCCCGCGTCCTTTAAAAATACTTTTGTACTCTCCCGCGAACACTTCGGTCACGAGACGGGACGTGGTTATCTGCACCCTTCTTATCTTCTCAAAAATCTCCTGGGGTATCGTTGTCTTGATCATGGTATCGGTATCTTGTCAAATATGGCCTTGATAATATCTTCTGCTGTCAGACCCTCGGCTTCCGCTTCATAGCTTGGCATGATCCTGTGCCGGAGCACATCCTCGCTTATTGATTTTATGTCATGAGGGGTGACATACCCCCGGCCCTGGAGAAAAGCGTACGCCTTTGCGGCGACGACTAAAAATATACTGGCGCGCGGGGAAGCTCCCAATTGTATAAGTTTCTTCAGATCGGGAAGCCCGTATTTCTCCGGAAAGCGGGTGGCGAAGACTATAGTGATAATATACTTCTTCAGCTTCTCGTCTATGTATATCTCATCCACGATCTTCCTCGCCTTTAAAATAGTCTCCGGAGCGACGACCGGGGGGACCTCTATCTTTTTGCTTGTCTCGGCCATCCTTTCAAGCATATCGAACTCTTCCTCCGGATCCGGGTAAACGATGTTGATCTTCAACATAAAGCGGTCCACCTGGGCCTCGGGCAAAGGATACGTGCCTTCCTGCTCGATGGGGTTCTGCGTCGCGATGACCAGAAAAGGCTCGTCCAGCTTATAAGTCTCCTCCCCTATGGTGACCTGCCTCTCCTGCATGGCTTCCAGAAGCGCGCTCTGGACCTTGCCGGGAGCCCTGTTTATCTCATCCGCCAGTATTATATTGGCGAATACCGGCCCTTTCTTTATGAAAAAATTACTGTCTTTGGGATTGTAGATCTGCGTCCCGATTATATCCCCGGGCAAAAGGTCAGGAGTGAACTGGATCCTCTGGAATTTCGCCTTTATCGCCCCTGATAAAGTCGTTACCGAAAGGGTCTTGGCAAGGCCTGGCACACTTTCAACCAACAAATGCCCGTTCGCCAGGAGTCCGACCAGGAGCCTTTCGATCAGATACTCCTGTCCGACTATGACATTTCTCATAGCAGACACCAGATCTTCCACAAATTTGCTCTCTTTCTGGACCTTTTCGTTTATCCTGTCTTTTTCTGACACCATCTTTCCTCCTCTTTTTTATCGAATTGTTAGTAGCTAAATAGTCGATAGTTAACAGTCAATAGTCTATAGTCGATAGTCTATAGGCCATCGACCATCGGCCATTGACCTCTCTCCTAATTATTAGTAATTTTGTTTAGCGTATAAAACGATATTACCTACGGTATACGCGTTTGTCAAATCCGTCCCACCCACAACAGAACAGCTGTAGGACACTGGACGGGTGGCCGGGTACATCCGAGCATTGCACAAGCGAAGCGCGGAAACGCGCAGGATGTACCCGGACAGGCCCCGTCCAGCGTCCTGCGCTCAAACGCCCAGCCACCCGTCCACTTTATCCATTCGCTCATGGGAAGACCGGAACCGGCCCGTCCAGTGTCCCTCTCGCTCGAATATACGCAATTGGCGGGTAGATTGCCGATTGATTTTGCAAACGGTGTAATATTACTATATATTTACTAGTATGAAGAAAAGGAGAAGGAGAAAAATACTACAAGAAACCGGGCAGGAGGTCCTGCCGCCGGGAACGGCAGTTTCAGAGAGGCCCTCGGTTGCCGGATGGAAGATCTTCGCGCTCTGCCTGCTGGTCTTTATCGTGGCGTTCGCGGTATACGCGAATACCATCGGGAATGATTTTATCTGGGACGATGAATACCTTATCATCAACAACTCGCAGATCAAAAGTTTTACGCATCTCGGGAACGTCTTCAAGACCTACGTGGGTTACGGCAGCGAGAACATAAACACCTTCTACAGGCCGATACAGGAACTGTCCAACATGATAGACTATTTCCTGTGGGGGCTGGAATCCTTCGGGTTCCATTTGACGAACGTCCTTCTTCATTCCCTGGTATCGGTGATGGTGTTTGTCTTCATATTCACCGTTACGGGGAATCTCCCCGCTTCTTTTGTCGCGGCCGTGTTCTACTCGGTGCATCCCGTCCACACTGAAGCCGTGGCATATGTCGCGGGCCGCGCGGATTCCCTCTATTCCCTGTTCATGCTGCTTTCCCTTGTTTTCTTCATTCGGTCCGTGCAAGACGCGCCCAGGGGCTCAAGAAGCAATCTCGGGCTGTACGGGGTATCCCTGTTCTTTTTTATCTTATCCTTCCTGTCCAAGGAAATGGGGCTGATAATGCCCCTTCTGGCATTCCTTTACATGTTCTATTTCCTTAGAGGAACGGATAAGGACGATCTTTACAGGGCCTTCAAGTGGAGATGGGCGCCTTATGTTTTAATTATTATCTTCTACGGATCATTGCGCGCGACCGTGCTTAATTTTTCGGATATCGCTCCGGTTTCAGCGTTTGTCAAGATACCTTTTATATACAGGATACTTACCTTCTTCCGGACCCTTTTTGTGTATTTCAGGCTTTTGATCTTCCCTTCGGACCTGCATATGGAAAGGGCGATAAGTATAACACGCAGTGTATTCAACCTTGAGGCCGTTCTGGCCCTGCTTATGACGGCGGGTATCATATGGGTAGCGTATAAGACATATAGAAGCAATAAAAGAATGATCTCTTTCGCGATAGCCTGGTTCTTTGCCAATCTTCTGCCGATATCCAATATCGTGCCCATTAACAGCTTCCTGGCCGAACACTGGATATACATGGCTTCGATAGGACCGTTTATGCTCCTGGGACTCGGGCTGGTCTGGGTGTGGAGGAAAATCCCTCCCAAAGGTATATCCCTGAAAACCCTGTTTGTCCTGGCGATCGTTTCCATTTTATTCTTATACATGACTGCTACCATACGAAGGAACCGGGACTGGAAAGACGAGATATCTTTTTTCCACAGCACCCTGAAATACCACCCGCGTAACGCTCGCCTGTACCTGAACCTCGGGAACACCTACTATGAAAAAAAAGAGATCGACAATGCCATAGAGCAATACCAGAAAGCCATCAGTATAAACAAGAAATACGCGGTCGCCTATGGAAATATAGGCAGCGCGTATCTTCACAAGAAAAACACCGATAAGGCTGAAGAATATCTTAATATAGCCATCAAGCTGAAATATAACTACCCTATCGCTCACTATAATCTCGGGATAGTCTATTTCAATAAAAAACGTTATGAAGAGGCGACAGAAGAACTCGAGACGGCTACCGAACAACTGCCGCAGCTCTACCAGGCCTGGAACATGCTGGCCCGCGCATATATCAGGCTGGGAAAGGTGGAAGAAGCCAGGGAAGCCTTTCGGAGATCCCTGGCGATCATGCCTAACCAGGATATTGTGCGGAGGTCCCTGAAAAAACTGGAGAAAGTGAAGATACTGAAAAAGGCCGCTCCTGTCAGTGTGAAATGATTAGAAGGCGATGTCGGCCTCAAAGTCCGCGAACAGGGCCTCGTCAATGGATTCATCCGTCTGTTCGCTATCCGTCCTGTCGATCTGTACGCATGAAGCGGCGTTGCCCTGGCCTTCCGCCTCTTTCTTCATGGCCGCCAGCTTTCTTACGGCTTCATCCGTGAACGTCACATAGTTGATGCCTCTGCCGCTCGCGACACTCGCGACATATGCCGTAAGCACCTGGGTGAACTTCGTGTTTTCACCTGTGACTATAATGTTGAACAGCGGGTCATTGACCGCGAACCTGCCGCCATAACTTTCGGTGTCCTTCAGAACGACCGTAATCGACCCCTGATATTTCTCCATCTCATTGTAGACGGTCCCCGCCGGATTGATATCGTCGGTTACATCTATGTATCCAACGCCGGACATCCTGTTTATCATCCCTTCAACGCCGTCGCCTTTCACGCCTGCCACGACGACCGGCTTGTTCGCCGCGTTACATATGGCGGCGAACTTCTGGAAGGACCGCACGGACTGCGCATCATCCCTGTCGATCGTGTTCGCCAGCACGACTATTGAATCCTGCCTTGCCGACTGCATCGCACTACGGATATCTAAGAGTGTCTCCTCGGCCTGTTCCCTGATCTCGCTTATCGTCATCCTGGCAACTTCGAGTTTCGCCGCTTCGATCTCCGTCCTTACGTCAAACTTTACTGCCACACCGGGTTCCGTAACGACCGGGATCCTGCCGGGCTCGCGCGCCAGCATGGCCCCAATACCAACCTCTGTTGCTATTCCCGGAGCTCCAGCGACCGAGGGCATTCTTTCAATTTCTGGAACAAGTTCGCGGACCATTTGTTCTATTTCGGGATGGAATCTTACCTTCATCTGGTCAACGGCCCCCTGGATCACGTCCCTGACCGCTCCCATGGTCCTCTGTATCTGCTGCGGCGCGATGTCACGTTGAGCATGATCGCTCACCCGATCTATAAGCTGCTGCATGGCCTGATCGTTCCGGGCAACGGCGCCGATAGCATCCGTTACCGCCGCTTGGGTCCTATTGTCAAACCTCATGCCCGCTTCCATGCCTATCGCTCCTTCCACAAGGGTCATGCTGAGAGTGTTAATAAGCCCTTCCACGGCTTCGGCCATCGCATCCTGAGTTATCTCTCCTTTTTCTACCCGCTCTGACAATGCTTTAACTCTTGAGATATCCAGTTCAATCTGGTGCATGGTCGCGTCGGTCAACCTCATCATGCCTTCTACCTTCTCTAATACCGCAGGCCTGGCTCCTGCGGCTTTCACTAATCTATCCATGGTATTATCTATCCTCTTGGCATCTATAGTACCGTCTTCCCTCGCCTGGATCCTCCGGCTTATATCTTCATTAGAGACATCAACACTTGTTACAATATTGTCGATCAGGTTAGCCTTTAACCTTACGCCTTGCGGGGTCATGCCGCTCACAGAGTTCACTTTGTCCATTCTGGCGCCGAGTTCGGCACCTATATTATCGATTGCATTGATCACATCCCGAGCAGTATTCATAATACCCGTTTCGGTCACTGCTCTGGCGGCGCCCATTTCCGTGTCAGGATCTATTGTTCCTTCCACTATCCGGATGTTCGCGCTTAGACCGGTCGCCTGCTGAGTTATATCCACTGTGTTGTCAACGTTGTTAACGGTTATTTCTACACGCTGCGGTGTAACGCCTCTGATATTGTTTATTGTGTCCACCGCTCCTGCACCGGCATCAGATCTTATATTGTTCATAATGCTCATCACATCCTGAGCGTTGTTGACCATTCCAGCGCCGGCCATTGCCTTCAGGGCTGCGTCTGCCGTGTTCATGTCCAACCTGCCTTGCGGCGTCTGCATGTTCATGCTAACAGCAGAGGGCTGATGGGTCATGCCCATATCGGTTATCCTGTTATTCGCGAACTTCGCCGCCATGGTCATATTCTGCGGTATCTCTGTCCTGACGGAGCTCAGCTGCATGCCGTTATTCTGAGCCGCTGCAGTGACCACTGGTAACAAGTGGTTATTGAAGGACTGGATATTATTGATCGGAACTTCTCTTGCGGCCAGTTCGTTCAACGTGTCCGCAGTAACAGTACCCGCGGCCTGGATATTGTTTCCGAGCATGGCCACCGTGACGCCTGTGGCCTTGTCGGTGATACTTGTGTTAATAACATTGTTATCCGCGAGACCGGACTGCATAATGGCCCGCGGTGTCTCGGATCTTACCTGTCTTAGCTGCACTCCGGCATTGCCGGCATTCGCCTGCATACTGGAAACAACCTGGCTGAACGCGTTCACATTGTCAACAGCCGCGGCTTTGGCGATCATCGGTTCTACGGCATTCATAACAGCGCCCGCGGCCCGGACATTATCTCCCAGCACCGTAGCTGTAACGCCGGTGGCTTTATCATTGATACTTGTTTCAAATACATTATTACCGGCAAGCCTTGTCTCAAACGCGCTTTGCGGCGTTTCCACCCTGACATTACTCATTTGGACACCGGCATTATCAGCGTCGGCCATCATATAGGAAACCGCCTGGCTGAACGATCCCACGTTATCAACGACCGCGCCTTTTGCCGCCATTGCGTCTGCCGCGCCCATTACAACTCCCGCGGCCGGGATGTTGTCTCCCATAATGTGCGCTGTAATGCCGGTCGCGTTATTAGTTATACTCGTTCCGATCACATTGTTGCCGGCAAATCTTGCCTCCATTGCGATCCGCGGCGTTTCAACTTTTACATTACTCAGCTGCGCGCCGGCATTATTGGCGTCGGTCCTCATATCGGAAACCAGCTGGCTGAACGTTCCGACACTATCAACAACAGCGCCTTTTGCCGCCATTGCGTCTGCCGCGGCCATTACAGCTCCTGCAACCGGGATGTTGTCTCCAAGCACAGTAGCAGTGACACCCGTTGCATTGTTCCTTATACTGGTCTCGGCTACATTGTTACCGATAAATCTGGATTCCATGCCAGCGCCCGGCAATTCAGCCCTGATAGAGCTTACCTGCACACCGCTGGCATTGGCATTACCCTGTATGCTGGAAACAACTTCAGCAAATTTTCCTGCTGTATCGATCCTTTCAGCTTTTGCCGCCAACGGATCCGCGACGTTCATGATTACAGCGCCTGCAACCTGCATATTATCTCCCAGCACTTTAGCGCTAAGGCCTGTGGCATCGTGTGTTACTCCTGTCTCGATCACATTATTGCCTGCAAGCCTGGCTTCCATGGCGCCCTGAGGCGTTTGTGCCCTGACATGGCTGAGCTGCGTGCCTACATTGTTAGCGTCAGTTTGCATAGTAGAGACCACCTGGTGGAACGCTTCCGGACCGTCAACAACAGCACCTCTCGCAGCCATGGCATCTACCGCAGGCATAACAGCTCCCGCGGCCCTGATATTGTCTCCTTTTACAGTAGCTATAATACCGGTCGCGTTGTTCTTTATGCTTGTCTCTGTCACGTTATTACCCGCAAGTCTGGTTTCCATGGCGGCCTGGAGGCTGTCGGCTCGTACAGCGCTCAGCTGCACGCCTGTATTGTTCGCCTCGGTCTTCATGGCAGTTACCACCTGGTTGAACGACCCGATATTATCAACAACGACGTCTCTTTGTGTCAGGGCATCTCCGGTCCTGTTCATAAACCCGCCTATTGCCTGTGTATTGTCTCCCAGGACATTCGCTGTTACGCCCGTAGCATGGTTAGTAAGGCTTGTCTCAACTACATTATTTCCGAAGAGTCTGGTCCCTATAGTCCCCTGCGGTATTTCAGCGGTCGCGGTATTCATCCGCGCGCCGGTTTCAGTGATCCTTGTCACCGCGTCCATGAAACTTATGGCATCGCTTACCCCGTCGATCCCAAGCACACCCTGGGCCATTGCTTTAACGCCGGAGAGATCTGTCCGCGGCGCCAGGCCCACCAGTATCCCTCTGCCGTTTTCAGCAAGTTCCCTGAGAGAACCAATAGCGTTCTCCACGACCTGCTGCGTACCGGTTTCGGTCAATAACGGCGCCGTCCTGTCCATGACATCCATCACACTATTGAAAGCAGTGATCTTATCGTTGAAATTGTCAGTTGTGACCGCGGCCCCGATCTGTTTTAAAAGTTCCGTTGCTACTGATGCAAGGTTAACTGATACATCCCTGGCTTTAATGTCCATATTCTGCATGGCTGATACTATATTAGAGAGGGAATCCACTGCAACAGCAACTGTCTTAGCGGATACCCTCCGTCCTTCTGACCGCAACTCGGCCATGTTACCGATGACATTTTCCAGCGCCACGGAAGCATTATTAACGCAGGACCGGGCATCGGCCCTGACTTCGGCATCTGTATGAACCCCAGTGGTCCTGCTGATATTATCAGCCGCGCTTGAAAGCGCTTTTGCGGCAATTATCAGTGACGGTATTGTTGTATCCGCAGCCGCTACATCGGACCTGTCCGCTGCCACTCCGGTCAGACTATCAGCCCCGCTCATGGAACCTGCCATATCCTTCATATTATCTAAGGCTTCAACACAATTCCTCATTATGGTCGGAGCGGCGCTTGAAGCGATCTTTCCGGTCCTGACCTTATTGGACAGGTCCGCGACCTTGTTGACAATATCCTCGCCTGACAGAGTTGAAGAATCGTGCAGGAGGTCTACACTTTCTTTGACCGCGTTAAATGTCTCACCACCTAATGTAGCCCTGGCAACAAGGTTGGTAATATGTTTTGAGGCAAGTGCCATCATACCCATGCTGGCTATGCCGTGAGCAATACCCTTTGACAGGGATTCATGCAGGCACACCGCGACCTTGACATCGCGGCCGAGCTCATTGAAGTTATCGGCCCTCTGGCCGGTTGTCAGCGCTACAATATCCTCTTTTTCAACGACTCTCTCCAGCTTACCGGCGAGCCTTGCAAGTTTCCTGGCAGCCGTAAAGGTAACCCCTGCTACACCCATAACTGCCGCGGCTAAACCAAAAGTCGCCGCACTGGCGCCTATCACCGCTGCAGTGCCAAGAACTGCCGCGCCGCTCCCTGTTCCTACGGAGATCAAAGCGGCCATCCTGGAAACCTTTTTCACCTCGCTTACCCTGAGCGCGTGTCCCGTTTCTCTGTCCGCAAGTGTCTGCATGATCGGGACGAGTTTCTGGCGCACAAAAGCGAGCTGTGGACCTTCAAATTCTTTATCCTGGGCCATCATTCTGTCTATTTCAAGTTCACCACCCGCAACCCTGGCCGTGTTAACAAGTTTATTTAAACCATCCATCGATATGGAATCATTGAAGGCGCTGAGCACCATGCGCTCCTGCATCTTTCCGACATTGTCTGACACATCAATATTGCTGATGTTTTCAGACAGGGATGTAAGCTTTCCGATACCGGAGAAACTTTGCCATCCCGCGGCAGAAGTGATATTGTCAATATTGGCCATAGTATTATCCAGCGCTTCATTGAATTCGGAGAAACTGCTTATATTTTCAATATTCTGCAGAGCATCGGCATCAAATGAGTTCATGATCATAGCCTGTTCTGTATAATCCAAATTCTGAAGAGCTGAACCGTCCTGAAAAGCTTCGAATTTCGCGTTTTTATCCATTCCTGCCCAATTATTCTCCCATGCCTGGACATTATCCATTGATATCACGGGAGCGGCAGCGAACCCGGCAAAATCTCCCGCATTCTCGACCTTAACCTGCTGTATAAAGGTAAGCTGGCGGCCGTCTATCGCAGCGTTATGAGCCTGAGCGTTCTTCCATACCCTGTTTGCAAGACGAGTATTACCGGCCGGGCCCAGCCTGCCTGAAAGCCTGCCTATATTATCGGCAACATCAGGGCCCATCAGACCCCTGATCGCTTTCATCTCGCCACTGGAGAATCTTAATTCAGACACATCCACATAATGGACCCTGCCATTCGTGATCTCTTTACCGCTTGCATCATAGGTACTGCCAAAAACAGGAGCTCTTCTGAATTGGCCGCCGATATTTACACCAACACGCGCTGCCCGCTGGTTCTCAAATGAAGAGGTGGTCAACCCATAGGTGTTAAAGGCTACCTCGCCAAAGAAGCCGCTTCCTTTTATGCTTCCATCTTTCATTCCGAACACATTGGATCCCGTGGTAAGTTCTCCGATAATATGGAACTTGTCGCCAAATGCCTTCATTGCTGATTGTCCTCCCTTAACAGCAGAATTGAACGCACTTTTGTAATCGGACGGTTTGTCATAAAACACGAATCCGCCTTTATCTATGCCCGTCATGCCTTTCAGCGTCCCCTGGAACCGCCTGACCGTGGCCGCATCCAGACACGCGACTGCTTTAATGACTTTTGCGTCTTCACCTTTAAGGCGGGTATAAACGTCCTTCAACGTGTATTCCATACCGCCGCCGTCAACAAAACGGGACTGACCTATGATGGTGTCATTAGTAACACCCAGGTCCATCACTGACATGCCCAGAGATGAAGCGATCTGCTGACAGCCTTCAATGGTTCCGCCATATCCTGTCATCACATGCGTGGCGCCGGTCTTTTCAGCGAACGCGTTATTCGTATTCACAAAATTAAGGGCCTGGAAAATGTTGACCCCGGTCGGCGTGGCAGACTTGAAGTCCCGGTAAGCTACATCACTGGTGACCTGATATCCATCTCCCTGCGCCTTGTGTGATGCTGCCAGGGACATTAAAGGATCAGAGAACTTGGTATTCTTCAGTATTTCACCGTTCGCGGCAACTATGTTATACCCCTTATAACCGGACTTTGGCCCGACGAACTCTACACCGCCGGCACCGATGTTCGCGGTAAGCACATTGGTCCCCCGGTTGATATATTCAGTCAGCAGGTTACGGACGGCTTTTTCTCCGCCAAGCTTTGACACAAGTGAACGGTTGCTGCTAATAGCTGTATTCACAAGTGTGTCAAAGAATGTCTTGCTCACCCTCATCTGGTTATTGCCATCAACTTCAAAATGCTTGCCGTCCACACCTCTGTTCCTGCCTTGCACCTGCTCAAAATATTTTCCGCGAATGGCCTGTCCTGCGCTGCTCAGGACCTTATTGAAAGCCTTGAACGTGTCCTGTCCACTGGTGCTCAGCCTGGCAAAAGCGCCCTTATCCACTGCGCCATATGTCAGGCTTGTTGACTGCACAACTGCCTCAAACTCGTCTACGGTAACCATGTTGAATCCTTTAAGCATCTGCCTGCCTTCTTTGTTGTAATAAATATTCATCAATCCCTTGGCGCTCATAAAGTATATGCCACCACTGCCTCCAAGCTTCTTTATATCATGGGTATCCCTGACCGCGTGAACACCCAGACCAAACTCACTGGCTATAAGACCCTTGACTGCCTGCACGTCCTTATCTCCCAGACCTTCTCTCACATTTTCATCCTTATCAGTGACCACCATCAGTTTCATGCTTGATACATCCATTCCCCGGGCTTTGGCAAACCTGAGGAACGCGAGCTGGCTCGTCCAGATGGAAAGTGTCTTACCGCCAGCGCACTGGAACGCTATCAGGCCCGGGTTTACTGCTCCCTCTGCCAATGCGCCAGAACTTGCCGCGGCCACATATAGATTGAGGGCAACAGCCTTGGTCTGTTCCCAACTCATGGTGATGTTCCTCTTGGCTCCAACGTCCCTGACACTGGAATGCGTGGCCCTGATCAACTGCCTTGCCACCGCGCCAGACCTTGCCAGCGCCTTGATACCATGGGATACTCTCCTTGCCGTGAGTCTGTCCGCTCTTGATACGCTTGCTAATTTCTGCCCGGTAAGCAATTCTGCTATCTCTGTGACTTTCAGACTTGCGACTTTCCTGCCCGCGTACTTCTCGCTTGCCTGCATGCGGTTCCTGAGTTTATTCCTTACACCCAAATATTCTTTCCCACTTGCCATGTCAAGCGTCCCTCGTCTGGCCCGGCCTGCAAGTTTCTGGTATGCCTGCTGGACAGAAATCTTCTTAGCCTGTGCTTCCTTATGCGCAGCGTCATAATTAACGCCAGCCGAATGATAGAGCGCAGACGTGTCCGAATATTTATTTCCTGCTTCTGCCATGGCAGCGGCACCCTTCTGTGTCCTTGGATCCAGACCTAATTCAGCAGCTGCCCGATCCAGAAGTATTCTCTTTTCCACTTGTACAGCTACATTGCCTCCTGCCTTTCTCGCGGCACTCACTTTATCTCCTATTGCTTCATCGCTCTTGATACACTCATCTACTTTTGCGTTGAGCATCTTACCCTGCGCCTTTGCGGCGGTTCTTACAATGAACTTTCTTACCTGTCCCACTACGCTAAGGGATGCCGGTTTAATGAATAGAACCGCCCAGCTGAAGAATGTGCGCCCCATCTTACTGAGACCCGTGTCATGTATCATCCTTCCCTGTGAATCAACAGCTGATATCGCGCCAAGCGCAGCGTCTGCACCGGTAACTAACGCTGCCATTTCAAAGCTACCCATTACGCGGTTGGCTGCCCGTGTCAATATTCCGGCTTTGAGTGTCTGTGTCCTCGTTATCATCGCCCTAATATTTACAGGCCCTTCAAACGCGAACATTCCTAAAAGCGGCTTTATAACTCTACCGGTAAGAGGCGCCTGTATGGCAGAGAATCCAAGCGCTCTCAGGCCTTTTCCGGAGAACAGTTTAATCTCTCTGCCTGAGAACGGATCTTTAGTCCTGAACATGGCTGTCTTAGGACCAAGGCCTGCCCAGAACGATCTCGTGATCATAAACATGGGGGCGACCGGTATCCAGCCAATAGCTCCTTTCACTGACCAGGCAGCCAGCTCGCTACCTGTGACCCTGGTGAACGCGCCGGCTTTCTTGCTGTAAGCTCCTATATTCTGCAGCCTCCTGGATATCTTTGTCAGATGTTCAAAACCTCTGCCGCTTACAAAGTAAGAGATCAAAAGACCGTAAAGCGCGCCTGCTCCAACGCTTCTTAAGATATCACCTCTTGATCTTATCTTTCCGCGGGCCATATCAAAAAGAACATTTGCTGTGGCAGCCATTCCGGTTATCATAGTGGTCTTTATTATTGCAGCACCCACTCCCTTTGTTGCTTTCACATATGCCTTGAGCCCCTTGCCAAGACCAGCGGCTTTTCCCGCTACGGACAGAATCCCTATCGCTCTCATAAGTCCGCCAAAAAGCGCGCCCTTGCCAGCTCCCTGGACAGCTTTCCGCACAAGGATCTCCGCTTTAAATACATCTGTAAAAGACTTACTTGTTGTGGCTGCCTGGAATACACATCCGGCTGTATATACAGCTGAATCTATCAGCATCCATGACCTTCCCATCTGAGCGGCACTATTGACCACAGCAAGCGCACGTCCTGACTTGACTGTCTGTGGTAATATTCCAATGAATCTCCTTGCTGCGCCAGTAGTCGGGATAATGTCCGCCTTTATGACCCTTGTCCAGCCTGTGCTGATCCCCTTACCCGCACCCTTGAAACCTCTACCAATAGCACGTAAAACCCGGCCTGTAGTATTAGCAATCTTTACTGCCGGCGAAGCAGATTGAGACATACGGCCAACACCTTTAAACCCGCGCATAAAGGCATAGCCGCTGTTCTTTACCCGGAAAATCCTTCCGGTTCGGATAGCTCCCCTTGCCAATCCGAATCCATAGTTCAGTCTGGTCCCGGCAGCTTTAATACTTGTTCCTATGCCTCTAATCGCTGGTCCAATGTTAGTTATCCTGGTTAGCAATTTGGTCCCAAAAGCCTTCCATGCTGCTCCAGTGAACATCTTAGCGCCAAACTGGATCATATTCCTTGTGCCGCCCGTACCTCCGACCAGTGTCCCAACAAAATTGCCGTAATACGCGGCAGTGGACAATACACCCAGGGCCATTCCCAGGGTGCCTCCTACCGCGGCGGAGAACTGTCTGCCAAAACTGCTTGCTTCCATCCCTGCTATGCCCGCGAAGAAAGAGCCGGTTGTTCCCGTCATGAACGTCAAAGCGGTAATGGCTGCTATTGCCGTGACCACTGACGCGCCGACAAGGAACTTTCCGGTAGTTCCAGCGAGATCATACCCCTCTATTATCTGGCCGTACACGTACTGGCGGGCCGCGGCGTTATCCAGCCGCTTACCGATCACCGGCACGGCCGAAGCGAAACCGAGCAATAACGTCCCGAAGCTCAACATTGTCTGGCTGCCTACAGTGGCGATCGCGCGTCCTGCATAGGACAGCCTGTCTCCGGGTTTAACCCGCGCTCCCCAGTCGCTGACAGCTTCCATTGTGGCAATGAACTTTTCAGTGTATGTCATCTTCACCGGCTCACCGACCTTATGGTATCCCCTGGTCACGTTCCATGCTCCCGTAGCCGCAACAACTGACAATGTCTTAAGGGTCGCTCCCTCATGATCGCGATACATCACTATGTTACCGGCGGCGTCAGTGTATTCCAATATTTCCATTCCGGTAACAGCCATCCCGGCGCTGGTATCGCTCTTAGTATGCTGTATATTCCCGTTCATAAATACATATGTTCTATTACCAAGGGTTACTTCTGTCTTGCCTGCTCTCATACTGCCGTCTTTCCCCATAATAACCATTGTCTCATTCGCGGTAAGGCCAAGCGGAGTAAATACATGCTTCACATCCCCAGACACCATGCTTCTGTTAACAGGCATTGCGATCAGCATGGTATCTTCCCTGCCCAGTCTTACACCCTCCATGACGGCATCCATGCTCTGGCTTTCTTTACCTCCAAGCTCTCCGCCCCACTTGATCAGCATCTCTCTTGTCAGCACACCGCCGTTCTTCTCGATCTTATCCATTAAGTCCGCATCATCAATAAGTCCGGCTGATACAGTAAAGGTATCTTTTACTCCTTCGTACTTGAATACATGACCGGCGGGCGTAATGCCTAACGCATTGAAAAGTTTCATGTCTTGTTTACTTAATTCCGTCCCTGCGATCGGCAAGTAAATACTGCCCAGAGCTATGCCGTTCTTAGACAACGTGGACATCTGACTTACCACACTCATAAAAGCTTTCATGTCCAGCCTGTTATCCCTGTTAAACTTGCATGCTTTTCTTATTGCGTGCGCGGACTGGAATGGCGTCAGTTCCAAATTGAGCTTCGAAGCTCCTGAAGCAAACCATTCAGTAGCTGATAATCCTTCCGGATACAGAACACCTTTCATGGTTTCTCCTGGAATAATCACTATCTGTCCGGCTATGTTAGTAAGTTCCTGAACCATGCTGCTAAAATCTTTGCTCTTCAGCCTGTTAGCTCCGTCAAACATCTTGTCCATCTTTGTCATCTCAAGAGCGAACTGGAAGGTGGTCATCTTTTCGCCGAACAGCTTGCCTACTGTTCCATATAGCTTGACCGAACCCATGTTCTTCGTAGCCAGGTTGTCAAGCCGCCTTACCATCTGTCTGAACGCTCCCACATTCAGTCTGTTATTCGCGTCAAACAGTTTGTTATTGGATGTTATTGCCGTAGCAGCTCCCCATTCACTCAGGGTCTCTCCAAAGAGAGCCGCTGTATTGGTCATTTCATTGATATGCGATCTATTAACGCTACCAAACCTCTTGAGGAAGCTATCTATGCCGCCCCTGCTGCCCATTCCCGCCAGCATTATAAACGCCTGGAAATCCCCTGTTTCCATTCCCTTTGCGGCAGCTAATGTCTTTAAGTTCATAATATCTGCGTTTTGTACTGTTCCAGCTCCCTTGACCAGTGCATTTATGCCATCCTGAGTGCCGGTCTGTGCCAGCGCTATCCACGCCTGGAACTCGCTGACCTCTACTTTGGCCTCATTTTCAACCACTGCTTTGATGTTCTCAGCTGTCACAAGTTTTGCTCCAGCGACTATGTCATCTATACCATCCTGAGTTCCTGTCTGTGCCAGCGCTATCCACGCCTGGAACTCGCTGGCCTCTACTTTGGCCCTATTTTCAACCACTGCTTTGATATCGTCAGCTGTTACAAGCCCAGCACCCTTGACCGTGTTCGCTATACCTGAGAGCGAGCCGGTCTGCGCCAGCGCTATCCACGCCTGGAATTCACTCACTTTTAATCCTGCTTTATTATCGACCACGGCTTTGACATCATCAGCTGTCGTAAGTAATGCTCCTGAGACTATATTCTTTATGCCAGTTATTGTGCCGGTCTGCGCCAATGCTATGAATGCCTGGAATTCGCCAACTTCTACTTCTGCCCTGTTGTTAACCACGATATGGACCTGCCTGCGCGTTACCAGCCCGGCTCCTTTGACCATGTCATTTATGCCTTTCTGAGTGCCGGTCTGCGCCAGCGCTATCCACGCCTGGAACTCGCTGATCTTGACCCTTGCCCTGTTATTAATCATCACTTTTACATCGTCAGCTGTTACCAGCTTTGCTCCCGCAACTATGGCGTTTATTCCTTCCCGGGTGCCGGTCTGCGCCAGCGCTATCCACGCCTGGAACTCGCTCACTTTTATATCGGCCTTGTTCTCAACAACGTCTCTGACGTTATCAACTGTGACCAGTCTTGCTCCCGCAACTATGGCGTTTATTCCTTCCCGGGTGCCGGTCTGCGCCAGCGCTATCCACGCCTGAAACTCGCTTACTTTTACATTGGCCCTGTTATTAACGACTCCCCTGACGTTATCAGCTGTTACCAGCCTTGCTCCCGCGACCATGGCATCTATGCCTTTCTGCGTGCCGGTCTGCGCCATTGCTATGAACGCCTGGAATTCGCTCACTTTTACATTGGCCCTGTTATTAACGACTCCCCTGACGTTATCAGCTGTTACCAGCCTTGCTCCCGCGACCATGGCATCTATGCCTTTCTGCGTGCCGGTCTGCGCCAGCGCTATCCACGCCTGGAATTCGCCCACTTTCACATTGGCCTTATTATTGACAACATCTCTGACGTTATCAGCTGTTACCAGCCTTGCTCCCATAACTATGGCATCTATGCCTTTCTGCGTGCCGGTCTGCGCCATTGCTATGAACACCTGGAATCCGCTCACTTTTATATTGGCCCTGTTATTAACAACTTCGTTGACGTTATCAGCTGTTACCAGCCTTGCGCCCATAACTATGGCATCTATACCTTTCTGCGTGCCGGTCTGCGCCAGCGCTATCCACGCCTGGAACTCGCTCACTTTTATATTGGCCCTGTTATTAACAACTTCGCTGACGTTATCAGCTGTTACCAGCCTTGCGCCCGCGACTATGCCGTTTATACCTTCCCGGGTGCCGGTCTGCGCCAGCGCTATCCACGCCTGGAACTCGCTCACTTTTACATTGGCCCTGTTATTAACGACTCCCCTGACGTTATCAGCCGTTACCAGCCTTGCGCCCATAACTATGGCATCTATGCCTTTCTGCGTACCGGTCTGCGCCAGCGCTATCCACGCCTGGAACTCGCTCACTTTTACATTGGCCCTGTTATTAACGACTCCCCTGACGTTATCAGCCGTTACCAGCCTTGCGCCCGCGACTATGCCGTTTATACCTTCCCGGGTGCCGGTCTGCGCCATTGCTATCCACGCCTGGAATCCGCTCACTTCTACATTGGCCCTGTTATTAACAACTTCGCTGACGTTATCAACTGTTACCAGCCTTGCGCCCGCGACTATGGCATCTATGCCTTTCTGCGTGCCGGTCTGCGCTAATAAAAGGAACGCCTGGAGGTTGCCAATTTTTATGCCTGCCCTGTTATTGACAGTAGCTTCTACGTGTCTCTCGTTCACCATACTGGCCCCGGTAAGGAGAGTGTCAAGATCTGCTCTCCCTTCTTTGCCTCCTTTACTCGCTATATCAGCAAGCGCGACGAATAGCTGGAGTCCGGAAAGTGCTACACCAGCTCCTGCGGCATATCCTTCCGCCCTTGATATGTCATTGGCCCTAACTATCTGGACTCCGGCAATAAGCTTATCGATCCCGGCTCTTCCGTCCTGTCCCGCAAGCGTAAAGAACGCCTGGCTGTCGGTCAGGCCTACATGTTTAGCTCCTTCTGTCCCCATCAGGTTCTTGACATCGTCTGTTGTTGCCACATGCGCTGTTTCGAGCATCTTCTGCATGGGTTCCCCGCCGCCGGTCTGCGTCAATGCCGCGAATGTCTGGTTCCTGTCCAGCGTTACTCCTGCTCTTCCTGCGTCAGCGATGAACCCGTTGAACTGTTCCGGAGTCAATGCGCGGGAGCCTGCCACGGCTTTGCCGCCGACCCGTGCTAATTCCATGAACGCCTGGCTCCTTGTCTTGGTCAGTCCGAATTTTGCCGCATCTTCCACATACCAGTTGATCGCATTCGCACCCAGCATCTTGACATTACTGAGCATGCTGTCTATTCCGTCCCTGCTTAGCTTCATTCCGCCCTCAAACACAAGCAGTTTGGCTTCTCCCGCTATTGTCATGAACGCCTGGAACTTGTCTATTCCTATATTCAATCTGGCAGCTTCACCCACCAGAGTATCAACATCTGACTTAGTCGCCACTTCGCCGCCTGCCAGGAGATTGCCCAGGTTGTTGTAATTGAGCTCATTCTTATCAGTGAATATATCCTGAGAGACAAAGGCAGTGACAATGTTGAACGTGCTTATATCCTGGCCTGTGGCTTCTATTGCCTGGGCGCGGAAATCCTGGACCTCTTCACCTATATCCGTAAGCGCGTCCATCTTCGCCATCACGTTTTGAAGTGCTCCATCAACCACCTTGCCGTCCTTCACGGTCAGATTGATGATAGTGGTCGCTACCTGGTGATCGGTCGTTTTCTCCGGTTTATCCGGATCAATGAACGCGCCGACTTTATCAACAAACCCTCTCATCTCATCGCCTGTAGCAATAGTCACTGACTTGTTCCCGGCGACCATGAAAACACCAAGGTTTTCACCCCTGCCGAGCAGGAATGTTTGAGCGTCGATCGTGAATCCGTTGAACTCGATATTACCGGTGACGTCCCTTATCACGCCATCTATACCCAGGTCCTTACCCTCAAGGTTCCAGCTGTATCGTTCCGTCATGACCTTCCCGGCCAGGGCTCCTTCCGTAAAGGTCAGGTTATCCTGTACGGTGCCGAGCGCGAACTTACCGTCAGTGTACTTTACAGCGTCGCAGGTTCCGGCAAGCCACCCTCCGGTAATGTATTCAACTGTGTCTCCGGTGCTTCTGAGGACAATGGTATCGTCTATATTCAATCCGGCGCCCATATTGCTTACAAAGCTCTCATCAAATTCTATGCGCTGGCCCCGGGCAAGGGTCAGTTTGTTACCCTGGACCATCATATCACCATCAAGTTTCACAGCCCCTATGACCTCATCAAAGCTTACCCTGACTGCCATGTGTTCAAGCTCAGCGGCCCCGCCCGGAGCAGCCGGTCCGACCGGAGTGTGAATAGTATCTGTTACCACTTCATCAAGATAGGCTTTGGCACCAACTATATTGAAGAAGCTCTCCGCATCGCCAAGAACAGCTGTCACGTCCGTAAGGATCATGTTCCCGCCTTTTTCACAGGCGAGTGTCATTTCTTTTGTAGCCACCTTTGTCATGCCATCGCAGCTGAGCACCATATCCAGTTTCCCTGCGTAAGTGCCTTTTATGTCTGTCAGGGATACAGTGAGCTTATTCTCGGTAAAGTCCATACTGATCGCGCAGCTCCATTTTCCTTCAATGATCCGCGGCTTTTGTATGATAATGCCCACACCTTCACCCGCGCTGGCCTTCGCGTTCAGAACAGCGTTCTTAGTCATGTCCACCAGCGAGACAAGGTCACCGACAGAGTTGAAAGCGCCTGCCGCAGCGGCTTTGTCCATTTCAACGGCGAACCCGCCGACTTCCTCGGCACCTATTATTGCCCTTAAGTCCAGACCGTCCCTGGTAGCCTCAAAGTTGCTGTCCAGCAGGCTAAGACCATAAGTAATATTGTCTATACGCTTTGCGTCAATCCTGTTTGTTGTCCCGTTATAAGAGATCCTTGCCAATGCGCCATCAGCCTTATAAAGCGACTGGAAGCCACCCTCTGTAAGAGCGAATTCCACACTGCCTTTAAGCATATTCCCTTCAAGGGTGTAATTGGTCCACCTTGAATCGGTCTTTATCTTCAATTCTTCTGTCGCGGCGGCGCCGGCGCCGGTCGGCAGCATTGTCTCGCCCTCGCACCTGATGCGTAACACTCCGTCCATTATCCTTGCTCCGGATATCGTTGCGCCGTGCTGGAAACCCAGGATAACACCTTCGACCTGTTGCCCTTCTCTCAACCTTATTATCTTTCCCTCTGATGTTGTTATCCTTGCCGATACAACGTCGCCCTGCCTGTCCCTGGTCAGCTCCACGTCAGCGCCAAGTCTCTTGAGGGTGCCGAGCACCATCTTCTCTTTCATCGGCAGGGCAGCCTTCTTTAACTGCGCAGCAAGCTTCGCGGTCGGCTTTGTTATTAGTGGAGCGGCCGCCGTGAAGAAACTCGGTGCCGGCGCAAGCTCCAATCCCACGGCTTCTGTCATCTTCACCACTATATCACTGCCGGCAGGATATTCCTGCCCGGCGATGTTCCCTACCATGTCCCTGAAATCTCCTCCTATTGCCACTTTCAGCTGTGATATATCAACTCCGGTCAAACCGTCCACAGTGGTAACCCTGGCTCCTCCCAGACCGCCCTCCCAGGTAACCGCTTTGTCTTCCCTGGTGCCCATACCTTTCATGAAATCCTTTAGAAGCACAAGCCGGACATCCATGATCTCCGTTGTTGTAGCGAACATGTTGGTTATCCGGGTATGGTCCATAGCGCTTATCACTTTGAACGCTTCCAGATTCATCCTGTCAGTTATAGTCGTGATCTTTTGCTCAATAGCGCTTATCTTGGCTGCGGTTATCTCTCTCACAGTGATCGGGGCCACTGATATTACCGTTTTCAAGAGATCGTTACCATCCAGGGTCCTGTAGGTCGCAAACAGATTGAGATGATCTCCGGTTACGACAGCCTGGAACATAATTCCACTCGGAGCAGCCCAGATAAGACTGGCAGGTCCGACTGTCCGTAACTCTCTGGCACAGGAAACAAGGTCCGCAAGCGATCCAACCGGTTTGGCAAGCGCATCAACAACACCTCTTACAACGGCAAGCGCCTTTTCCGGTGCAACGGGCAGCCTGACTCCCTCCAGCATCCTCACACCGCCGCGCGCGCCCATCAAGCTTATGACCGCTTCTTCGGGCGTCACTTCTCTGCTGAACCTGAGTTCCACTCCCTCCCGCGTAACAACGCTGATCTCAGGCAGGCCGATCGCAGCAGCAGCCCTCAGCATTGCCGTTATCCCCGCAAGACCTTCCTTTGTCATCTCTATGGGCGCGACCCTTTCGGAAACGTATTCCTCTCCCATTTCAACCGCGAGCTTTACGTGTTCCACGTTCATGACCGAGCCCATCCATCCCGAGGTTCCCGTGCCGCCCGTACCGGTAAATGTCACTGTTATCGGACCTTCCGCTGTCATGCGGGTAACGCTCACAATTGATCCGGAAGCATCACACGTTACTGTGACAGTTTCTCCCGGTTCAGGCGCGGCGAATATCGTGAATTTGGTCTCTCCAAACTTGGTAAGAAGGGATGGAATGAATTCTCTCGACGGTCCCATTATCAGTTCCAGGCCTTCCTGCGCCCTTTCTATAATATCAGGCGTGAGT
>Ga0163203_1000063_pt1 | contig 26399 bp, 25 predicted proteins | sample PL_2010_330m_FD_113534 | JGI IMG/M metagenome (GOLD analysis project Ga0163203, IMG submission 113534) | Freshwater microbial communities from Powell Lake, British Columbia, Canada to study Microbial Dark Matter (Phase II) - PL_2010_330m | ecosystem: Environmental > Aquatic > Freshwater > Lake ... | reverse complement strand
CTCGATATCCTTAAGCCCCTGCTGATACTCCGGAAATACTTCTCCTTTCCTCTTTTACTTCTAATGCGATAGTGTCGGAAGTGATACTGCCGATCCAACCATCCGGCTGGCTCTCCTCATAGGTTACCGTAAGATAGTAGATGCCTGGAGAATCCAGTAAATATAGTTTATTTAATTCAAATTCATATTTGTCTTCTTGCCCAGGGGCGAGCGGCCGCCTTGCATTTTTATCTCTTGCCATCTGATTAAAAGCACCTCTACATCTTTTTCCAAAATCTGTCAGCGGAGCGGTTTTCTTATTCTTATCAAGTAACACAATTTTATGGTTCGCCCAAAAGCCTGCATGCCAGACTATGACTTCTTCATTGCTAATATTCTTCATGCTCACTTCTATCTTAATTGCTTCCGCTCCGACACACACTTCCTTATCCGATTTAATGACAAGTTGTAAAGGTTGTTTTGACTCCTGACAATGGCCAAAGGGAACTATTAGTGCTGATAAGATAATCAATAATAATATTTTTTTCATGTCACCTGTCGGTACTGACACGGAAAATAGGGACAGACACCTATTTTATGTCCATCTTTGAAAATATTTTGACGATAATTACCTCGCTGGGTTATGTGATGAGGCAGGTCTACTCCTACTATTCTCCCGATTCTTGGCATGTATTTATATTATAGAAAATACGGTATTTTGTCAATAAATGAGTCGTGATCGACCTTGTCTCCTGCAGCAAGTATGGTAATATTTTTTTTATTCATTCTCATTTTGCCTCCCTACGGCAAAAAAGGGCACTCTGTCTATTTAAGGAATTTTTTCAATAGATGGATATCATCGATCCATATCGTCCCCGTACCATCGACTACCAGATTGAGCTTCACATAGTCGGGAGTCTCCCCCTTTTTCAGGAAAAACGGTATCTCCTCCTGGGTCCAGTCCGTAGTTCCTGTAAGAGGAGATTGAAGACCGCGGGAAAAGAACTCTCCTTTTCCGGGAAGATGGCACCACATTTCCAGGTAAACGCTACCCTTTACATCCTTGGTCCGGAGCTTGGCCTGATAGACCAGGCGCGCGTTCTCAACATCGATATTCCTTACTTCGAACAGTCTGACCACAGCGGGCCCTGTAGCGGTGATCCTTAGAGAGCCCCTCCCGTCACTTGAAATCTTTTCATCTATCATAACACCTGTTCTCGTTATGATCCCCTGCATGCTGTCTATCGGAAAATCGCGTAACTCCGCGCCATCTATTAATAGTTCTTGAACACAACCGGCTATACTGAAAACTCCCGCGCACAGGACTGCTATAACCATCCATTTTTTCGACATGTTTTTACCCTCCTTCAAAACATTACGTTTACGCTTGTCCCGAAAATATTGGACTCTTTCCATTTCTTGCCCAGGCTGGACTGGTGCATATAAAATATCTTCCCTTTAAGATTCTCAAGAAAATCCATTTTCAGCCCGACATATGCCCTGTTCTGATTCATCCTTTCTTTACCAAAGTCATAGAATATTTCATCAGCCGAGTAGGGCTGGATGTTCAAGGGCGTCCATTTTAACGGCAGTTCCATTGTTATTCTATTACGATATCTCCATGAAGCGGGAGAGACTTCCTTTATCCTGTACTCGAACCTGTTCCTGTCTTTAAATATAAGTCCGTAAAATTCCAACTTAACATTTACGTGCATATTCGGCATATACTCCGCATCCACATCCCTCCTGTTCTTGTGAAATATCTGCCTGTAGTTCAGGGCGATCCCAAATACCTCGTTGAAGGTGTAACTTATACCTGCCTCTGTATGGTTATAAAAAAGGGTGCTGGCCCTGTCGCCAAAACGGAATTCCTCGCTGATCTTGAACTTCGTCTTTTCGCCGAATTTGGTCTCAATGCTCTGAGACTCCCAGTACTGGAAATCTCCATTGTCAAACGCATAGCCAGGAGCTGGCAACAAAATACCCAGCAGGAAAAAATTAATAATGATCGAAATCCGCTTCAGTTTAGTCATAAGCAGCTTCCAGCTTACTAAGAAATATGTTTCCTCAAATAGCCAAAGGGCCTGGACAGCCTGCCGTCCTGCGTAATTACAGCCCGGCGGACCTCCGCCGGGATGGCCATGTGCCGGGTGATATCCCTTACCCCATGAGTCGCGACCTGATAGACATAGTCCCGTATAAGACCGCTGAATCTCTGAGAAGCGTCTTTTGGCAGCTCAGCGGGAAGGTTATCCACGGCCAGAACCGTAATGCCTTTCGCTTTATATCCATCCACGAACTTCTTCTTCCCGGGGATATATGTAAATACCGGTTTATCAGGAGTTGTCGTCTTGTAAGTCAGTTCAATGGAGCCATTGACGTCACAGGATATATCACCGATAAACTCCAGGCGAAAAGGCTTCTTCCCTGCCAGATCATTGACCATCTTCCTGGTCACCATGCGCGGGTACCTCCAGTCCCAGTAACTGGTATGGATAAGGACGTTCAGATAAGGAAGATAATTATCCATATTGGATTCGAACTTCCTGGGCTTCTTCAGATATTCTTCAAAATAAAATCCCTTCCCCTTTTTTGAACGCAATTTCTCCTCCCGGAGAAAAACGATCTTATACAGTTTATGATGCATCTTCCTTTGATGATGGACAAACCGCATTATATCCCTGGGGTGTATCTCAGCAGGATTTAACGACTTGAGCACTTCCTGAACGCCTCTGGCGACGTTCCCGTGACCCGTAACACCGATAATGAACGGGGAAAGCTTCTCATCAAGACCCAGTCTCCGGATCTTCTGGTCCACCCTTTCCATGGCTTTTTTAATATCTTTAAGGGAATCATATTTGCAGGCAGGCTTGATCAAGGAAAACGGGTTTTTGATCCCCTTCCATTCCAGTTTCTTCCCCAGATAATGCAGGCTGTCGATCGTGCCGCAGATCCCGGCAAATTCCCCGAAGTATACAAGCCGTCTGCCGTGAATATCAATGATCTTTTCATAATCGATCAATGTGATCTTTTTCCTGAGGCACGCCTTGAGAAGGGGCATGTTCTTAAACTGGCCCTTGATTGTATGTGAAAATAACAAGTATATTTTTTTCTCGGATAGATCGCCTGCCCGCGGCTCCTTTATGCCGAGCAAAAGCGTGGCTTCCCGCAGTTTGTCCAGGACCTTTGCCCCCTGTTTTCTGTATTCTTTATCGGAAAAGACCCTGTTGGAGCTTTTCTCCACTTCCACGACAATGCCGCGTTTTATCAGCCATTTCACATCAGAGGGCGTGAGCGGCGCGCGGCGCTCCCATTCCTTGGTCTCCCTTAATATACCAACAACCAGATCTTTTCTATCTTTTGGCATATTCCCTCCGGGGTCTACCTTTTCTTCTCAAGATCCAAAAATTTTATCAAATATGTCCCATAGCTATATGAGACCTAGGGCGGTATCTACCCAGCTGTCATCCCCATAATGGGTCTTTCGGAAAAGCCAGAACTCGCTCCCCCATAAGAAGATAGTGTCAATACCTAATGCCCGCAATTCCTTTAAGCCTGACCGGAACAGTTCCGGCCAGCATGTGGTGGGTTCTTCTTTTGCCTTATAGACCAGGTGGCCTGGTTCCCATGGTTCGGCCTGGAGTTCAGTGGCCCAGACCTTTTTGTTATGTTCCTTTGCCATGTTAACTATCCCGGCCAGGTATTTCAAACGCTCGTCGGGAGTCGTCCAGAAACGCAGATCCAGCCATTTGAACTTTTGCCCCACAACGGGATAAACATTAAGTGCCAGAATATCACAAAGCTCAATGGCTTCGGGTATCGGGTCGTTGGGTTCAATAACGCGATATAAAAAACGTAGGAGCTTATGCGGATAAGTAGCCGTGTTGATCACGATCGGCCTGTTTCTCCTGTCAAGCGATCTCACGAGAGCCACTTCCTGCTTCAGGAATTCCCTGTCTATCCACCAGTAATGGGGGCCCGAGCGGTTCAAAGGCTCGTTCTCGACCTGCCAGTAATGAATGATCCTCTCGTTTTTATAGTGACCGACGACTTCCTTTATGAATTTCAGGGTCCGCTCTCTCAGATATTCATTGCTGGAAACATCCTCGCCAAGACGAAAAGAGACCTTTTTTAAAACCCACTTGGGAATGAAAAATTCGGGCCAGCGCGGCGCCTTCATCCCAACCGTAAGAAGTATCGGGATCCTTTTTTTCTTCGCCTGTTTTATCTGCCAGTCCAGGTCCGTGAAGTCATACACGTCCTTCTCTTTTTCGATCTGGTCCCAGTAAGCGCCCAGCCGCATGATCTCAAAACCCATATCAAGTATTTCAAGATAGGTCTCTTTCCAGTCCTGCCCGAAATATTCACACTGTCTGGGACTGAAGGTTGTCCCGACACGGACAGGCTCGGCCTGAAGAAGAACGGCTTGCAGATTTACTAAGATCAGCATGGCTGTCAAAAATTTTGCTATCCGCACGTTATCCCCTTTTCTTTATAGTGACCCAGAACTCCATATATCTCGCGAACATAAGCCGTGTCTGCGCGTCCAGCGCAGGGATGGCGCTCAGAAAAACCGTGATGGGAGGGACAAGGAGCCATTCAAAAGCATGGCCGAGCCTTCTTAGAATATTATGTTTTACTTTTCTTTTCGGAAGGAGCAGCAGGCTGAGCACGATGCATATAAGGAGACCGACCGAGGCCAAGGCGAATATAATGCCGGTGATACGCGGGGCGCTGTAAGAAAAGATAGATTCTGAAAGTCTGTGGCCGGCCAAGATCGCGGGTAGCCAGCCTACTATAGTCAAAAGGAAAGGCCATGTTGTCCAGGAAATATGGCCTTCTAATAACTTGAATGAAAGCTTGAGTTTTCTAAAGAAAGAGATGCCTTTTGATTTCAAAAAGGCCCTCATCACGATAGGGATGTTTTCAGCGCCCCAGGCCCATCTGCGCTTCTGTTTGTACACATTGACTACGGTCTTCCAGAATGTTTCGGCTTCCGTAACATCCATTGAAAGCGTGACGTTTATGGGTATGACCCTGTAATGACCGTCAAAATGGATCAGTGCCTTCCAGAAGATCGCCGAGTCGTCAGATATCATGTCCACGGGCCAGTATCCCACATCGACCAGGGCTTTAAAGCTCATGCTGTGGCTTGAAAACGTGACAAGCTGTTCGGGGTTTGTGGCCTCTATAAGCTGGAAGAACGAAGAGCCGACGTCCAGGACCCTGGCAAAAGCCGGGGCCTCCCAGATATTATTATAATATACCGGAATGGGCTGAAAACTTGCCTGCGTCCTGTCGGGGCATACCATGTAATTATAAGTAAGGCAGCCAAAATAATCAGGGCTGATCACGGTATCAGCGTCAAAACATGACGAAATAATGTTCTCAAAAGGTATTCCCTTTTTCTCGAAATAATCAGCCGCTTTTCTGGCGGCATAGGTCGCGTTAGCCCCTTTTACGCGGGCTTCTCCTTTCAGTCCGGTAGGATGGACCACCAGCAAGAGATCAAGGAAGTTCCCCTGATATTTCTTCTGTATATCCCTGGCGTCCCGTTTGACCTCCTCGGCAGCCCTCTCCTCCACGGCAAGGACCACCAGTATCCTTTCCGGAGGGAACCTGTTACGGGCAATACTTTCTATCCCCGGCTCAATGATCTCTCTTGTTTCCCTCGCTATCGGGAAAATAACCACGTGATAAATGTCGTTCGGGGAGGGATATGTGATCCCCTGTTTCTTCAGGACGCGGACGTGTTTTTCATGAAACAGCCGGGATATCCTCTTTCCGGGAGCCCGTTTCGTGTCTGCGGAATCAAGTTCCGCCAGATATTCGTCAAGACGCGCCAGTCCGCGGGCCCTTGCCATCCAGTCCGTCTCTTTTTCGATAGAAAGCCTCGTGTAAGAAAGAACAAGAAAGATATTCATGTAGAATAACTTTAAAAGCCAATAAAGGTCAAAAGCGATAATTATTACCGCGGCAAGGAGTGGCTGCCAGAACGCGAGAATGGACATACCTATAAGAATCGTCCAGCTCAAGGCGCCCGGAACGATCTCGAAAAATCGTTCGAGAAATCTCTCCCTCCCCCTCAGCCTGTGCCTTGAAAAATGGAACCTCATATCTTTCTATAGACCTTTTCTTTCTTGTCTTCCTTCGTTTCTTCCTCCTCTTCCGGAAAGATCACGGGAAGAGCTTTTCCCTTGAGAAATACCTCGATACAAGAAAGCTTCCCGTCAGTATCAAGGTAATAAAGCTTGGCCGATTCCTCCGAATAATAGACAGAAGAGTTCTCCCGCACTTTGATTATACGGTTCGGGTGGAATCTTTCATGGGTCTGGACTTCAAGCAGGAACACCTCGTTTCTGTCCTTGAATAGAACATGTGACGCTTCGTAAACCCAGAAGCCCTGGGTGATGTTCCCTCCTCCTTCATATAGCCATAGGAACTCCGGGCCTTTTTCAAACGCGACGCCTTCCGTCTCGCCCGTCGTGAAGTCCAGTATGCCGAGTTTATCCTTCTTCCAGAGCATTACACATTCAGAAGGTTGATCAAATGTCATCCCTGTCACCTCTTTATCGACAAAGCGATACGGCAGGTGGTTTGCCAGAAGCTCGCCGTTCTCTCCCCAGAAGAGGATGATCCCGTTAGGAAACGGCTTGACCCTGAAAAGCTCCTTTTCGCCAAAGAGAGATTCGCCAAGAGCAGTATCACCGAGCAGTATCTCTTCCCCTTTTTTGTCATAATCCATTTTCAAAAAAGTATTATTTTCCTTGAGCACATATATCTCTTTATCGAATACACCGTATCCCCGGACGTTCTCAATATATTTTGGATAGACCGCTTTGGCCTGGACATCTATCTGGTTCACGTAGCCGTTCTGAAAGGAAAAGAGGTCTTTTGTCGCTCCGGGATCCCATTTGATCTCCAAAGGACGCTCTGTAAAGAGATCAGTGATATCCTCAACCTGAAAGTCTTCTCCTTCTTTGTCCACATAGAGAAAACTCCTGGTATCTTTTGATTCAACATAAAGAAGGAACGCGGGACTTTCCTTCACTATGTAATATTGCAATACCCTGGCGTCCCTGAACGGAGAATCTTCGGTAACGACCCGTAAAATTTTCTGCTCACTGAGATCATAAATAAAATGTTCTCCCACCCTGTGTCCTTTTTTTAGAATAAAAAACTGCGTATCCGGGACAGGAACCAGGTCCATAAAGACATCGGAAATGAGTTTTTCCTGTTCCCACTCCTTTGGTATAAGGAGGATATGTTCATACACGGTCGCCTTATTGGCTTCGACAGGAGCGTTATGCTCCCAGACCTCGTACGCCTTGAGAAGAAGTCTGATATTATACTCTCCCGGAAGGAGATCCTGGATCACAGTGGGTGTATTTTGTCCGGAAAGTTTGTCTTTGAGGTAGATAGAGGCCCCCGGAGGAACGCTTGAAAGATAAACAAGTCCGGTCTTGATGATCGCCTCTCTGGCTCCCGGGTTAATAATAAAACCAAAGGTATACATGATTATCAAAGGGCAAAGTATTATATAGATCAGGGCGAAAAGGTAGAAAAATATCTTGCGCAAAAACAGCATGCTCCGGCCTTTCGTCTTCTAACCGCGCCAAACCTCTCAGAAAAAGATTATATCAAAACCACAAAAACGAGTAAAGAAATACACGTCAGGGGCGGATAAATCCGCCCCCCCCACATACTGTTACGCGGCTTTAGCGTTCCTCGTCCTGTAGATCCTGAACCATTTCAGGAAATAATAGCAGCCGATAAAGGTACCCAGAAGCGATATGATGCTGGCAACATAGAACGAGGTCTTTACTCCCGCGTAATCCATCACGACTCCACCTATTATCGGGGCCGTTATTATGCCAAGGCTTATGGCAGTACTCAATATTCCCATCCAGGAACCCATGCCGACTTTTGCGCCGATCAGGACGGAAACACTCATGGTCGGCGCTATTGACACAGCTCCGCCTATCCCGATAAAAGAGGCGGCAATTAAGAGCGCAATAAACCCGGGACAGAACGGTATCGCGAAGAGCGCTACCGTGCCTATGATGGAACCAATAAGAACAAAAAAAAGTCTTACGTCCTTGTCCATCCTGTCTAGCAAATAACCGAAAGGCGGCTGAATAAGACCGCAGCAGAACACAGCGACCGCTATCACTATCCCCACCTGAAATACACTGATCTGTATCTCATCGCCGATCAGTGGCAAAAAAGCCATAAGTAGCGTGGACCTTACAGCGCTGACGAACATCATAACGAGCAGCATCCTTATAATGTTGTATCCAAAAAGCACTTTTAATGGCACGGATTTTTCTTTCAGCCTGGGTTTGAGCTCCGTTATTTTTGGCAGGAAGAACAGCACCACAAGATACGCGATAAGGCAGAGCCCTGACATCACATAGAATATCGACCTGGCTCCAAATTCGCGCCCGAGCAGACCACCGAAAACAGGACCAGCCCCCATGCCCAGATAGAACATCATGTTCATCAATCCCATGGTCCTGCCTTCCTTCCCCTCCTCGACGATGTCGCCCGCGTATGCCAGGACCACCGGAACCACCATCCCCGCGGCCACACCGTTCAGAAAACGCGTCATGACCAGGAGATATATATTCTGGGCCACTATATAAAGCAGCGTGGTCACCGCAAGCAGCATAAACCCTGATGTGAGAAAGACCTTTCTTCCTATCTTATCAGAGAGCTCTCCAACGATGGGCTGCACCATAGCGCGGGCGGTCGCAAAACCAGCGAAAATCAGGCCCAGCCATAAACCTGTAGCGCCAAGGTCTGTCGCCATCTTCGGCAAAAAAGGCACAATGATACCCAGCCCCATCATCGCGGAAAATACGGAAAAGAATAGAACGCCTAGCACACGTCTTTGCATCATTCCTGCCTGAGCTCCCCGGCCTTCCTGAGGGCTATCTTCGTGGTGATCGGCCCGGCAATCTCATTTATAACAGTTGTCCCTATGATCACGCTGATGATAATGTCAGAGATCGGTTCAAACGCGGGGGTCTGTCTCATCAACAACGCAAGGCCTATAACGATCCCTCCCTGCGGCACTAATCCGCCTATTGTGTATTTCTTCACAGCTGTTGAGGACTTCGCTACGAAAGCTCCCAGCGCCACACCTGAAAATTTTCCGGCAAGTCTTAAAATAATAAAGAACATCACAAGAAACGCGGCACTGAACAGCACGGAAAACTCAAGGTGCATGCCGCTCAATGTGAAAAAGAAGACAAATATCAATTCGTTAAGATACTCCTCCAGCAATTTAAATATTTTTTCGCTTTTTTCGTTATAGTTTATAACGACGATGCCCATGATCATAACTGACAGCAGTTCATCAGCGCCGACGACCGTGGAGAGGCCGAAACAGCCCGTCAAAAGGCCGAATAATACTACGATAAAAACACCTATGGGTTCCGCCTTTATAAGTGTCGTAATAAAATTAAGCAGGAATCCAAAAACGAGCCCGAGGAGCACGGAACCTGCTATTATCAGGAATGGCTGCAGGACAGTCGTCCCGACACTGAACTGCTTATGCAGCACGAGCGCTTCAGCTATCACCACGGCAATACTGTAATTTATGATCCCCAGAACATCGTCGAACGCGGCAACGCTTAACATCGTGGAGGAGACTTCTCCCTCGGGATGGTACTGCTGTTTGATCGCCAGGAGAGGGGACGGGTCGGTCGGCGCTCCAAGCGACCCGATCAATAAAGCCAGCGGAACGAACGTCGCCACACAGGTCGCCCCGGGAATATGGGTAAAAACCGGCAATATTGCCACAAACCCCACAAAAATAGCCAGAAACGCCAATTGGGCTTCACAAACCGTTATGTAAAGTATGCCTTTCCCCAGCCTTTTCAGATGGGGAAAAAAAAGGCTCCCGCCTATTGAAAAAGTAATAAAAGCAAGGGCGATGTTCGTCACGATATCAGCGTGTTTCATGAAATCTTTCGGTATAAAATGCCATATGTCCGGGTCCATCAGGACACCTGCTATTATATAACCCGTGACCTTGGGAAGCTTGAGCTTCCCAGCGATCTCTCCGCATATAAACCCCACAAAAACTATGATCCCTATAAATAGAATTATGTTCATATGTCTGTCCTTTCGCGATTAATAATATTTGATTATATAGAGTTTAGCATACAAAAATAGGGGATACAAATGGGGACTTGCGTCTGGGAATGATGCCTTATACTTTGCCTCTTCGCATCAAGGTGTGGCGCGCGCTGAATGGGGTGACCTGTTCCTTATCAATATCATACACGCTGATTATCTTCGTGTCCCTCCCGCAGTGTCTCAGGAAACAGAGTTTTATCACATCCATGTCCGCCCTGGACATGGGTTTAATTCCGCATGGTCTCAAAGGGGTGTTAAGCTGGATCTCATCCGGCTCCATCTCCCGCGCGATCCATGATATTTCATCCACGTATTTTTTATTTTTACTGACAAACATGATCTGGAGCGCGAGTCTCCCCTTGTATCCGGCCCTGAATTTTTTTATCCCTTTTACGATATCAAGGAAACGGATCTCCCGCATGGGCCGGTCTATTTTAACAAGTACATCCTGCGAACACGCGTCAAGTTTTGCCACCACGAGATCCGCTAATGACAGATCCTCCTGGACGTCCTTCTTGTGGATCAAAGATGAATTGGTCAGAACGGCTATGCTTTCTTTTCTTATTTTTTTTACCTCTTTTATCAGTTCGCCCAGGTTTTCGGCCAGGGTGGGTTCCCCCGCTCCCGAGAACGTAATATAGTCGGCTTCCACGGCTGGTAATGAAACAAGCTCCTTTATGATCTCCGCCGTGGGGATATATACCTTTCTCCTGTCACTGAAGACCTTTGTTCTTCCGACTTGACAGTAAACACAATCGAAGGAGCATATCTTTCTGCCGGTCGAAACAGGGTCTATCCCAATGGACTTGCCCAGTCTCCAGGAAAATACAGGGCCATAAATATATTTATAATCTTTCTTCGTGTGTGTCATCCCCGCGTTTTATGTTCTTTTCCTTATACATGTTAGCGTCAGCTTCCTCGAACATTTTATCTTCGGTGGCAAAACTGTCATTATAGGTAACCACTCCGATACTTATGGAAAGACGGAGCCTTACGTCTTTGTCCTTTAAGACAAAATACATGCTGTTTATCCTTTCCTCGAGTCTCTTCGTAACCCGTTCCACGCCTTCTCTGCCAGTTTCCGGAAAGATAACGGCAAACTCATCTCCTCCATACCGCGTGACTATATCAGACTTCCTTGTTGTTTCCTGCAGTATTGAAGCTATTTCCTTCAGGACGTAATTACCGACTATATGGCCATGCGTATCGTTTATGGGCTTGAGATGATCCACGTCTATGACAGCAAGCGAAAAGACGCTTTTATATCTCTTGGCTATACTGAACAGCTGGGTCAGCTGTTTCTGAAAATAATACACATTATGCAGGCCTGTAAGCCCATCAGTCATGGATATCTCTTCGTAAAATTTCCTTCTGTTCAAGACCGAAGATACCCTGATGGCGACTTCTTCCGAATCATACGGCTTGGTTATATAATCATCGATGCCGAAACTGAACCCCTTCAGTTTGTGGAGTAGATCATCCACCCCTGTCAAAAATATGACCGGGATACCCGAGAAAAAAGGGCTTCTGTTCAGCTCGGCTTTTACCACCATGCCGTCCATGTCCGGCATGGCGATATCCAGGATAATGAGATCGGGGAGTATCCTTTCCACTTTTAAGATCGCTTCCCTGCCCGACGAGGCTTGAAATACGATATGCCCTTCCATGGTCAACTTTGTGGACAACGTCTCCATTACGTCAAAATCATCCACGACCACCAGGACTTTTGCCTTTCTCGCGATCTCTAACTCGTCTACTTTTTCTTCCGGGTTCTCCGGGTTCTTCTCTTCATTCGCCATTCAGTCTATCCTTTACCCTTTCTCCTCAGGCAACAAGCTTAAGGCGTGGATTATCGTTATACTCTCTTCCTGCCTTCGCGCAGATCCTGCCGTTCACTTTAACAATGTCGGCAGTAAAATCGACTTTCCCCCTGAACAATGCTGATCCTACTCCGACGGCGTCAAAAGGCACGCCAAGCCTGTTGAACTTTTTTATTCTCTTCTCGTCAAAACCGCTCGAAATTATTATCCTGACATAATCAAATCCATTCTTATCAAGCGCTTTCCTTGTCTTGAAGACAAGTTCTGGACACACGCCATAAGATTTTTTTTTTCTGCCGGCAACGGAGATATCTTTTACATCCTCCGCGGTATCAACCCTTACTCCCCATAACCGCTTTTTAAGCGCCTTGGCGACTTCAAGTGAGGTCCCGACGCAATCGTTGTCAAAATCAACCAGAACTATACGCCGGACATCTTTCGGCATATATCCGTCAAAAGCCTTTGCCGCCTTAACCGTATCCCCGTTGTAAGCGGCTATAAGCCCGTGCGGAACAGTCCCCAGGCCTTTTTCTCCCCACCAGTGGCCCTGCGCGTCGGTTGAAACCCCCACAGCCCCTGAGATAAAAGCGGCATAACCGTCCGTTGTCTGGACACTGTAATGGTCGAACCTCGCGGGGAAAAACAGCACTTTTTTGTCACCGGCGGCCTTTACCACTTTTTTTACCGCCGTGGCGACCGATGTAGGTCTTGCAATGACTCCCAGATACACGGTCTCAAGATGGGCGAAACTACCGTAATCCCCTTCGATCGTCATGACCGTCTCGCCGGCACTTACCTCGTCGCCGTCATATAACGCCTTTATCTCCAGTTTATCGGGTCTGTCCGCGCATAGCTTAACTATCGCGATAGCTTCGTCAAGACCGCATACGACCGCGTCCTTTCTGCAGAATATCTGCATCAACACTTTTGAGTGATTCTTGTCCTTTTTGAGTATGTTCCTGGTCCGGACAAAATACTTATCGCTGTACCAGCCCCTCTTTATCTTTTCCACCGGCACATCAAAAACCGATGGTTTAAGCCTCTTTCCGTATTGCCATCTTGGCATCATTTATCTTATCTCCGCGCCGTAGACCCTTTCCATCCTCTTCAAGGCGAAACCATGCGCTTCCCGGTCGAAATCCGCGATACCATCCCTGTAAACAACGACCTTATATCCCCGCACCATCAACGCTCCCACCGCGTCCATAACGCATATGGAGGCACAGACACCGACAACATCTACCTCGTCGGGCTCCAATTTTTTTAAGATCCGGTCAAGCCCAGTATTATGAAAAGCGCTGAGAGTCGTCTTCTCTACAATAATATCCACTTCCTCCGGACACAACTCCTCGATGATCTTTGCTCCTTCCGAACCCTTCACGGCATGAGCGCCGAACATCCGGAATTCCTTGTCATCGTCAGCATGCGCGTCACACATATATATGACCTTGCACCCTGACTTTCTGCATTCGTCTGTCTTTTCTTTTATAAATGGAATGATCTTCCTGCTTTCTTCCCCGCAGTACAAAGCGCCACCCTCTTCCATGAAATCCTTCAGCATATCGCTGATCAAAAGCACCTTCATACCGTCCCGCCCACTTTACCATGGCCGGCAGCGAGCTTTTTACCGGTTTCAAAGGAGGTCTGGAGAAGATCGGTCTTTTTCAATATATCGCCTTTCTTTTCGACACCGGGACACCAGACCTCTTCATTATACCCGTGACCGACGGTCGCGAAAAAGTTTTTAACTATGGACCTGGCATTATCAAAAAAATCTTCCAGTGTCCCTGCTGACACGCACAGAAAGGCGCCCTTCTTTTTTTTAGTCGGCATTCCAACGCTTTTTAGTATATATTTCGCGCGCCAGAGACACTGGAAACGGTCTATCATCATCTTTGTCTGGGCGCTAAGGCTTCCGAAGAATATGGGAGAGGCCAGTATCAGGACATCTGCTTCTTCTATCTTTTTATAGACCAGCTGCATATCATCGTTAATAATACAGCTGCCATCACCCGGCATATTCTCGCATTCCTGGCATGGAGAAAACCGGAGTTCATTCAAGACGATCTTCTCTGTCTCAGCTCCTCCCTCCCTGGCTCCCTTCAGTGCCTTATCCAGCAGGACGTCAGTATTCCCGCCCTCCCTGGGGCTTCCGCATATGCCTAATACCTTCATTGGTTCATCTTTACGGACCAGCGTGCCTGACAATACCCACGCCGCGGGGGACCACAAGATCCGCCCTGCGGGCTGCCTTGTCATCCGGGCTTTTATACTCCGTGTCGAGTATACAGATGAACTCCGGTGTATATTCTTCAAGTACCCCCGAATACTCCTCCTTTTTATCGCCCCGCATCAAAGCCAGAACGGCTTTTTTCCCTATGTATTTTTCCAGTATAGGTTCATAAGACATCCCAATGGCAGAAATCCCCTGCTCCTGTATATTTGCGACATATTTATCCTGGCCCTCGAGCAGCTTGCCGGCAGGAGTCGCGGTTTTTAAGCGTCCGATAAAAAGGTTGATCACTTCCGTAAAAGAATCCCGCACCGTGCCGATAACATTGCGCGTCCTCCGGGAAACTTTTGAATACCAGCCGGGATTGATCGCTTTTTCCAGGTCTTCCGCCCTTGCTTTCATCTGCTCCGCATCAAGTCTATCAATATACCGGATAAGCGAGAAGATATCGCCGTATTCGCTCTTATACTGGATAAAACTCGTCTCCAGGTGAGTATGGGTCGGCCCTGAATAAGGCTTGTCATAAACAAGTTCCATGCACGCGTTCTCGGGACAGAACTTTCCCCAGACCCTCTTGCCGTCCTTTTTTTCAAGGACGACAGGATAACCTGAAAATTTCTTCAGGCAACTGTCTTTCGTCCTGCCCTTGATAAACGCGCCGATAACCGTGCACGCGGCAATAAAGATAATGGTCAGCGTGAATGTATCCATCAGATAACTGTCCCGGAAGGGATAACCGTTTTCTTGCTTATAACGACTATACCGTCCCTTATACAGTAGTTCGGTCCGTCGTAATCGTCCGCGTTTTTCTCGTTTATGATCTTGACATTGTCGCCTATCCTGACGTTCTTATCGATTATAGCCTTCTCTATCTGACAATTCTCCCCCACCCCGAGTAATGGTATTCCGTTGGCGATACTTTCGTTTATCTGGTCCACTGTCTCGTAATAATCGCTTCCCATGGCAATGGTGTCCTTTATGTTGGTCCCTGAACCGACCCGCATTCTGAGACCTATTATGGAATGGACGATCCCGGCTGAAAGGATGACGGATCCCTCAGCCACAATGCTTTTCACTATAGAACTATTCTCGAACTTCGCGGGCGGGAGGAATCTGGGCCTTGTGAATATCTGCCATGTCTCATTGAACATGTCAAGTGGAGGGAGAGATTCGGTCAACATGAGATTTTCCTCATAAAAGGTCTTTATTGTCCCGATATCCCTCCAGTATCCGTCGAACATGTAAGCGTAAGTGGCTTTTGACCGTATCGCGTCAGGGATGATCTCTTTCCCGAAATCCACTTCATAGTCCTTTGCAAGAAGATCCGTAAGAGCGTCTTTGCTGAACATGTATATGCCCATCGATCCCAGGTAGAACATCTTTCCATCGTGGGTGACCGCCATGTCCTTTATCTCTGATATTTCCTTCGGTTTCTCGATGAAATCTTTTATTCTTCGGTCGTTGTCGATCGCCATCACTCCGAAGCTGGAAGTCTTCTCAGGCGGGATGCAGTTGCAGGCCACTGTCACCTCGGCCTTTTTATCAACATGGTATCTTATTATATCCCTCAGGTTCAGATTATAAAGCTGGTCCCCTGAAAGTATAAGGATATACTTGATATACGGGTCATTGAAGTGTTTCATGCACCTTCTTACAGCGTCCGCTGTCCCCTGGAACCAGTTGGTGCTCTCCATTGATTGCTCGGCCGCCATGATCTCGACAAAACCCTTTGAGAAAGGCTCCATCTTAAACGTGCGGGTCACGTGTTTGTTCAATGATTCCGAATTGAACTGAGTAAGGATATATATCTTCCTCAGGTCCGAATTAAGACAATTGCTGATGGGGATGTCTATCAGCCTGTGTTTTCCGAACAAAGGGACAGCGGGCTTACACCTCTCCTTGGTGAGAGGATAAAGCCTTGTTCCCCTTCCTCCGCCTAAAATAACGCACAAAACTTCTTTCATACTATCCATGGTCCTACTCCTTATGCCACTTCTATGCCGCCTTGTATGCCCTTTTCAACCTCTTGCTCGGCCCTGTACCAGTCGGCCCGGTCACTGCCATGCTCTCCGCCTCTTTCGATATAAAACTCATACGCTTTCTTCTGGACCATTGAGATGAATTCATCATCCTTGACTTTCGTTGTCTTTCCTCTGACGGGAGTAGTCTTTTCAGTGCTTGCTGTCTTGCTTTTCTTCACTGTTTTACCTGCTCTCTTCCTGATGAACATTCTTTCTTCCCTCCTTTTTTTGTCCGGCCCGCCTTCTCAGGCGTACATCCTGTAATCGATATCTTTAAACAGATTATATTTCTGTTCCGCCTCTTCAAGCATTTTCATATCAATGTTCCCGTTCCTTAACTGGTCATGCAAAGCCAGGAACCTCCCTATATGCTCCCGGGTCCTGTTTACCGCATACTCCACAAATGTCCCGGTCTTCATGATAAAGGCCCAGTCACTTGACTGGGCGAGCAGAAGCTCTCTCGCCATCTGGTTCAGCGCGCGCATGTCCAGCTCCGAAGGGTTCTCGTAGTCTTTCGCCGCCTTTGACATATACTCGACCATTTTGTGAAGATGCCTGTAGATCCAGTCATTAGAGCCGTCCAGCCATACTTCGCTGTACCCTTTATAGCCCCAGCTCGACATGGAAGGCTGTATAACGGGATACCTGTCATACAGGCAAAGGAATTCCCCCGGAGTTATCGTCTTGATCGTGTCCTGGTCAAAATGGATCTTCCTCAAAAGAAACCCGAGCCATTCGGGCCCTTCAAACCACCAGTGGCCGAAGAGTTCAGCGTCGTAAGGCGAGACCACTATCGGCGTCCTGTCCATCAACCCGGCAAGATGTTCCACCTGCTTTTCTCTGTTGAACATGAAATTTCCCGCGTGGACAGCCGCGGTATCCATCGCCACTTTCCTGTCATAAAGCTCCTTATGATCCGTTTCACCGGTGATCCTGTAATACTTTATGCCGGTGTTTATGCGCGTCCCGCAGTGGTTGATGAACGGCTTGACGTAATCATAATCCAGGTCAAACCCTATGTCCCTGTAATATTCCCGGTAATTGTGATCGCCTGGATACCCTTCCTTGGAACTCCACACCGCTTTTGAACTTTGCATATCCCTTCCGAGAGCCGCGACACCCGACTTGCACAGATACGGGCTGTACACCCCGTATTTAGGCCTCGGTGTTCCGAAAAGGATCCCGTGGGACTCCACGAAGAAATATTTTATTCCAAACTCTTTGAGTATCTCATCATGCCCCGGCTGATATCCGCATTCCGGCAGCCATATGCCTTTTGGAGTGTCCCCGAAGGTATTCCTGTAGGTGTCGACCGCGATCTTTATCTGCGCCCTGACAGCGGGCCTATACAGGTCCATGAGCGGCAGATATCCATGGGTGCCTCCGCAGGTGATGACCTCTACTTTCCCGAGATCCTGAAATTTCTTGAAGGCGCGCGTTATATCGTTCCCGTATTTCCCGGAAAACACGTGCTTCGCGTTATTATATTTTTCATGATACATCACGGCCAGTTTGTTGAACCGCTCATCGGACCGCGTCCTTTCGATCTCGGAGCCCGAAAGGGTGATAAGTTTATCCAGATGTGCCAGATACCTCGATACGAGTAGCTCATCGCGGAGCATGGATATCAGGGTCGGGCTAAGCGAAACGGTTACGCGGAAATCAACGCCATCGTCAATAAGGCCGTCAAAAATGTTTATGAGGGGAATATACGTATCGGTAACGGCTTCGAACAGCCAGTTCTCTTCAAGAAAACTTTCATATTCCGGGTGCCTTATAAACGGTAAGTGAGCGTGTAATACTAGAGCTAAATAACCTTTTGCCATATCTACTTTCTGTCCTGTGAAAGACTGGCGCTGTCAAACATGCCCGATGTTACTCCACCGGACGATAACCAGCTTTTGAGATGGCGTTGCAGTATCCCTTTCATCTCAAGCGAACTTGTCCCCATTCCGTATCCACCCGCGATCGCGAACATCCTGTAATACAGGTCATCTTGGCACATCCATTCCTCATCGATCACATCTGACATGCCGCAGGAAGGAGCTTCCACTATATTGGACCTGGCCAGGCGGAAGAACTCTCCGGACGCGCAGAGGATCCCTATATCCACCATCCATCTTCTCCCGGCATCACCGACATGAACGTACCAGTTGTTCGCCCAGTCCTTTAATTCAAAATCGGAAACGATCCGCGGGTTCGCGTCAGGATCGCCTTCGGTGGCGTCATACACCCTGAGTATGCTCGCCGAAGCGGCGAGGCCTTTCTTGCGCATATCCTCCCTGACCCTGTCTTCTACGTCCTTCCTTATCTCCCAGTACGCGTAGAGTGTCCACGGGTCCCTTACCATCAGCACTATCTTGTTGTCACCATAGCCCGAAGGGATCGGAAAATCCTTGATCGGTTCTATCTTTTTTTCTTCGTCCCGGTGTCCCGTCGCGAAGATATAACTCGACAAACCCATTCTCCCTCCTGCAAGCACGGGATGCTAATAATTTATCCCCTTATGAATATATATGACCAGGAAAATTATAACCCCCTATTTTAAAAAGTTCAATAAAAATCTGAGTCACTCTTTTTTTATTAACATCCTGCGGTAAAGTCTCCCGTATTCGGCGGCGGAACGCTCCCACGAAAAATCATAAGACATTGCGCGGATCATCAGTTTTCTCCATTGACCTTTATGCTCATACGCGGAAACCGCCCTTTTAACGGCCTCCAGCAGGGCTTCCTTGGTCTGGGGGGTGAACTTAAAACCATTGCTTCTCTTTCTGTTCTCGTCAATATCTATAATAGCGTCGTCAAGCCCGCCTGTGGCCCTTACAATCGGGATTGTCCCGTATTTTATGCTGTACATCTGATTAAGCCCGCAGGGTTCGTACCGCGACGGCATTACGAACATATCGCAGCCGGCCTCTATCTTGTGAGCGAGTTCATCGTTGAATTCCTGGTGGACACTGACATTCGCTGGATATCGCCTGGCCAGGTCTTTAAATATTCTGTTGTAGTAGTCCTCGCCAGTGCCGAGCACGACCACACCGATATCCATCTGTTTTAATTCATCCATTATCCCGGCCAGAAGATCCATCCCTTTCTGCCGCACCAGCCTGGTAACGCAACCTATCAGGGGCCTGCCCTCATGGACCGGCAGGCCCGTATGCTCCAGAAGATCTTTCTTGCAGGCCTTTTTATTCTCAATGCTGCCCGGACCGTAATTCACCTTTATATACCTGTCATTCTCTGGACTCCACTGCGTGTAATCGACGCCGTTCAGTATGCCGAAAAGCTCGTTTTCCCTGGTCTCGAGGAGCCCCTCCAGCCCGCACCCGAATTCGGGCGTCATTATCTCGCTTGCGTAACGTCTGCTTACGGTGTTTATCACGTCGGCATAAATTATGCCGGCCTTCATGAAGTTGATCTTCCCGTAGAACCCCGCACCGGCCATGTTATAAAGATCCCCGGGAACACCTATCGCTTTCATGAATATTTTGTCGAATACACCCTGGTAAGCCATGTTGTGGATGGTAAAAAGGGACTTTACGTCCTGAAAAAAAACATCATCACCGAGCTTGTATTTCAGATAAAAAGGGATGAGCGCGGTCGGCCAGTCGTTGCAATGTATTATATCCGGCTTGAATTGGAGATTTTCAAGAGCGGCGAGCACTGCCTTGGAAAAAAAACTGAAACGCAGGGCGCTGTCCGCGTAATCTCCCCTTGATGTCCCGTACAGTTCTTTTCTTGAAAAATATTTTTTGTTCTGCACAAAATACGTGGTCAAACCGTCCGAGCGATTGGCAAAAAGGTCAAACCCGAATATCATGCCGGAAAGCGGGTTCCTGATATTACCGGACAGCTTTTTGATCTCAAAGCCGCCTTTGGACACGCATCCGTAAAACGGCATGATGCTCCTGACATCATGCCCGAGAGACGCCAGCGCCTTGGGAAGGCTCCTGGAAACATCGGCCAGCCCGCCTGTCTTAGCGAACGGGAATATTTCCGAAGATACAAAAAGGATCTTCAGGGATACGTCCATTTCTCCTTCCTTCACGAATTTATCTTATCGCAGTTCACCCCGCCTGTCCTGTGAAAAATGATCTTCTTTCTTTTCCCTGACAGGCAGGCCTTCCGTTAAATATATGGGTTCTTTCAGATAACCAGGGACATCTTTATCCATGATCCGGTAAATATTCGCGAGATGCATTCTGAACAGTTCATCAAACACATAATTCAGTTCGGTCCCGAACTCGTCATACCACCAGAACCAGTCACTCCCTTCGGCGATATAAAGTTCCTCCAGCGCCGCTTGCGAGGGCTCCCCGTCCCTGAACATCTCCTCCCTTGCCTTCAGGAGATACTCCCACGCTTTGTTCTTCTGCGGAGACCCTATCCATTTTTTGAAATCGTGGTTTATCCACGATCCGCTTATCAAATCCCCGGTCTTTTTTCTTTTTTTATGCGTCCTTAAATATTCCCCTAAAGTGACAAGTTCGACTTTGTCAGACGAGGTCAACAGCCGGTATATTCCGGAAAGGAACTCTTTTCCTCCATCGGGATAATAGATCCAGGGGTTCTCTCCGTCCAGTATTACAGAGACTATGTGGTCTCCCTTGCGTCTTTCCACCGCCTTCTTTATACCCATGATATTATTGAAAAAATCATGCGATGCCTGCTCCGGGGACATGCCGGAATACGTGAAACTTATGGCATTGGAAAGATTCACATCCCTGAACACAATATCCACCCCACAACGGAACAGCCGCGATACCCTGAAAGGGCTGAAAACCAGATCGTCTCGTGTAACCTTCTTCTTCTTGAAGGTTTCCAGTATTATCCCTTCATCCGTTGCAATCCATTCTATCCCTTCGGACGCAAGAATCGGGATGATCTCCATGCTCACTCCGCCTTCGGCCGGCCACATGCCCGCGGGTTTTCTGCCAAATACGTCTTCGTAAAAGCTTACAGCTTTTTCTACGTGCCATTTAGCATCCTTCCTGAAATTAAAGCCTTCCCCTGATCTGCCGCGGCAGAGAAGCGGTAAGATGGGGTGGTAGAAAGGCGTTGTTGATATCTCTATCCTTCCCTCCTCCTGCAGTTTCCTGTACGCCGGTAATATGGAAGCCACCACTTCTTTCTGGCGCTTCAAGAGCTGTGCCTTTTCTTCCTCCGTATATCCTGAACCTTTCTCCAGGAGCCCTTTTATAAGCGGGTCTTTCTCTTTCAACGTAAACCCGCACCACGCCAGGTTAAAAAATACCTGCAGGTCCCTGAAATCCTCTACGCTGAAAAGCTTTATCCTTCTTTTCAGTTCCTTCTTTCGCAGATGCTCCCCTCTCTTGGAGAAAAGCGCCCTGTATCTCTCGATCGGGAATATCATCGTCGGGAAATTACATGAAAAGAAATTCTTTAAAATGAAACACTTATTCTCTTCCGTCAGGTGGGAGGCGTCCTTCCGGGATAACTGAAGATAGACATCATGCTCATTGCCGCCCGCGGCTATGTCCCGGAGCTGGTACATCAAAGACGGCGTGAGGTTAAAAGCGCATCTCGCGCCGGGAAAATCATCCAGTATCGAGATCATGTCCAGGTAGGAATACGTCGCGTGCAGCCTGACCCAGGGCAGGTAATACTTCCCGGTCAGGAAATCCTTGTAAAGCGGCTGGTGCATGTGCCATAGAAACGCCACCGATAGTTTCTTTCCCATATATTATTAATATACACGCTAATACGGGATAAAAATAGGGACAGCGACCATTTTAAAAAATGGTCGCTGTCCCTATTTTTTCTCCTGCCCCCCAATCCAGTTAATTATGTTGACAAAGATGTTCCGGCGACGTTCCCTGTATACCTCGAGACCGCGGTTCTTGAGGACTGCGATATCATGCCAGAGCTTTTTAGACTTGAGCAGGGCGAATATTATCCTGGGGCGATGAGATGGGTCCACCCCTACGAACGTCCTCCCTGCCTTTATCGTATATCCCGTCTTGCCCCATGACACGCCTTTCTTTGAAAAAAGACTTCTATTATGGGTCCCGAGATGTATCCTCTTATTATCGCTGCCATATATGTCGGTCTCTTTTTTTGACAGGGTGTTCATCAGAAATTTGTATCTGCGGGCATACCGCATCAATGTGACCAGGTCCCTGGCCGTGGTATACTGGTCCTCCCTGTTCACGGCCGGAAGGCCCGAAGCATTTGTATAATAAGTATCCTTTAACCCTATTTCCACAGCCTTCCGGTTCATGAGCTCCACAAAGTCTTCCTCGCTTCCCGCCACAGCCTCGGCAATAGCTACAGCGGCATCATTAGCGGACTTTATCAATATGGCTGAAATAAGGTCCTCCAGGCTGTATCGCGTCCCGGGCTGGAGTTCAATAACAGTGGGCTCGACTTCCACGACTGAAGTGGTGGGGATTACTTCGCTTTCCAGTGGCAGATTTTCCATGGCAACGATCGCGGTCATGACCTTTACCGTGGACGCGGGCTGCAGCCTTTCGTCAGCGTCCTTCTCGAATAGGACCTTTCCGCTTCCCGCCTCCATTATCATCGCGCTTTTGGCGTTGACGTCTATTTCAACGGACGGGACTTCACGGGCGCTTATCCTGAGCGCCAGCATACAGGCGAAAAGCAGGATAAACGCGGATAATACCCACCGGAAGGTTTTAGGTTTCTTATAGTTCATAGTTCGTATATCTATATATTGTGTAGGGGTCGGATTTATCCGACCCTTTAGGGGTTCGATAAATCGAACCCCTGCATTACCTCAACGCATTGTCACGCGGACCCTACGGATCCGCCCCTTTGAGGGGTTGAAGTACCCATTCATCACAACGGGATACTCCTCATCGACCTTCCTTATGAGCGTATCTATCCCCACCATATCCCCGCGGTTCACCCTGATCCTTAATTTCCTGAAATAAGCGGCCGGGTCATAGTTCAGGTTGCGCCATTGTATCATGTCTATCTTCGCCTTGTCCAGAGTCCCGAGCAAAGCGTTCATCTCTTCCCTGGAATCCGTGAATCCCGGCATCACAAGGTAATTGACGGATACGAATCCACCTGCGTTTTTCGCGTTCCTTATCGAAGCGATTACATCCCTGAACCGGTAATCCTGTGGTTTGTAATAGGCCGTATAAAAATTCTCGCGGAAACTGTTGATGCTTACACGTATGGAGTCCAGTCCCTGGTCAAAAAGACGGCGGATCGCATCAGGACGGCTCGCGTTCGTATTGAGATTGATCATCCCTTTTGCCGTAGAGCGGCGTATAAGCTTTATCGCCTCCTCCAGCACATCACTGACCGTCAGGGGCTCGCCCTCGCAGCCCTGCCCGAAACTCACCACCGGGTCTTTTACTTCCCGCATGTGAAAGAGAGCCACTTCCGCCACTTCTTCCGGGGTGGGAACGAATTTTATGCGCGGCTGCGTGACAGGACAGCTATCCTTCGGCTGGTATGAAATACACCCGATACACCTTGAGTTACATCTTGGGGAAGTCGGAAGCGGAGCTTCATACCTTTTGAGAAAAAAGTTCTTTGCCGCGGGACATCCGTAAACAAGCGCGCATGTTTCAAGATGCCTTACAAGTCGGTTCTTCGGGAATATCTTACGGAATGACCTGACGTTCTTCTTAATAAGGTCCGGATCCATGCCGCCGAGCTGCTGGCGCCTTTCCCTGTCGACACTTATACCGGCGGCGTAAAATCCTCCCTTATAAAAGGCCACAGCCGCGTAACTGAAGAGAGGCAAAAGAGCGGGCCTGCCTTTTTCCTTGTATGAAGCGCTGTGCGTGGCAGTATATCCGGGAGCGAGAAAAGCCGCGACTGCGTAACACGGCTCGTTCTTCTTAAAAAGCGGATCATGGTCCAGCCTGACATACTTTTCGCTCCGGGGGTCATACCCGACAGGTGATCTTCCGGGAAGCATGAAAAGCTCGCTGTCCTCGGGAAGTTTTACCAGTCCCGTGGGATCCAGCCTGAAATATTCTCCCCCCTTCATCCCGGCCGCCTCAAAAGGCGTGTCATATACCCTGCCGTTCTTATCCGCGATAAACAGTCTCGGTCTTTCTTTCGTCATACGCCATGCTCCATGCCCAAGAAAAATAGGGACAGCGACCATTTTTTTAAATGGTCGCTGTCCCTATTTTTCTCATAGCCTGCTCGACCTCCCAGACGTAATCACCTACCAGCGCGCCGATAGATGAAAAATCTTTTTTCTCGAGCCACTCTTTTTTGAACACGCTCGCGCCAAACGCCACGGCATCCGCGCCCGAGGAAAAGAACCGCGCGATGTTATCCAGGCTCACGCCGCCGACTGCCATGAGCTTTATCTCGTCAAACGGGCCTTTCAGCTCTTTGATATACCGGGGCCCGAAAAGACCGGAAGGAAAGACTTTTACCATGGCAGCCCCGTAATTCCAGGCGTCAAATACTTCCTGGGGCGTCAACGCGCCGGGAAAGACCGGTACTCCTTTTTCCCTGCATGAGAGCACTACTTCTTTTACACAGGCGGGCATGACAATGAAACCCGCCCCTGCGCTTAACGCGGCGTCGAGGTCATCCACGGAAAGGACCGTTCCCGCGCCTATCTGGATCCGGCCTTTGGCTGTTGCTTTAGCCTTTTCAATGATACGGGCAGCTCCGGGGGTGTTCATCGTGATCTCTATGGTCTTGAGCCCGGCAGAAATAACAGCCTCCAGGACCGGCTCTATATCAGAGGCATCGATCCCTCTTAATATGCCCATCAGGGGCAATCTATTGAACTGGTCCATATCCATTACTTTTAATCCAGATTAGCTGGTGACAGACTATCAAAGAATTCGCGGTAATTATCTTTACTTTCTGTCTTTCTTAAAGCCATGGCCGAACGCGGGTGTTCGTTGAACATGCCGGTAATGGCGTATGGTATAAGATATCCCCATTCCATCTTTTCGCGGAGAGGTATGAACTCTCTGGTAATAACATCAAGGATGGGCCTGACATCGAATTTCGGGTTCTTTAAGAAGCCCATGAGAAGCTCCAGGGGACAGTTCCCGGCAGCCCTTCCTATGCCGTAGATTGTCCCGTCAAGATAATTGCATCCCTCGATGATGCCCTGGATGGTATTGGCGTACGCGAGCTGCTGGTTATTATGGCCGTGCATCCCTACTTCTTTGGTCTTTAAGAATTTCTTATACTTCTCGACCAGGAACTGTACGTTTTCCGAGTACAGCGCGCCGAAACTATCCACAATATAGACGACGGACGCCCTGCTCTCCTCTTCCAGTTGCGCCAGGGCCTCGTCAAGCTCATTATCAAGGGCCTTCGAAATGGCCATGATATTAACCGTTCCTTCATACCCTTTATCCACGGCGTCATTGACAAGATCGATCGCCTTGTCAATATCCTTGACGTAAGTGGCCACGCGTATCATGTCTAAAACGCTGTCCTTTTTGGGAAGGATATCATGCTTTTCCACTCTTCCCACGTCCACCATGACGGAAAGCTTGGTATTCGATTCTATCCCGTCGATCGCCTTGCGTATTTCTTCCTCCTCGCAGAATTTCCATTTTCCGAATTTATCCGGCGACATTATGGTCTTGGAACACCTGTAGCCTATCTCCATGTAATCCACCCCGGCTTGAGAGACAGCTTTATATACTTCCCTTACGAACTTATCGTCAAAATAATGGTCATTGATAAGTCCGCCGTCGCGGACCGTGCAGTCCAGCACCTTGATCTCTTCCCTGTACATGCATCCTCCTTGATTTTATTGAAAATAGGGACAGACACTATTTTTCGAAAACGATTATGCCCACAACTTTGCGGTATCTGTGGTTTAGATCCGTATTGTTACGGCTGCCATGGCTATAAAACCGAATACGATAAAAATAAATTTAAACCATCTATCCTTTGCTTCGATGAATTCCTCCTCTACGATATCTATAAAAGCGATATAAAGGAATGCCCCGGCTGCCAGGGCGCCAAAGGTGATTGCGATAATTTCCAAAGTCTTGCCGCCGTAAGCGTGGAACCCAGGGTTATCCCGAGAGGGGTTACGCCAAGAAAAGCGGTATTGAGTTTTCTTAATTTAGTTTTGTCCGGAACGGAACGATGAAGATTAACTTCAAGAGCGAATACGGCTGAAATCTTATAGATGAGAATGGCTATTAAAAGCGCGAAGGCTTTTTTAAATGTATTTTCGGTTCCTAATGCAACGCCTATGAT
>Ga0163203_1000061_pt1 | contig 26744 bp, 22 predicted proteins | sample PL_2010_330m_FD_113534 | JGI IMG/M metagenome (GOLD analysis project Ga0163203, IMG submission 113534) | Freshwater microbial communities from Powell Lake, British Columbia, Canada to study Microbial Dark Matter (Phase II) - PL_2010_330m | ecosystem: Environmental > Aquatic > Freshwater > Lake ... | reverse complement strand
GGTCCATACTATAGGCGCGCCGGTGCCCGTAAAGCCGAACGCGTCAAGCAACCGTATGTTCTGCACACAGTTGCAGCTGCAGACCGTCCTGAGGGCCTAACTGCCTGGGCCGTAGCTTATCTTGCTCCGCAGGAACATATCAATATTCAAACATATCAGCTCGCAGGTGGACTCCTTTACCAGGGGTTACCGTATCTGCGCGATTATGATGTAACTGCATTTTGTGTTATTTTGGGCAATTTCAGTGACGAACTGGAAAATCAGAACATGGAAACGGTGCTGGAACTAAGCCATAGATTTCAGTTCAGTGAGTGGTTTTATTTTACACCTGACGTTCAATTTATAATTAATCCCAACGGTCAGGATGACATCGCAAATGCCTTGGTTTTAGGTATAGAGCTATGCGTTAACTTTTAGGTATAATATATAAACAGTACCGTTTATGAAGCCGATCCCACACCTGTTCTATTTGCGATCCCACACATGTCCTTATTTTAAACCCAAACCTGTACCCTGTTCAATTTTTTTGAAAGAACCTTGTCCTGAAAAGTGTCTATATGTTAGAAGAAGGATCCTGGGTAAACCGGATGAAATATTAGACGACTTTGTGGCCTAAAAGGGTACAGGTGTGAGATTAACTTTGGGTACAGGTGTAGCTTTAGTTTCAGAAACGGTCTTGGCTTAGTTAGAAAAAATGGGGACAGTCCACTCGTAAACTCTGCGTTAACGCTTGGGACAGTCCCCGTTTTTAGTCCCCATTTTTCTAGGCTTCCTCAGATCGGTGGCTTGCGATCATCTCTCTGTCCAAGAAGTAACTTACGATCGTCCTGATAACCACTATTGAACCCAGGACGGCCAGCTCCTGAAGTGTGGGGTTTATTACTGTCCGTATCATATCCGCGATTATCAGAAACTCCAGCCCCATTAAAATATAAGTCCCGAGATGCTGCCTTACATATTCTCTTTTCTCACCTACATTTGCTCCGAATAATCCCTTACCTTCCAGACAAACGAATTGAATGAATGAGACAATAGCGCCCTAGGTAATAACAACTATCCCGGCTATCCCGATACCTAAAGACAAATAATGTATTATTTTCATTTCTCTCCCCCTTATTTATTGGGTTCGATAAATCGAACCCCTACTTTTGCTCTTAAACCTGTCCCCTACTCTATTTGTTTAAACAGGGAGTGTTCCCCTTCAGTAGCAACTTAGTGCCGTTTATGAAGCCGGTCCCACACCTTGTAAACGGTTCTGTTTTGTCAGTGAGATAGATTCCTGCTTCCGCGGGAATGACGTTACGGGTGGCTATTTCTCACCCAACAATGCGTAATGCGACATATGGAACAATATTGAAAACGAATATGATTATTTTGAAGAACGTTATGCCTGTATAGTGCATCTCATCAAACTTATCTACCGACAACTTAAACCATTTACTATGCCATTTATAGACCAGATCATGTAACACGATAATAGAAAAAAACCACCACAGGAGTATTCCTATATTGATTATAGAACACCAGCCTAGTGCTGCACGTATCATTTCAATAGTCATTCAACACCTCCTTCTTTTTTTCAAGCATACCCTCGGGGAGGAGAATTGACAAGGGAATGGAATGGCGGAGAGGGAGGATAATCGAGAATCGATTGTGCTATGGGGAGGCCTACACCAATATTGCTCTTACACCTTGCCTCTGCGCTCTTCGAGTTGCCTGCGGATCTCCACGGATTTTTGTTTTGTCAATGGCATGCGTAAAACAAAAATAATAGCGATGATCAGACCCACGATCGGTAAAAAAGCCAGACTGGCACGGATCCCGAATATGGTCTCAGGCATCTGCACCTTAAGTTTCCAGGTGAAACCCACCCATGTCAGAATAAGGCCGGAGAAAAAATACCCTAATGAATTTCCCAGTTTAAGAATATAGGAAGCACAGGCGGTAAAAGAACCTTCCCTTCTTTCATGCGTATTGAGCTCATCGTAGTCAATAATGTCGGCGCCGATGGAACTATGCAGCATCCAGAGAGAAGCCGCGGCCATTCCCATCAAACCCGACGCGACCGTTTGCAACCAGATGATCTTCGGCGTATACAGGAACCAGGAACCGCCGTAACCGCATATGCCTATGGCGCAGGCTGCCACTATCGCCCTCCGTTTGCCGATATGATGCGCCAGAGTCGCAAGCAGCGGAACCCCTATAACACCTCCCAGCATAAAAGCCACGCCCATAAAGAACTGCCAGTTATCTCCGACAATTTTGTCACCGCCGGCTACATAAAAAACCGTGGCATAGTAACCAAGTGAGCCCACCATGCTGGTGCCAATAGTAAAAGCGACGCCCACAACGATCATCTGACGGAACGGCTTACACCTGAGAGTCTCACCATAGGAACTCAAAATAGAAATTTTCTCAGTAACCTTCACCACTATTTTCTCATAGTAGCGTTCTTTAACTCTAAAGAAAATGATTATGGCAAAAGTAGCCATTACCACACCCAATATTGATGAGTACACCTTCAGTCCCAGGAGCACATTCTTTTCTCCCGTTCCCGGAATAAGAAACCAGGCCAGGTTGGTAAACCGTAAAGCATAAAAATTGCCCAATTCTGAAACCTTTTGGGCCATACTGCGATAGGCCATGATGGAGGTTCGCTCTTCATAATCAGGCGTCATTTCATTGCTCAAACTGTAGTAAGGCACGGTAAAAGAACTGATTATGGGGATATAGATCAGGTTGGAGGCTAACATGTACCAAAATACCACTGACACGCCAAGAAATTTTATATCCACCCAGGACGGCGACACCCAAAACAAGATCGGCAGGCACAGCCCGCTTAAAATACCAGCGATTAAAATAAAAGGACGGCGTCGGCCGTATCTGGAACGCAAATTATCGGACACCCACCCCACTACAGGATCAACAATGGCATCAAAGACCCGGATCAATGTAAGCGCCAAACCCACAAGCCACGGTGTGACACCCAAATACATGTTAAAAACCGCAAATGCAACAGACGGGTACAACCAGAGACCCCACATATCAACTGCCGTGCCAAGACCATAGAACATCTTTGTGGGGATCGGAAGACGATCCCGCAAAGTTTTCTTCCCATTAACAACATTAGCTTCTTGCACTGTGTTTTCTCCTTTTCCCTTTTTGCGAATTGATCTTAACGATTATGACATGCATCGATAAGCCGCTCTATGCTTGTGGTAGCCACGCATTGAACCGTATCAGCGCCACCGTAATAAAGTTTAACCTCGCCGTTATCCTCCACCACGACCCCGCAGGTAAACACCACGCTGGGAGTTTGTCCCACAAGTTCGTATTGCTCCTCGGGGATCAAGATCGCGTCTTCAGCTATAGCCTTGACTTTTGACGGATCCTCCAGATCCAAAAGACAAACACCCAATTGATAAACAAAATGCGATTTGCATTGACTGCGCACTCCGTGAAAAATATTCAACCATCCATCGGGTGTTTTAATAGGAGCGGCTCCCGACCCGATCTTTGTCCAGGCCCAGCGGATCCCCTCCCAGTTCCTGAACACGCATTTACTCTTTCCCCAAAAGATCAGATCCGGAGAATAAGACACCCAAATATCCCCACTATCGACTCCGGTATTGGGCCGGTCAAGGCGCGCGTACAATCCGTTGATCTTCTCCGGGAAAAGCACCCCATTGCGGTTATCTGTTTCAGAAATAAACCCCATCCATTGAAATTTCTTAAAGTCCTCTGTCTTTACCAGACTCAGCCGGCAGGTGTGGCTGCTGTGCGCGGCATGGACTATATAATATGCATCCCCGATCTTTGTTACGCGCGGATCATAATACATGCCGCCGGTATACTCCTTAAACTCCGGATCGTTATGGGGCATATCCACCGGCTCCGGCCGCGGCTTAAAATGATAACCGTCCTCACTTTCCGCGATCCAAAAACGGTCAACCAAAGCGGAATTCTCCACCCGGCAAACCATCATATAAATACCCTTGTATTTCACGATGCCGGAATTAAAAACAGCTCTAATATCGGCCTCAGCCGGGAAATCCTTACCTGTCAAGACAGGATTCCCATCATACCGCTTGCATATAGGGTACTTGCTTGTATTCACGTCTAACACCTCCAAATTTGCATTCACGTCTAACACCTGTGTTTGACTATTTCAGGTCAACAGTATGACAAGTTTGTACGCGCTGTTTTTATTAAGCAATATCTAACCACTCTGTATCAGCTCTATTCCATTCTAAAACTACATGTTTTCTATCCTCAAAGAATTTCCGGACTTTTCCTTCATCGTATTTAAACAGGTCTTGAAGAATTGGCACTAAGATAGAAAGAACACTATCGGATAGTACACTTCTCCGACAGATGTGTCCCATATAAGGTGCCGGAGAAACGGTTATTGTATATCCCTGGTAGGACATAACGTGTAACATCACATGGACATCGCTTGAACCATCTCCTACATAGATTATGGCATACCTGGTGACATTCTCTTTTTGCTTTAACATATCGATAGTGGCTACTTTCGCATGCCCGGCATTAGTCCTTTCAACATCCTGGACGATGCCATCTTTAAAAATAAAAGTTGTGCCGTAGATGTTTTCTGCCGGGAAGATGTTTTCCACTGCTTTCTCAATACACTCTTTAGGGGCTGCAGATACTATATACGTGCTGAAATGGCAATCTTCAATTCCTTCAGACAGGATCTTCATTAGTTCGGGAACCCCCTTTTTCAGCTCGACCTCTTTTCCTACTTCATAAAGAAGGTCTTTACTTACTTTCCCGATATAATCAGGATCCCGAATCATCAAATGTGCGAGTTCTCCACCGAGTTGTACGATGTTTCTGCGTTTTATTTCTTCGATCTTGTGGTCGAATTGCGCAGCAGATATTCCCAACTTTGCGCTTAGTATATACCCTACATCTCCCACAGAAAGTGTCTTGTCAAAATCAGAGGCAAAGAGAATTCTTTTCTTCATTTTGAGTGCATTCCTTTTATTCCTGATAGGAATTTATTTTTTACCACGCCCGGGGAATCGTCCTAATTTCGACTATTCCGGCAGCACATTTATCCATAAGAAGTTATTAGTTTAACATCCGCGCGTTCAAATAACAATATAATTTTTGACAAACCGCGTTTTTAGTTAACCCGCCTCAAAACGGGCATACTCACCCCTTGCCGGGATCAGATCAAACCATCTCGCTAAGAGGCAGATCATCATAGTACGGTTTGGTTTGAATGCGAGACTATTCCTCGGAATAGAAAAGCTTCTTCACCTTCCCCAGCATCTGGTAGCCATAAACCACATGACAGAAATGTCCCTGGCCTTTCACGCGGTTGAGCCGGACATCCTTCGCGGTTTTCTTCAAAAATTCGCTAAATATCATGGGGACAAACATGTCCTCTGTTCCCTGAAAAACCTCAATATGGATGTCTATATCTGAAAGATCGAATCCCCATTCTTTGTAAACTGTCTGGGCATCATAAGCCGGACCTTTTGATCCGTGCCGGAAAAGCTCCTGGAAGTCCCGCATAAAAAGGTATTGGAACTCCGGTAGTGCAAAGATCGCTTTGTCAGCATCGCACAAGCTGGATGCAAACATTTTTGCAAATGATCTCGGGCTTTTCAGAAGCTTCTGCATCATGCCGAGTACTGAAAATGGGATTTTGAACAAACCGAGGGGCAACCGTGAGCCGAGCCTGGCATAGAAACGGTCTGTTGCACCGAGTCGTTTGAGCATGTCAGGGTTACTATAAACAGGCATCGCGCAGGCTAAAGCGACCACACAATTCAGTCGATCGGGAATAGTAAAGGCGCTGGCCATCAGTGTAGGACCTCCACCGGAAATACCGACGGCTCCAAAAGAGCCGATCCCAAGGTGATCGGCCAGATCGGCTATATCCCGGGCATACTCAAAGATGGTCCACCCGGGCCGAAAATCCGATTGCGCGACCCCGGGACGATCCGGCGCAATGATCCTAAAACCATGTTTAAGGCCGGGTTTATGAAGAAGCATGCCGTGGACATGCGATCCGGTCCCATGATAGAAGAAGATAGGATGTCCGCCGGGATTACCGTATTCATGGAACGCAAGACGAGTCCCTTGCCGGGTTTCATAAAATTGAACACCTTTCTCCAGCTCTTCGATCTCCTGCTTGGAAAGAATACTCAAATTCTCCCTGTTTACATCTATATCACCCATACATTCCCCCATTCTGAACTTCTACCTGTCCGCTTTTCGTGCTTACACCCCCCGACTTATTTTATTCTCGATGCCCATTTAGGATAATATATCGTAAATAAGATGCCCAGGAATATAAACGCGTATTGAACGGCTTCATATATCCAGCCGCTTATCTCGCCATGATACAATTTAAAAATATTTACCGCGACATTTACCGAGAAAATAGACGCCCATACACCTGTCATGAGGTAGCTGCGCCGAATCAGCCCGGGCGAATCCCATTGACTTTTGTCCACAGCGGAACGGGCGTATGCAAGCGTAAAAGGGTGTTTGGTTAATATGGACAGCCAGCTGAGAACAGCCAGAGTGCCCGTAGCCAGCACACCCATGTGCCGGGCTACCCACGCATCTTCCAATACGACCACAGCCACCAGACTAAAACCGAAGAACAATAATCCCCCTATGAATATAAATCCTTTGTGTATCCCCTTTACCCCCAATATAATACACGTGATAAGAGCGACTATTATCCCTGTTTTTAACCGCAGCATCGAATGACCGGCTATCAGCTTAAATAATATCCATGGGGCGAAAGCCAGGATCAGTTTTAAAAAATTCATATTCCCCCATTTGTTAATCGTTTTTCGGCGTTCATTTTTTAGATCTCAGCTGTCAGTCATCAGCTTTCGGCTTCTCACGATTAGCAAGAATCCCCTTAGTAAACTTAGTACCGTTTATGAAGCCGATCCCACACATGTACCTTATTTTAAGCTCAAACCTCTACCCTGTCCAATTTTTTTGAGGTAAAAAATAATGGCGGGGAGGGATCCATCTCGACAATACCCCCTAACATCTTATTTTATAAGTATTTCAACAGACAGACTTTTTATCGGTAAGGGTTTAAGGTAAGATGGGGGATGAGAGAGAAGTGGGGCTTTATCTTCTTGCCCTTTTGCGGTCATTTTCATTCAAACAGGATTTTCTTATTCGTATATTTTTCGGTGTGATCTCTACAAGCTCATCATCCTCGAGGAACTCAAGGGCAAATTCAAGGGTCATCTCCCTCGGGGGGATAAGCTGTATAGCGTCATCTGACCCTGACGCGCGCATGTTAGTAAGCTTCTTTCCCTTCAGCGCGTTTACGACAAGGTCGATCCCTTTATTGTTGATCCCCAGAACCATCCCCTCATACAGGTCATCTCCCGGGCTGACAAATATCTCTCCCCTCGGCTGCAGGTTATAGAGCGCGTAAGCCACCGCTTCACCGGCCGACTGTGACACCATAACACCGGTCTGGCGTGACGGCAGCTCCCCTTTATATGTCTGATATTCAAGAAAGTTCTGGTACATGATCCCGGTCCCCCGTGTCATAACCAGAAAATCGCTTCTGAACCCTATCAACGCCCTTGAGGCGATAACGAATCCCATCCTGCTGGTGCCCGACGATGTCGTCGCAAGGTCCCTGGGCTCCGCCTTTCGCGCCCCAAGCGTCTGCATGACAGCGCCCTGATACTCCGGGTTCACCTCAATCACCACTTCCTCTACAGGTTCAAGTATCTGCCCGCCCATTTTCTTTAATATCACCTGCGGACGCGATACTTCCATTTCATATCCTTCACGGCGCATTGTTTCTATCAGGATCGCCAGGTGCAGCTCTCCCCTCCCCGAAACCTTGAAGCGCTCCCCTCCGTCGACCTCCTCGACTTTTATCCCGACATTTATCATTGCCTCATGCTCGAGCCGTTCACGTATATGACGCAGCGTCAAAAACCGTCCACCGTCCTTCCCGGCAATAGGACTTGTATTATGCGAGAAATTCATGGAAATCGTCGGCTCGTCTATCTTTATTGCCGGCAGCCCTTTGGGCTCATCAACGCACGCCAGTGTTTCACCTACCTGTACATCCTCTGTGCCGGAGATCGAGATTATATCACCCGCTCTCGCCTCCATGCTCTCTACCCGGCTTAGGCCACGGTACTTCATTATCTTGGTCGCTTTCCCCCGGACGATAGTACCGTCCCGCTTCACAAGGGCCACAGGGTCGCCGACACGGATAGCGCCGTGGAAAATACGCCCTATCGCTATAAGCCCTACATACGAGTCATAATCAAGCATTGTAACCAGCATCTGGAAAGGACGTTCAGGATCAGCGACCGGGGGTAACACCCTGTGCAGGATAGTCTCTAAAAGCGGCTTCATCGATTCCCTCGGCTCATCAAGGTCAAGGGTCGCGTAACCGTCTTTACCCGAAGCGTAAACTATGGGAAAATCCAGCTGTTCATCCGTAGCGTTCAGTTCACAGAAAAGGTCAAACGTCATATCGGCAACTTCATCGGGGCGTGCATGGGGCCTGTCAAGTTTGTTAATAACAAGGATCGGCTTCAGATGAAGCTCAAGCGATTTTTTAAGAACGAATTTCGTCTGGGGCATAGGCCCTTCGAACGCGTCGACCAGAAGAAGAACACCATCTACCATCTTCAGGATACGCTCTACTTCACTGCCAAAATCCGCATGCCCCGGAGTGTCAACAATATTAAACTGCACCCCTTTATACTCAAGAGAGGCGTTCTTTGACAGAATAGTGATCCCCCTCTCCTTCTCCAGGGGATTGGAATCCATTATAGCGACCTCGCCTTCCTTGAACTCGTAGGCCCCGGTGTACTTCAAAAGGGCGTCAACAAGTGTCGTCTTCCCGTGGTCTACGTGCGCTATGATGGCAATATTCCTTACATCTTTTCTTCTTTTCTGGTTCGGCATGTTATTTTTTCCTATTAATTAAATAAAAACCACAAGGCTAAGATTTCCTAACCTTGTGGTTTAAGAATTCCTACGCGTCACCGATTTGATATCCGATGCTTACTTTATTTTATACTAATTCAGTAGGGCAGTCAACTAACAAGTTGTCGCGCTTGTGAAATAAGGCCCGGCAATCTCTTGCCGGGCCTTATTCCGCGGGTTATGCTATACCTTTACTACGTTTACAGCCTGAGGGCCTTTGGCGCCTTCTTCGACGTCAAATTGGACCTTTTGTCCTTCGCCTAAAGACTTGAATCCTTCGCCCTGGATCGCATTGTGGTGAACAAAACAATCTTTGCTTCCATCATCTGGCGTAATAAACCCATAACCTTTTGAGTCATTGAACCATTTCACTGTTCCTGTCGCCATTACTCTCTACCTCCTTTTAACGATAACATTACCATATCTAACATGCCAATTATACACTATCCGACACGATATGGCAATACTACTAAATAATAACTTGGCGGAGAGGTAGAAGTTCGATTCCTGTTTCCTTATCTTATTTAAAACATTATACTTATCGAGTCACAAAAAATCTAACGGTGCGTGGTCATAACTTGACCTCTTCGTCAATAGCTCATACATCCTGTAAAATGATATTTCATCATTATTCAGATATGCCTTCCCTGTTGCTATCAATCCCTCTATGGGGCTTAACCGGAGCGCATGCGAAATCAACCGGGTTCTCAATATCTCCGAAACTTACTTTATAAGGCCTTTTCTCTGTTAAGACCCTTATTTTCCCGAGTAAATACTGTCTTAAAAATTAGCGCTGATCTCTAACCCTAAAACCAGGGCATTACGGATATTTCTCCGGCCATCAGGTTTTATGACGAACTGGATGTCCGGCGTAACATAGAACCACTGGCCTATCTGAAACCTGTGGTTTAACTCCAGCACTGTCTCGATCCCCTGCCCCTCCAGTTCCTCGCTGAACTTTCCCAGGATGACCAAAAACGCGGTTACATCACGATCGCGGTTCTGGGGTAACCCATGGTACAAGAGTCCCCCAGTGAGCTGATATATTTGTGTATTGATATGTTCCTCCGGGGCAAGATACGCCGCGGCCCAGGCGGTCAGACCCTTGGGACGGTCCGCGGGTATAGCTATCCGATGATGATACGGATGCTTGATCAGCTCGGCATCGCTGCCCCCGGAGCGCAGATAGTGCGGTCCCTTGAACTCCGGCCAATCGCCGCGGTAGATCATTTGGTCAAACATAAGATAAAAGCCGTAATTCCCGCGCCGGCGCTTACTTAGATCGCCAAGCTCCTGGAATCTGCTCGATTGGTAATAACATCCGAAAGTCGTGCTTCCCGGGATACCGTTGTCCTCGCGGTTCTGGTGAGGCTTATAGGCCAACTGGGCCATGGCCAGATAGCCGTTGTCCATATCAAAACTGAAACAAGCGCCGTGGTTGTTGATCTTCTCAACCCGCGTGTCCGCATTATACATAGCGGCGATAAGGTGCCATTCTTCTCTCGGCTGGTAGGTAGCCCGCGCAGCCCATGCCGCCACATCAAAATCCGGAAAGAAGATATTGGCCGGCAGGGAGTTCAGGTTATCATTGATGCCGCCGTTCACATAGTATAGCCAAAGATCGGATGCGGCAAAAACGTCGCCGGCAAATAAACGGCCTGTCTCTAATATCAGCGTATCGTCTAAAAGTGATAACGACAGATCCATCTCCCCGAAATAATAAGTCCCGGGAGTGTAGATCTCCTGCACACCGAAGAAATTGCCGATCGAGTAGGAGAGGTCCCTTCCCGACGCCAGATAATTGCTGACGGTCAGGGCCAAACCTTTGAGAGGGGTAGTTTTCTCAAAATCCAAGGCTACCGCGAGATCCAGGAATCCGGAATATGCTGCGGTCTGTTTCAGGCCGCCGACAGGGTTGCCGCCGATATCAGTGGTAAAATTCGAGGAAATGGTTACTCCTCGGTCCACAAGTTGATCTCGCATGCCATCCCAGTCGCCAGTAGCTGCCTGCTGGCCAAACCATGAATTGAACAATGGAACTTCCCACGCGGAGCTCCTGTATTCCGCGCCATGCGCGGTTGATGTCGCGAATATGAAAAATGCTACGATCAAAAATTTTCGACACATTTTATTCACAAGCCCCTGCCTGCTCAACAAATATGTTTATACCAAAGGTCAGCACCAAAAGCAACCGGATAATAGAAGGACTTGATCCCGTTAAACCCGGGACGGCTTTCCCTTTTTATAAAACTTAACTCCGTTTTCGGCGGCCTGGCGGACCAGGATCTTGAGGATTATTGATTCACTGGTATGTCTTGAGCCGACCATGTACGCGTCCTCTTTACTGCGGCTGAGGTGCACGAACCGGCTTGAGGCCTTCCCTGAGTATCATTTCTACGCTTTCCAGGGGACCTCGCTCGGAATGACGGTAAAGTTCTGTATTATTCTATGACTTTATACACCCTGTCGTGCTCATGAACTTTCCCGGTGACGTTTATGCCCACCTCGGAGCCTTTTTTCGCTTCCTGGACGTTCTCGTGTTCGACCTGCATGGAGTTAATGCTCTCGGTGAAATCCGAGGTGTAGCCCTTGATATGGATCTTGTCACCCACTTTTAGCGGAGCCGAGAGCTTGATGATCCCGGCGCCTACCTTGCCGAAATAATGTGTGATTACGCCGATCTCCTGTTCTTCTGCCATGGTTCGCCTCCTTTTCCATGTTCGATGAATCGAGCCCAAACATTGTAATTATGATATTCTTCTTAACCCCTCGAATATTAAATTTGGATACACGGTTTTTATGTGCCGCGAGTATCTGGCCACGAGGCCGGCGTCGCCGCCAGTGGCAATGACGCTGAGGGAACGGCCGTATTGTTTTCTGAACCTTTCGATAAGTCCGTCACATAACGCCGCGTACCCATATAGTATACCATTATTCATGCTGCCACGCGTGTCGCGGCCGATAAATCCTTTTGTCGGCTTTATCGCGACCTTCGGCAGGAGCGCTGTGTCTTCAACAAGCGAGCCGAGCGCAAGGCGAAGCCCCGGAAATATGAGTCCGCCTTCATACTCGCCTTTTTTGTTCACGAAATCCAGTGTCACTGCCGTGCCGAAATCGATCGCGACAAGCGGTGGTCTACATATATTGGCGGCGGCAAAAGAAGTAACAAGCCGATCCTGGCCCACCTCCCCGGGCTTTTTATACCGGTTTTTCATCGGGACCTTGAGATCCTTTCCGACGACAATAACAGGAATGCGGGAGGCTAATCTTTTAAACGCTTTCTTGAGAATGGCCAGGAATTCAGGCGCAACGCTTACAACAACTATTTTATCAATGTCGCGGAAATGCCGACCTAACAGGCGCCTCAGGGATCCTTCGGAGATCTCTTTTCTGGAGGTATGGATAAAATAACTCTTCAGAAAACGCCTGCCTTTCAGGAGCGCTATTGAGGTGTTGGTGTTGCCTATGTCTATCAGGAGTTTCATAGTTATTGTTTTGGGCTCGATAGATCGAGCCACTACGGTTATCGACATAATACCACGTCGCCGGAGAAAATGCGCTGGAATTTTCCGTTCTCGACCTCTATGATAAGAGCGCCTTTTCCGTCCATATCCACGACCGTTCCTTTTATAACACGATGATGCTCTGTAATCCTTACTTTTTTATTCAATGTAAGGGACAGTTCCTTGCATTCGTTCCTTAAGTATGAAAAACCTTCTTGTTTGAACCTGTTATAGTCTTTCTCAAACTCTTCCAGTATACGCCTGGCAAGCCGGGCCCTGTCCATGGACGCGCCTGTTTCATTCTTCAGGCTTGTCGCGCCTTGGGGCAGCTTGCCGGCCGGTGTATTCACATTGATACCTATGCCCAGTATCAGAAAATCCACCATGTCCGGCTGGGCCTTTATCTCAGTGAGTATGCCGCAAAGCTTTTTACCTTTCACCACTATGTCATTCGGCCATTTTATTTTAGCGTCAATCCCTGTAGTCCTGTTTATCACTTTCGCGATGCTCCCGGCAACTATAAGCGTTACTGACGGAATTTCGTCTGTTTCCACATCGGGCCGCAGTATAATCGACATGTAGATGCCTACGCCTTTTGGAGACAGCCATCTTCTTCCTATCCTGCCTTTGCCGTGTGTCTGGGACTCGGCAATGACCATGGTGCCTTCAGGCTCACCGGCTTCAGCAAGTTCGTAGGCCCTGTTATTTGTCGAACTTATGGATTCATGATAATGAATCGCTTTGCCGCCGATGCTCCTTGTTTTGAGGCCGTTCTTTATTTCGTATTCAAATAATTTATCCGGGGCTGAGCGCAGTTTATACCCAAGATGCGGGACAGCGTCTATTTCATAGCCGTCTTCCCTTAATTTGCTTATATACTGCCAGATGTATGCGCGTGATACGTCCATTGCGCTGCTTATTTCTTCCCCGGAGATATAGTGCTCGGTGTTTTTCCGGAAGAAGCTCAGTATTTTTTGTTTTGCGTTGTCGGTCATGGTTGTTTCTTTAGTGGAGATTGCTTCGTCGGCCCTTTGGGCCTCCTCGCAATGACGGCATGGGGCCATGCCCCATGCGCCATGCTCTATGCTCTATTCCTCATGCGTCATTTTCTTAAGCTGGACGATCTGGTCGCGGAGCACTATTGCTTTTTCGAACTGGAGATTCCGCGCTGCCAGTTCCATCTCTCCTTCCAGCTCAGCGATAAGTTCGTTTAGCTCGAATTCCTCCTGGGTCTCACCCACCACATCGGTTATTATCTCTTTGGCGCGCCTGTAAGCTTCTATGCCTTCTTTGATAGCTTTTACAATTGTTTTGGGTTCAATGCCGTGTTCGGTGTTATATTTGATCTGTCTTTCTCTTCTTTTGCCGGTGATATCTATTACTTTTTTCATGGATTCCGTCATATTGTCCGCGTAAAGCAGGACCTCGCCGTTAACGTTACGCGCTGCCCTTCCGGCTGTCTGCAAAAGAGAGGTGCCGCTGCGCAGGAACCCTTCCTTGTCAGCGTCAAGAACAGCGACAAGCGAGACTTCCGGAAGGTCCAGGCCTTCCCTTAAAAGATTTATGCCAACAAGACAATCGAACTTACCTAACCTCAAGTCGCGTATTATCTCTATGCGGTCAAGAGTATTGATCTCCGAGTGCATGTAGCGCACGCGCAGCTTCATCTCTTCGAGGAACTGGGTAAGTTCTTCCGCCAGACGTTTGGTCAGGGTGGTAATCAGCACCCGTTCGTTGTTTTTAGCGCGCTTCTTGATCTCCTCTATCAGGTCATATATCTGTCCTTCGGTGGGACGGACGCTTATGGGCGGATCCACCAGGCCCGTGGGCCGGATGACCTGTTCCGCGACCACCTGGCTCAGTTCCAGTTCATAATTGCCCGGTGTCGCGGATACATACAGTATCTGTTTCGCTTCTCCCATGAACTCTTCATATTTCAAGGGCCTGTTATCCATGGCTGACGGGAGGCGGAACCCGTATTCCACCAGGGTCCTTTTTCTTGCCTGGTCGCCGTTATACATGGCGTGAAGCTGCGGAAGGCTTACATGGGATTCGTCTATAATTACCATGAAATCCTCGTCAAAATAATCAAGGAGGCACCACGGCCGGCTGCCCGGCGGGCGCTGCGAAAGGTGGCGCGAATAATTCTCTATGCCGTTACAGTACCCGAGCTCTTTCATCATATCCATGTCATATTTAGTGCGGGTCTCAAGCCGCTGGGCTTCGAGGAGTTTCCCTTCCTTGCGGAAATCCGCCAGGCGTTCCGTTAATTCTTCAGAGATGGATTTCAGGGCGGCGGTTATCTTGTCCTCTGTTGTTACAAAATGTTTCGCTGGGTATATCACTGCTTTCTCAAGGTTGTTCAGAATATCGCCCGTTACCGGGTGGACCTCAGAGACGCGGGTCACCTCGTCGCCGAAGAGTTCCACTCTTATGGCCGTCTGTTTATACGCGGGGTATATTTCCACGATATCACCGCGCACACGGAACTTGCCTCTGTGCAGATCAACATTGTTCCTTTCGTACTGAATATCAACGAGTTTCTTGAGAAGCTCGTCCCTTGATATTTCCTGGCCGAGATCCACGTTCACCAGCATGGTGGAATAATCCTCGGGAGAACCCAGTCCGTATATGCATGAGACACTGGCCACTATCAGGACGTCCCTGCGCGAAAAAAGCGAGCTTGTGGCTGACAGCCTTAAACGGTCTATGTCTTCGTTTATGGACGCGTCCTTTTCTATATAGACATCAGTCTGCGGGACGTATGCTTCGGGCTGGTAATAATCATAATAGGACACGAAATATTCAACGGCATTGTCGGGGAAAAATCCCCTGAATTCCGCGTAAAGCTGGGCCGCGAGCGTCTTGTTATGGGATATTACCAGCGTGGGTTTGTTAATCCGTTCGACGATGTTGGCCATGGTGAATGTCTTGCCGCTGCCCGTGACACCGACAAGCGTCTGGTACGGGTTCTGATCCAGGATAGACGCGCTTATCCTGTCGATGGCTTCGGATTGGTCCCCCGCCGGTTTAAGGTCAGTCTTTAATTGGAACTTATGCATTTTTCAGAATGATCTCCAGGCTGAAATCAAGCGAATCGACCGAGCTGGTCAGTGAACCGGATGATATGATATCCGCGCCGGCTTCGGCGTAATCCCTGACATTATCCAGCGTTATGCCGCCGGAAATTTCTAAAAGGACCTGTTTTTCCAATCCCATTTTTTTGCGCAGCTCCACCGCTTTTTTTACTGCCACCGGTGACATGTTATCCAGCATGATGACTTCGGGTTTTTCGGTCAGGGCGTATTCGCATTCCTTGACCGTTTCGACCTCTATCTCTATGCGGATATTCTTCTGGATGGCGTTCCTGGCCTGTTTGACGGCGTTCCTTATGATGTTCTCGTTGTTCACGCTTTTCGTCTGCATGCCGAAAGCCCTGAGGTGGTTATCTTTTATAAGCACCATATCCCAGAGGCCCCACCTGTGATTGACCCCGCCCCCGACAGTGACCGCGTATTTCTGCATGTACCGGTGAAGCGGCATTGTCTTGCGCGTATCGTATATCTCCGTTTTAGTGCCTTCGACAGCGTCCACCATCCTGCGTGTGTTCGTGGATATCCCACTCAGGTGGCTGAGAAAATTAAGCACTACCCTTTCCGCCCTAAGGATGGAACGGGCATTGCCTTCCACAAAAGCGACTTCGCGGTCAGGTTCAACATGGTTGCCGTCTTCCACCAGCGGTTTGAACCTTGTGTCAGGGTCCACCACGGAAAAGGCCCTTTCAGCAATTTCCACGCCGCAGATGACCCCCGGATCGCGGGCGAGTATGACGGCGTCGACCTTGAGGGACCTGTTCAGTATGGACTCTGACGTGATGTCACCGGTCCATACGTCCTCTTTGAGGGCGAAGCGGACCACCCTTTCCACACGTTTCATGTTCAGTTCGGTTGCCTGCATGGGGTGTTGTGGGGTTCGATTTATCCGACCCTGACGTTTTGGGGTTTGATTTATCAAACCCCTACATTGTAATTAGTTTCTCCACTTCCGTCTTTAATAATTCGCGGTATTCGCCACGTTTGAGTCTGCCGAGCGTAAGCCCGGCGTATTTGACACGGTCAAGTTCAATAACGCGCTTGCCTTTTGCCTCAAACATGCGCCGGACCTGTCTTTTTCTTCCCTCGTGTATCTTTATTCTCAGGATAGTGTCTTTGCCGTCCTTCCTCATAAACCTGATCTTACACGGTGAAGTCGCCTTGCCGTCAATGTCAACACCGCGTTCTAATTCGGATATCCCGCGCTGGGAAATACCCCCCTCTATCTTAACTGTGTATTCCTTTTCCACCTCAAAACGCGGATGTGTCAGCCTGTGAGTAAGCTTACCGTCATTGGTAATGATGATTACCCCGGTCGTGTCTTTATCCAGACGGCCAACTGGATAGAGCCTCGCCTTTACGTGTTTCAAAAAATCCGTTACCTTCCTGCGGTTATGAGTATCTTTTGCGGTTGAAATAACACCTATGGGCTTGTTCAACAGAAAATAATACTTCTTTCCCTTTTTCGGAAGGGGCCTTGAGTCCACCAGTATCTTGTGTTTCGCCGGATCAAGTTTGAGCCCTTTTTCCAGGACAGGCCGGCCGTCCACTTTTACCCTCCCGCTTTCTATGAGCTCGGCCGCGCGTCTTCTTGATGCCGCGCCCGCGGATGAAAGGATCGTTTGGAGACGTTTTTTACGTAAAATAGGGACAGCAACCATTTTTTACCTAGTTTATTTAGGGACAGCGACCATTTTTTACCATCTATGAAAAATGGTCGCTGTCCCTATTTTAACGCTTCGAGGTTCTCTTTGAGGGTCTTTACCTGCTGCGCGTATCTTTCTCTTTTCGCCTGTTCCTTCTGGATCACTTCCTCGGGGGCCCTGTCCTGGAATTCCCTGTTGTTGAGTTTTCTGTCCAGGGCAATCAGGTAGTTCTCCATCTCTTCCACCTTTTTGCTGATCCTCTTCTCTTCTTCCTCGATATCTATAGCTTTCCCGATAAGCACGAACACCTTTATCCCGCTTACCAGCGCCGCTACAGAATGTTCGGGCCTGGGGACGTCTTTGCCGATATTCCGGACCTTGCATTTGGCGAGTTTTTCTATATATTTTGATTTCTCTTTAATAAGACCGATAACAGCGTCATCTTCGATATTGAAGTCCGCGTCTATGACCGCTTTGCTGTCTATGTTCCAGAACGACCGGGCGTTGCGGATCATGGTGATCACGCCTATTACCTTTTCCATGCTCTCGGTCGCCTCTTCATCTATCAGGCTGTGGTCATATATCGGCCAGTCCGCTTTCATTATCCATTTGGACCGTTTATCAGGAAGCTTCTGCCAGATCTTCTCTGTTATAAAAGGCATAAAAGGATGCAGGAGTCTCAGGACACCGTTCAGGACCGTCAATAGGATCTTCTGCGTACGGGCCTTGTCGTCAGCCAGTTTTGAGAGTTCAAGGTACCAGTCGCAGTATTTATGCCAGACAAAATCATATAAAGCCTGGGCCGCGTCATTGAACCTGTAAGAGATAAGGCTTTTCTGCACGGCCTCCACTGTTTCATTAAAGGAGCTCAATATCCAGCGGTCGGCCAGTGTTTTTTCTCCTTCGGGCGCGTCGCTCTTCAGCAGCTCTTCATCCAGGCCCATCAGCACAAAGCGCGAAGCGTTCCACAGCTTATTAGCAAAGTTCCTCCCGAACTCGAACTTGTCCTTTGACAGGAACACGTCCTGTCCCTGTGACGTGATGGAAATGATACTGAAACGCAACGCGTCGCTCCCCACTTCTTCAATGACATCAAGCGGGTCGATGACATTGCCGAGGGATTTTGACATCTTTGTGCCTTTTGCGTCGCGCACCGTTCCGTGGATATACACGTCACGGAACGGTATATCCTCCCTGAACTTCAGGCCTGCCATGATCATGCGGGCGACCCAGAAGAATATTATTTCCTGGGCAGTGACCAGGACATCCGTGGGATAGAACGTGTTAAGCTCATTGGTGTCATCCGGCCATCCGAGCGTTGAGATGGGCCAGAGCCATGAACTGAACCATGTGTCAAGCACGTCCGGGTCCTGCTCGATATTCTTGCCGCCGCAGAACGGGCATTTTTTGGGAGGTATGGAATCAGCGTTTACAAAAACTCCTTTTTTATCCGGATCCGTTATATCCACTTCGCGGACATCATCAGCGCCAAGGCAGTCCTTACAATACCACACCGGTATGCGGTGCCCCCACCATATCTGCCGTGATATACACCAGTCCCTGATGATCCCCATCCAGTTCAGGTAGACCTTGGTCCATCTTTCCGGGTAAAACTTTATGCTTCCATCCCTGACCACCTGGATGGCTTGTTCCGCCAGTGGTTTCATCTTGACGAACCACTGTTTGGAAAGCCTTGGCTCGACCATTGTATGGCAGCGGTAACAGTGGCCCACGGCATGCTGGTGCTCTTCGGCCCTTATGAAAAGATTTCGCTGTTTCAGGTCCTCTATCAGTGTTTCCCTGCATTCAAACCTGTCCATGCCCTCATAATCTTCCCCGAGCATGTTGATGGTCCCGTCGGAATTCATGACATTGACGCGCTCGAGCCCGTGTTTAATGCCGAGCTCAAAGTCCACGGGATCGTGCGCCGGGGTCACCTTTAGCGCTCCTGTACCGAACTCGGGATCGACCGTTTCATCAAAGATCACTTTAAGCTCGCGCTTGATCATGGGCAGTATCAGCGTTTTTCCCCGCAGTCCCGCATACCTGGGATCCGCGGGGTTTACCGCGACAGCCACGTCTCCCAGCATTGTCTCGGGACGGGTAGTCGCCACCACCACGTAATCCTCGTTCTCCTTTTCCAGTCTTTCTCTCCCTTTCACGGGATACTTGATGTAGTAAAGCCTGCCTTCTATTTCCCGGTGTTCCGCTTCTTCGTCGCTGAGCGCTGTTCCGCAGCGCGGGCACCAGTTTATTATGTAATCGTCCTTGTAAACAAGTCCTTCCCCGTATAACCGGACAAAAACCTCCCGGACCGCCCTGGAAAGCCCTTCGTCCATTGTGAAACGCGTCCTTGCCCAGTCGCAGGAACAGCCCAGCTTTTTAAGCTGCGTGATAATGGTGCTGCCGTACTCTTCCTTCCACTCCCATACCTTTTCAAGAAATTTCTCGCGGCCGAGGTCGGTCCTTTTCAGGCTTTCTTTCGTGGAAAGCTCGCGTTCCACAACGTTCTGGGTGGCTATGCCCGCATGGTCCGTTCCCGGCATCCACAGTGTCTCGTAACCCTGCATGCGCTTCCACCTGATAAGCACATCCTGGATAGTGTTGTTAAGGGCATGGCCCATGTGCAGTATTCCTGTCACATTAGGCGGAGGGATGACTATACAGTACGGGGCTTTGAGCGTGCCTGTCTCCGCGTGGAAGAGGTTTTTTTCTTCCCATGCCCTGTAAATCGCTTCTTCGATATTTTTGGGGTCATACCTGGTGGGTAGATCCATCGTCATTTTTTCTTTCTCTTCTTCTCGTTCTTCATGAACTTATACTCGATGGAATCAATAAGCGCCTGCCAGCTCGCCTCGATGATGTTCTCGGAGACACCCACTGTCCACCACGAATCAGTCTCGTCCTGGGACTGGATAAGGACGCGGACCTTGGCAGCAGTCCCCTCCTTTTCATCCAGCACCCTTACGCTGAAGTCTGACAAATGCATTTTTTTAAGGGAAGGAAAGAATTCCTGCAGGGACTTCCTCAAGGCCCGGTCTATCGCGTGGACCGGCCCGTCACCGAGAGAAACAGTATGTCTGTATTCATCCCCAATCTTTATCTTTACCGTGGCCTCTGAGATCAACGCGCCTTTACCACGTCTTTCCACTATTACCCTGAGGTCCTCCATCTCAAAGTGCCTCTTGAACACTTTCGAGGCTTTGCGCATCAAAAGCATGAGCGACGCCTCTGCCAGTTCGAACTGATACCCTTCTTTTTCCATATCCTGCACCTGGGAAAGTATCTTTCTGGCCTTATCGGATTTTTTGTCGATCTTGAGGCCCAATTCTCCGGCCTTTCCGATTATACTCGCTTTCCCGGAAAGTTCTGATATAAGCATCCTGCGCCTGTTGCCGACCTTGTTCGGATCGATGTGCTCGTATGTCCTGGAGTTCTTCATTATCGCGTTGACGTGGACACCGGCTTTATGCGCGAAAGCGCTGTTACCGACATATGGCTGTAAATCCTGGTGTTTTATGTTGGCTGTCTCAGCGACGTACCTGGACGCTTCGGTGAATTCCTTTAAAGCGATATCCGACAAACAGTCCAGGCCCAGCTTGAAACGCAGCGCGGGCACAATGGACACGAGGTTAGCGTTACCGCACCTTTCGCCGTAACCGTTCATGGTCCCCTGCACCTGGACGCATCCCGCCTGGACAGCCGCGATAGAGTTCGCCACAGCCATCTCGCCGTCATTGTGGGTATGGATGCCCCAGGAAGCATTCATCTTCTCCCTGAGTTCTTCAACGACCTCGAACACCCTGCTCGTGACAGCGCCGCCGTTGGTATCACAGAGCACAAGAAATTCCGCGCCAGCGTCAAGCGCCGCTTTCAGTGTCTCTGTAGCGTATTTGGGATTCTCTTCATAGCCGTCAAAAAAATGCTCGGCATCGAACATCACGCTCCGGCCTTTTTTCCTGAGAAAGCTGATGGAATCCGATATCATTTTGAGATTTTCCTTCAAGGTGGTCTTTAACACGGCCCTTACGTGCAGGTCCCAGCTTTTTCCGAATATAGTGACATATTTTGTCCCGGCTTTGAGCAATCCTTTCAGGACAACATCTGCTGCCGGATCTGTTTTGACGCGCCTTGTGCTGCCAAAGGCAACGAGTTTGGAGTTTTTGAGTTTCAGTGACCTGGCCGCTTCGGCGAAAAACTCGTCTTCCTTGGGATTTGCTCCCGGCCAGCCGCCTTCGATGAAATCAATGCCCAGTTCATCAAGTTTTTGGGCTATGCGCAGCTTATCCTTGACCGAGAAAGAGATCCCCTCTGACTGGGCACCGTCTCTCAGAGTAGTGTCGTATATGTATATCTTTTCCATTATCGCCTCTTTTTGGGTTTTGACCTCGCCCGGACAGAGTCGGCACTCCCTCGAACATTTCGGCCTCGGCCGCTCCGTCGGCCCTTCCCTCGACTTCGCGCGGGATCGCTCGGGCCTTCTCGCAATGACGAATGTAATTTAAAAACCTTATGGATGGCCTTTGCGGCCCTGGCCGCCACTTCTTTCCTGATAACACAGGATATCTTGATCTCACTGGTCGATATCATCTCAATATTGATCTTGTTGGACGCGAGGGCTCTGAACATCTTTGCCGCAACGCCTGAATGGCTTCTCATGCCGATGCCGACGACCGATACCTTGGCGATATCCTTGTCTATCTTGACGCCCTTGGAACCGCTCTTCTTGTTGAACTTTTTTACCACTTCCCTTGTCCTGGCCAGGTCGCTGACCGGAACAGTGAAAGATATATCGGTGGCCCTGGTCCTGGATATGTTCTGGATTATCATGTCCACGTTTACCCCGGCTTTGGCCAGCTCCTCGAACAGCCTGCTTGCCTCCCCGGGTTTGTCAGGGACATCACAGACTGTGACTTTTGCTTCGCCTCTATTCACGGTAACTCCTCTTACGAGAACATCTTCCATTTCCTTGACCTCCTTGCATATCATGGTGCCGTTTCCGGCGTAAAAACTTGACCTTACATGTATGGGAATATCGAACTTGCCCGCAGCTTCCACGCTTCTTGCCTGCATTACCTGCGCGCCGAGAGAAGCCATCTCCAGCATCTCCTCGTAGCTGATGCTATTAAGCTTGCGCGCGTTCTTCACGATCCTTGGGTCCGCGGTGTAAACTCCTTTCACGTCAGTGCATATCTCACAAACTTCGGCTTTCAGGACCTTTGCCAGGGCTACGGCGGTCATGTCAGAACCTCCCCTGCCGAGAGTGGTGATCTCCTGGTCAAGGTTCACGCCCTGGAAACCAGCCACTATCACTATCCTGCCCTTTTTCAACTGTTCACTTATCCTTTGCGTGGATATATCTATGATCCTCGCCTTGGTATGAGAGGAATCGGTTATTATTCCGACCTGCGCGCCTGTAAAAGAGATGGCTTCCTCTCCCAATTTATGCAGGGCCATGGCAAGAAGAGCCACGGAGATCTGCTCTCCGGTCGCCATGAGCATGTCAAGTTCTCTCTCATCCGGGGCTTTGTTTATTTCTCCGGCAAGTCCAAGAAGCTCATCGGTCGTCTTGCCGAGAGCTGAGACCACTACAACGACATCGTATCCCTGTCTTTTGCAGGCAGCGACCCTTCTGGCAACGCCCTTTATCTTTTCGGGGTTTGCCACGCTGGTCCCGCCGTATTTCTGGACTATGATCTTTTTCCTTCCCATTATCAGATCTCCGGGCTTAGTAAAAGCTTCATCAGATCAGAGCCGCACTTCAGGTGCCTGCTTCCAGCTTTGGCCGATGCTTCCGTGAACAAAGTCACCTCATCAGGTGTTATCCCCTCGCCGAACATTGCGAACGGCACGGGATCCGCGGTGTGCGTCCTCTTGCTTATCGGCGTCGGGTGGTCCGGCAGTATCAGGACCCTGTAGTCATGCTTTCCGGAAAGTTCATTAAGGATCCTGCCGGTTATCTTGCTGTCAAAATTTTCTATTGCCGTTATCTTCGCGCGTATGTCACCGTTGTGACCGGCTTCGTCCGGCGCCTCGACATGGACAAACACCATATCGTTCCTTTCAAGGATATCAAGCGCCGCTCCGGCCTTGCCTTCATAGTTGGTATCGTAATATCCCGTAGCGCCGGGGACATTGGCCACTTCAAGGCCCAGTACCTTGCCCAGCCCCTTGATCAGGTCCACCGCTGAGATTATTCCTCCTGTCAGGCCGAACGCGTCTTTGTATTCAGGCAGGTGGGGCTTTTTCCCCTGCCCCCATATCCATATCATGTTCGCCGGGTTCTGCCCGAGGTCTATCCGGACTTTATTGATATCACAGCCCTCCAGGACCTTTCTTGATCCCTTCATCAGGTCAACCAGTTCAGGGTCCTTCGGCCAGTATTTTTCAATAGGCTTATCACTTATATCGTGCGGCGGAACGCATACGACCTTCGAGAGCCTGTCCGCTTCTTCCGGTGAACCGCATTTTACCATCATCAGGTTGCGGTAGCTTGTGCCTGTGTAAAAATGTATTTTCTCGTTCGCCAGTTCTTCATTGAGCAGCTTGACAAGCACCTCCGTCTCTTTTGTGCTTATATGGCCGGCGCTGTAGTCAACCATTTTGCCGTCACTGACTGTAACGGTATTGAACCGGAAAGCCACATCCGTGTCAGATACCTCGACCCCCAGATTTGCCGCCTCCAGCGGGCCGCGTCCGCAGTAATATTTCTGCGGATCAAACCCCAGTATTGAAAGGTTGGCCACGTCACTGGCAGGTATCATTCCCCTGGGGACGTTCCTGACCGTACCCACGATGCCTTCCTTTGCTATCTTGTCCATGTTGCGGGAGACCGCGGCTTCCATGCAGGTCCTGCCGTTGAGCTCGTCAATGGGCAAACCGGACATACCGTCCGGCACCAGAATAACGTATTTCATATTATAATCCCGCCTCCTTGATAACCTCTTTCACGTCCGCGTCCACGACTACCGGGGTCTCCACGCATTTTATGGCCCGGTCCGGGTCTTTCAATCCGTGACCGGTCAGAACACAGACTATGTCTTTTCTCTCGGATCCCGGATTATCCGGGAAATAACCTTCGCTGGCCTTTTTTATTATGCCGGCAACACTGGCCGCTGAAGCGGGTTCCACAAAAACACCGACACTGGAAGCGAGCAACCTGTACGCTTCAATGATCTCGTCATCAGTGACCTTATCAATAAGCCCGCCTGATTCATCCCTGGCAACTTCGGCCTGTTTCCAGCTCGCCGGGTTACCTATCTTTATGGCGGTGGCCAGGGTTCTGGGGTCCTTGATAACGCGGCCCTCGACTATGGGCGCAGAGCCCGCGGCCTGGAAACCGAGCATTACCGGAAGCTTATCGCTCATACCCCGCTCTTTGTACTCCTTGTAGCCTTTCCAGTAAGCGGTGATGTTCCCGGCATTGCCCACGGGCAGAGCATGGTAGTGCGGCGCGTGAGAAAGTGAATCGCATACTTCAAACGCGGCCGTCTTCTGTCCCTCTATCCTGTAAGGATTGATGGAATTTACCAGCGTAATGGGATATTTCTCGGTTATCTCTTTTACTATCTCCAGCGCCTGGTCAAAATTCCCCCTTATCGCTATGACCTTTGCCCCGTGTATAAGGGCCTGGGCCAGTTTCCCGAGAGCAATAGCGCCTTCCGGTATTACAACCACGCATTTTATCTTTGCCCTGGCCGCGTAAGCCGCGGCTGAAGCCGAGGTATTGCCTGTTGACGCGCAGGTTACCGCGCGTGAACCTTCCTCCACCGCTTTTGACACAGCCACTGTCATGCCACGGTCCTTAAAACTGCTGGTGGGATTCAGTCCCTCGAACTTGAGCCACACGTCATAGCCTGGACCGATCCTGTCCGCGATACTGTTCGCCTTTATCAGCGGGGTGCTCCCTTCCTGCAGGGTTATTACCCGCGTTTTGTCGGTAACGGGAAGGAAATCCCCGTATCTTTCCATCACTCCCAATCTTCTCATCGTTATCTCACTTCGTTTTTTGTTATTTCTTCTACCTGGTATCGAGCATCGAGTTTCGAGCACCCCACCCGGCCTACTATTGCTCTATCCTGATCACTACTGTTTTATCCGTTACGAATTCCATCTTATCTATCTGCTTGACCGCTTTCCTCATGCTCCCTTCTCTCGCGTTGTGGGTAAGCATGATCACCGGAACAGGCTGTCCTTTTTTTCTTTCTTCCTGTGACATGCTCGCGATGCTTATTTCGTTCTCAGCAAGGACAGAAGAAATGCCAGCAAGTACGCCCGGCCTGTCTATCGCTGAAAACCTGAGATAGAACGGGATGTTTATGTCTTCCTCGTTCACTACAGGTATTGAACCGGGCGCGTACAATGGCTTATACGGCACGTAGCTTTCCTTTCCTGAAAAAGCCACGTGTTTCGCGAGTTCCACGATATCACCCATAACAGAACTCGCGGTAGGCCGCCTGCCCGCTCCCTTGCCGTAAAGAAGGGAATCGCCTATAAAATCGCCCTTTACGAATATGGCATTGTATTCGCCCTTGACGTTCGCCAGGAGATGACGCGCGGGAAGCAGCGTCGGATGGACCCTTAACTGCAGCCCTTTCTGCGTCTTCTTCGCGATTGCCAGAAGCTTTATACTGTAACCCCATTGCCTGGCGCACTTGATATCCTGGGGAGATATATTCTGTATGCCCTCGGTATAGATATCATCCGGAGAGATGTCTATCCCGAAACCCAGCAAAGCAAGTATCACCAGTTTATGGGCGCTGTCCTGTCCGTTGATATCCAGTTTGGGATCCGGTTCGGCAATACCTTTTTTCCGGGCAACTGCCAGGGCCTTGTCAAAACTATACTCTTGGTCAGCCATCATGGTCAGGATAAAATTGGTGGTCCCGTTCAGAATGCCGTAAATAAGCTCCAGGTCATTGGACACAAAACTCTCGCTGATCGCGCGGATGATAGGTATGCCACCGCCCACACTGGCTTCAAAGTTGATATACACGCCGTTATCAAGGGCTGTCTTAAAAATATCTTTCCAGTGCCCGGAAAGCAGGGCTTTGTTGGCAGTGACAACGTGTTTTTTCCCGGCCAGAGCGTCCACTATGATATCCTTGGCCGGATGCACCCCGCCGATAAGCTCGACCACTATATCGATCTCTTCATTGTTGATTATTTCATCCGCCTTATCCGTTTTTACCAATCCCTCTATCCCCGTAATACTATTGAGCGCTTCGACGTCCTTGTCGCAGACAGCCTTGAGTACAATGGACACACCGGTTCTGTCGGCGATGAGTTTGCCGTTCTCGACGATCGAATCGATCACTCCCCTGCCTACGGTCCCTGCTCCTATAAGTCCGATATATACTGGTCTCATGTTGCCCTCTTGGGTTTCGTAGGGGTTTGATTTATCAAACCCCTACGTTCGTGCGATAACTGGTCGGGACGGCCGGATTTGAACCGGCGGCCCCTAGTCCCCCAGACTAGTACGCTAACCAGACTGCGCCACGTCCCGACACAAATATTCAAATCATCATCCG